>ERZ808240.2669-NODE-2669-length-18881-cov-4.087167_pt1 | contig 18881 bp, 16 predicted proteins | sample MGYA00521084_ERZ808240 | MGnify/ENA primary metagenome ERZ808240 (study PRJEB31516, sample SAMN03275571) | gut metagenome | biome: mammalia-associated habitat; material: feces | host: Papio cynocephalus | place: Kenya | collected 2012-08-06 ... | reverse complement strand
ACGGAACTCTGCGAGGCTCTTGCACGCAAGCAATACAGATTTCACTTTTTCGACAGACTGAGGCTCCTGCCGATGGCAGGAGCCTGTTTTACATTTCATTCTTTTTCGTCCGCCTCATCCAGAACGGTGACCCGGGTCTCCTCGATGCGCCGGTCCTCCACACGGAGCACCTCGATGCGCAGGCCGTCCACATCCAGCGTGAACTGGTCGCCATCCTTCGGGATCTCCTCCGTCTCACTGAGGATCAGACCGCTGAGGGTATTAAAGTCCTCGTGCTCCGGCAGCTCCAGATCCAGCGCCTTTTCCACGTCCTTCAGCTCTGCCCGGCCGCTGATATTCCAGCTTCCGTCCGGGTTAGGGGTGATATACTCCTCCCGCTCGTCGTACTCATCATAGATATTGCCCACGATCTCCTCGATCAGATCCTCCAGGGTGACAATGCCAAGGAAGGAACCGTATTCATCGGTGACAATAGCAAAGTGGATGTGCTCCTTCTGCATTTTGCGGAACAAGTCATCACAGATCAGCGAATCCGGCACAAACAGCGGCTCTTTCAGAATATCCCGCAGGGGTTTGTCCTGATTCAGAAAGTAGTCTTTGACGTAGAGCATACCGACAATATTGTCCTGCTCTCCCTCGTAGACCGGGAAACGGGAATAGCCGGTCTCCCGGATGCGCTCGGTGACCTCCTTCGGGGTAGATTCCACATCGATGGACTCCACGTCCACACGGTGGGTCATAACGTCGCTGATCTGGATATTGTTGAACTCAAAGACGTTGTCGATCATCTCGCCCTCGGTGGACTCGATGAGACCCTCCTCCTCGCTCTCATCCAGCATCATGCGGATCTCCTCCTCAGTGGCATTGTCCGGGCGGGCCTGATTTTTCATGCCAAACAGCCTCAAAACACCAGCCACAGCGGCATTGACCAGCCACACTGCCGGGCGCAGGAAGGCGCCGAGGAACAAAACCACCGGCGCGGTGATGCGGGCCGTCCTCTCGCTCTTCTGCAGCGCAATGCGCCGCGGCACCAGCACGCCCAGCACCAGCGTCGCAAACCCCAGCAGGATCGTGACCGCCGCTGCAAGGAGCGCATTCAGCGCACCGGCAGGCAAAACCGTTACCCCCCGGACGTCCACCAGCCAGCAAGTGAGCCTCCCGGCCAGATGCAGGGCGGCAAAGGCACTGCCCAGCTGGGCGGCGAACAGATTGAACATCTGAAGTGCAGACAACGCGCATTCCGGCGACTCCGCCAGCTTCAGGAGTCTTGACGCACGGCGGTCGCCCTTCTCCGCGTCATCGCGCAGAGCGGCTGCGTTCAGCTCAAACACAGCGGCCACTGCGGCGGAGCAGAAGCCCTGAATGAGGATCAGAAAAAGCTGTAAGGTCAACTGCCATAAGAGCGGGTCATTCATAGTTTCGATTCTCCTTTATAATTGGGAAAAATTATAGCATAAGGAGTCCCGCTTTGCAATGCAGGCACGGGTAAAATGGAGGTAAGGAAAAAGAAAAGTCTTACATAACTGCGCACGATGTGCTATAATTTCTTTCAGCAACGCGCAGCTTTTCTCTGGCATAAGTCCAGTTGTGAAAGCGGCGCGGTTCTCTTTTGCCTGAAATCCTGCCGCTTCACCGAGACCGGCTTTCGCCCCGCGCGGATGCAATTTTGACTGTGCCGAACTACTCTGGTTCTGTACAAAGGAGTGTATCTGTCTGTGAAAAACGAAAAACTTTGGACGCGGGACTTTGTGTTCATCATCCTCATCAACTTTCTGGTGTTTATGAACCACATCATGGTCGTCTCCGTCTTCCCCATGTACCTAGAGCAGGTGCTGGGGCTCAACGAGGCAGTGGCCGGCGCGGCGGCGCTGGGCTTTTCGCTGGTGGCTGTGCTGCTGCGGCCCTTCATCGGCTGGCTGCTGGATCAGGGACGACGAAAGGAGATATTGATCGTCGGCCTTGCGGGCATGCTGCTGATGCCGCTGGGCTATCTGGTATCCGACGTACTGGCGGTGGCGGGCTATGCGCTGGGCGGAGCCGTAGCGCTGGCGCTGATCTGCCGTATGCTCCACGGTGCCGCGCTGGCCTTCTCCAATACCTCCGGTGCCACCATCGCCAGCGACGCCCTGCCCCAGAGCCGCGTTGCTGAGGGCATTGGCTACTTCGGCATGGCCACGGCGCTGGCCACCTCCATCGCGCCCGCGCTGGGACTTCTGCTGATGAACGTCAGCTACCGGCTGTTCTTCCTCACGGCCGCAGTCTTCATGGTCATAAGCCTGGCGCTCTTTGCCTTTATGCACACCCATCAGAAGCCCGTAGTGCGGAAGCAGCCGCTCAGCCTGAAGGGACTCATTGACGCAGACGCCATTCCGGCCTCCGTGATCTGCCTTGTGTTTCTGTTCACCTGGGGCGCGCTGGAAAACTTTCTGGCCGATTATGCCATCAAATATGATCTGCCCAGCGGCGGCATTTTCTTTGCCATCACGGCAGTCATGCTGGTGCTCACCCGTCTGATCGTCGGACGGGTCGCCGACCAGAAGGGCGAGGGCATCTTCGTCTATACCTGCAATGCCGCCATGCTGGGCGCCTTCCTTCTGCTGGCTCTGGCACCGAGCAACGCCGCCTTCTATCTCGCCGCCGTGCTGGCCGGTTACGCCTTCGGCGGCATCGAGCCGGCCCTCCAGTCCATGGCCGTCCATATCGCGCCCTCGGAGCGCCGGGGCAGCGCCAACTCCACCTTCCTGTGCGCCTACGACATCGGTCTGGGCGGCGGCGGTGCACTGGCCGGAGTTCTGATCTCCGCCATCGGTTATCAGCATATGTACCTCTCACTGTCGATGGCCACTGTGCTCTCCGCCCTGCTCTACGTTTTCTGGGGACGAAAGCATCCGTCCTCGCTGAACTATCACAAATAACAAACAAGAAAGGCCGCGGGAAACGCTTGAAGTTTCCTGCGGCCTTTGGCCTTTGATCTGATTATTCAAACGCGGAGCGGAAGGTGAGTGTTTTACTCTCTCCGGGCTTCAGCACAACAATGCCCGGCTTATCTGTAAGCCTGCGGCCCATAAAATGGCCGTCCGGCAGGGTGGACCAGGGCTCAATGCAGATGTAATTTGTGGTCACGCCTTTCTGGGCCGTCCAGATGCCCAGATAGGGGAAGTCGTCAAACTCCACCGTGACCTTTCGGGCGCTCTTACGGCTGAGCAGGGTGACTCTGCGCACCGGCAGGTCTCCCAGCACAATGGTATCCAACCCCACATCCTCGGGCAGTTTGGTCAGCAGACCATTCTCCAGCTGAATAAAGCCCTTCTGTTCCTCCAGCACGCCGTTTTCGTCCATGCCGTAGGGCTCCAGGTGGTCAAGGCCTTCAAAGGCAATGGCATAGTCCCCCATGACCTCCCCAGGCATCAGAGTGGTGCGGTAGGCGTCGTGGCCGCCCAGTTCAAAGGGCATGGGCTGAGCGGAGTGGTTCGTCACCGTGTGCCGCTTGGAAATAGAATTTTCTTCCAGCGTGAAGGTAATGTCCAGCGTAAAGCGGAAGGGATAGACTGCCAGTGAGTCGGCGCTGTTCCGGGTGCGGAAAGTCACAGAGTCAGCACTCTGGGTCACGATCTCAAACTCCCGCTCCCGGCAGAAACCGTGCATGGGGGCAGAGATCATCTCCCCATCCAGCTCGTACTGCTGGTTGATGAGCCGCCCAATCAGCGGAAACAGCGTAGGCGCGTGGCGGCCCCAGATGGCGGGATCCCCCTCCCAGATGCGCTCAATGCCGTCCAGCTTCAGACTGGTCAGCTCCGCACCCCACGGGTTGACCTTGGCCGTCAGGATGCCGTTTTCCAATGTGATCATGTTGTTCATATCCTTCACCTCGCGTTGTGCTGTCGAATGCGTTCTTCCAGCTCCTGCTGAGCCTGTTTGACTTCTTCTTCAAAGGCACGGGCACTGATGCGCTGAGACTCATGGCCCAGAATGATGGTCTGCTCCATGCCGTCGGATGTGGCCACCCGCACCCGGTAATGACGGCCCAGTTCATAGGTGGTGCGCTCAATGTAGGTATCCGCTGTCTCCGCCTGCCTGGTGTAGACAACGAAAATATTGTTGACCTTCTCCGCCCGGCCCGGATTGCCCTTCACTTTATAGGCGTCGAACACCAGAATGACCTTGCAACGGCGCACGCCCTGATAGTTGCTCAGAATGTGGATGAGCTGATTCCGGGCGGCGTCCAGATCCACTTTGGCCAGCTTGTTGAGCTCGTCCCACGCAAAAATGATATTGTATCCGTCCACCAGCAGGAAGGTGTCCCCGATCTCGGCGTTCAGCAGCTTCGGCGCATCCTGACGGCGCACCTCGGACTGTGGCGTGAAGGCTCTGGGTTTCTGGTCGCCATAGGTGCGCCGGAAGATGGCCTCCAGTGCCTTCTCCTCCTCCCTAGAACCGGAATAGCTGGCGCCGCCCCGGCGGATGTGCGCTGCGGACACCTCCTCTTCTTCCCTTGGCTGATAGGCCCAGGGCAGGTGCATATGCTCCGGCACCTCGCTCCACTTCACGGTAAATCCACCGCCGTGGGCACAGAATACGGAGTCCGGCGTATTTTCCAGATCTGCCTCCGGCTGATAGTCCGCCGCAGCGATCACCTCCGGGGCGTTGTGGCAGGGACGGTAACCGCCGCTCTGAAGCGCGAGCCGGCCCCGGCCCTTGGTGTAGGCCGCCACTTCCTCCGGGTAGTCAGCCAGCTGCTCCACCGGGGCTGCACCGCTGAGCACGCTCCGCTCCCCATCCTGCTCCGGGGGCTCAAATTCGCCGCCAAAGCGCTGGAGGTCTGCCATGGCCCGGCCCACATTTTCGGTGGGCACCTCCAGCCGGAACTGATACCACGGCTCCAGCAGGACGGACTCCGCACGCATGAGACCCATGCGCACTGCCCGGTAGGTGGCCTCCCGGAAGTCGCCGCCCTCGGTGTGCTTGACGTGGGCGCGGCCGGAGAGCAGAGTGATGCGCACATCGGTGATGGGCGCGCCGATGAGCACGCCCAGATGTTCCTTTTCCGCCAGATGCGTCAGAATGAGCCGCTGCCAGTTCCGATCCAGCGCGTCCTCACTGCACCGGGTATCCAGCTCGATGCCGTTTCCCGGCTCCAGCGGCTCCAGCAGAAGGTGCACCTCGGCGTAATGGCGCAGGGGCTCAAAATGGCCTACGCCCTCCACCGGAGCGGCGATGGTCTCTTTGTAAGCAATGCTGCCCGGGCCAAAGGTGGCCGCAATGCCGAAGCGCTCCTGAATACGCTCCTGCAGCACCTCCAGCTGTACCTTGCCCATGAGGTGCACCCGGATTTCCTGTCCCCGGCTGTGCCACACCAGTCGGAGCATGGGATCTTCTTCCTCCAATTCGCGGAGCCTGGCGAATGTGCCCTGCGCGTCGCAGCCCTCGGGCAGGATCACCTGATAGGTGAGCACCGGCTCCAGCGCCGGAGCGGGGGAATCCGGCTCCGCCCCAAGTCCCTCGCCGGGATAGGTGTGTGTCAGGCCGGTGACGGCGCAGACACTGCCGGCGGCCGCCTCGCTGACTGGCTGAAATTTCGCGCCGGAGTAGAGCCGCAGCTGGTCGGCCTTTTCCCCCCAGTCCGCGCCGGTCCTGTCCCGGCCGCGAAGCACCGTTTTTGGCCTCAGCGTACCGCCGGTGACCTTCAGCCAGGTCAGCCGCACGCCTTGGGCGTCCCGGCTGATCTTATAGATCTTTGCGCCGAACTCGGCGGGGTAATTGGGGAACAGCGTATAGGTCTCCAGCGCTTCCAGAAAGGCGTCCACCCCCTCCAGCCGGAGGGCGGAGCCAAAGAAACAGGGAAAGAGCTTTCGCTGGGCGATCGCCCGGGCCAGTGCCGGATCGGACAGGGTGCCGGACTCCAGAAATTCGCCCATCAGCTCCTCGGAACACATGGCCAGCTCCTCATTTTCCTCCGCAGTTCTGGCAGCAAGGGGAATGCAGGCATCGCTGAGCCGCTTTTTCAGGTCGCGCAGAACTGCCGCCCGATCCGCCCCGGGCAGATCCATCTTATTGATAAAAAGGAACGTAGGCACCTGATAGCGCTCCAGCAGATGCCAGAGGGTCTCGGTATGCGCCTGCACCCCGTCGGTGCCGCTGACGACCAGAATGGCGTAGTCCAGCACCTGGAGGGAGCGCTCCATCTCGGCTGAAAAATCCACATGGCCGGGCGTATCCAGCAAAATGAGGCGTTTCTCTCTCAGCGGCAGGACCGCCTGCTTGGAAAAGATCGTAATCCCCCGCTCCCGCTCCAATGTGTCCGTGTCCAGAAAGGCGTCCCGGTGATCCACCCGGCCCATCTTTTTAATTGTACCGCCGCAGTAGAGCATTCCCTCGGAGAGGGTCGTCTTGCCCGCATCCACATGGGCCAGTATGCCAGTGACCAGATCTTTCATGCCGATTCTCCTGTACCGTAAAGTTTATTCTCAGTTTATCATAGATCAGCCGGGAAATCCATGGTAAATGGATTCGCCTGCGCAGTTGAGAATTTCTCTTGTTTTCGCGCCTCAACCATGATATACTATATATAATATACTATACTAACATATTTCGGGGAGGGAATTTCATGGCCATTCATAAATCCGGTGAGGACTATCTGGAGGCGATCCTGATGGTGCGGCAGGAAAAGGGCTATTGCCGTTCGATCGATGTGGCGCACCACCTGAACGTCAGTAAGCCCAGTGTCAGCGTAGCCATGGGTATCCTCCGTGAGGACGGCATGATCATGACCGATGAAGACGGTCTGCTGAACTTCACTGAAGCGGGCCTGAAACTGGCTACCGACGTGTATAACCGTCACTGCCTGCTGACTGAGTTTCTGCTCTATCTGGGCGTGGAGGACAGCATTGCCCGGGCAGACGCCTGCAAGATCGAACACGATCTCAGCCCGGAGACTTATCAGTGCCTGCGCAGATTTGTAGACGATCTGAAGGCCAGGGGCGAGGTGCCCGCGGAACACGCAAAAAACTGATTTGAAATTTGAATGCCTGCGGTTTCATAAACCGCAGGCATTTTTTACTCAGAAATTCAGATTCAATTCCTCCGCGAGGCAGTAGGGGCAGGCCACGCCGCCCAGTTCGCCGAGGGAGACCACCGTCTTCGCCGGAGCATGTCCGGTCTCCTCCGGGCAGCGATGTTTCCCCCGGGGCTTGAGCTTGAAGGTCCAGGTCACATAGCGCTCGGGCAGCTTGGCCATGTGGGCACCGTCCAGCTCCACACAGGCCAGCAGGCCGTTCTCCTTCTGAGGGCGGTTCAGGCCCGGAATGCGCAGGCCGTACTCCCGCTCCAGAAACTCCCGCAGCGTCACCAACTGGGCCCAGTACATATAGGTGTGCTCCAGATGCTCTGTCCGGTCGCCCTTCTTCATGGAGTGGATATGCAGGATCTGAGGATCTGCCGGGTCGGTGCCGATGGTGATGATGTCAACGATGTCCAGCCCCGCCCGGCGGCGGGCGGAGGCGTCGGCAATGTCCTTCTGCCGCAGCAGAAGCATCATGGAGCCGTACTTCCGGCTGTCCATATAGGGTGCGAGAAGCTGATAGCTCCTGCGGTGGAACTCAGCAGAAGATTTGTTGATCTGATTGGAACTCATTGCGCTCATGGTAAATAAAACTCCTTTAATGCTTTCCCTATCATACCACGCTCGTCAAGCGGTCATTTTTCATTGTATTTTCATTTGCTTTTTCCCCTTGAACAGGTATAATAGTGTTATCTGAAACACAGGGAGGGATCTCCTTTGTTCTGGGATTCTGTCAATAAAGAGCTGATCTGCGCCGCCGCCGCGTGGCTGGCCGCTCAGCTCATCAAGTGCATCATCTGTCTGGTGGTCAATCACTCGCTCCCGCTGAATATCATCTTCGGAAGCGGCGGTATGCCCTCCTCCCACTCCGCCACCGTCTGCGCACTGACCGCCGCCGTCGGCTTTGACTGCGGCATCAGGAGCCCGCTCTTTGGCGTGTGCTGCATTCTCGCGTTCATTGTCATGTATGACGCCATGGGCGTGCGCCGGGAAACCGGCGATCAGGGCAAGGCGCTGAACGACCTCTTTCAGCTTTTTGAGGACATGGGCAAGCCCATCTCTCCAGAAAAAAAGTTCAAAGAGCTGGTGGGGCACACCCCCCTGCAGGTGGTCTGCGGTGCGATTCTCGGCATTGCCGTGGGCTGTGCGCTCATGCAGATCTGACGCACGGGATCAAATACACTTCAACAGATCAACAGGCACGAGCCTTCCCGGAGGGGAAGGCTCTTTGCAGAGATAGGAGCATGAAATGACCATCTACAAAACCGCCTGCCGGGGCTGCCACGGCGGCTGTCTCTACGATGTCGACGTGGATAACGGCAGAGTCGTTCAGGTGCGCCCCTCCAAAGAGGGGCCGCTGAACCATGGACGGGGCTGCGTCAAAGGCATGAGCATCATTGAGCAGATGTATCACCCTGACCGGCTTCTCTATCCCAAAAGGCGCATCGGCCCCCGGGGCAGCGGCCAATGGGAGCGCATCAGCTGGGACGAGGCATATGATCTGATCGCGCAAAAGATGAATGGACTTATCGAGCAGTACGGCCCGGAGTGCATCTCCTCGCTGACCGGCACGGGCCGCCATCACCTGCCCTACTTTTTCCGGCTGGGCAACGCCATCGGCACGCCGAATTTCAGTTCTGCCGGAGCGCTGATCTGTCTCGGCCCCCGGCGCACTGCCGCCGTCATGACCGCCGGACTCTTTGCCGGAGTGGACTACTTCGGCCCCACGCGCCCCGGCGGCATTCTGGTGTGGGGTGCCAACCCGGCCATCAGCGGTGCGGATGGAGAGCTGCAGTGGTTTATCAAGGACGCAGTCAGGGAGGGCATCCCCATTGTGGTCATCGACCCCAGGCCCACGGAGCTGGCCAAAAAGGCGCACCTGTGGCTGCGCGTCCGCCCCGGCACCGACGGAGCGCTGGCGCTGGGCATTCTGAACCTGCTCTTCACGGAAGATCTCTATGACCACGACTTTGTGGAGCACTACACCTATGGCTTTGAGGAACTGCGCGCACGCTGCCGGGACTATCCACTGGAGAAAGTGTCCTCCATCACCGGCATTCCGGCGTCTCAGATCCTGGCCGCCGCCCGGTGGATCGGCACCACAAAGCCGCTGGGTCTGGAGCAGGGCTGCGCCTTTGAACAGAGCATCAACGCCATGGACACCTGCCGCGCCATCTTTATGATCCCCGCCGTCACCGGCAATTATGACGTGCCCGGCGGATTTGTGGAGAGCATGGAGATCGTCCCCGCCGGACTGCGCCCGGCCAATGAACTGCCCCCGGAGCGCATTGAAAAAGCGCTGACCGGCGGCGTCCCATTCCTAAAGCGGGACACCATGGCTCACCCCTATCTGATGCTGGAGGCCATCCGCACCGGAAAGCCCTATAAAATCAGGGGAATGTTCATCAACGCCAACAACACTCTGCTCTCCATGGCGGACGCCCGACACAGCTATGACTGCCTGAAGGAACTGGACTTTCTCGTCTACATGGACATCTTTATGAACCCCACGGCGGAGCTGGCCGACGTGGTGCTTCCCGCCGCCCTGTGGCCGGAGGTGAACTGTGTGTTCGCCATGCCGGAGTTTGGCGACCAGGTGGTGCTCTCCCAGCAGAAATGCGTACAGGTGGGTGAGTGCAAGTCCGACGAGGAATTCATCATCGAGCTGTGCCGCCGGGCGGGCTGGAACTACGGCTTCACCGACCAGCGCAGCATGATGGAGGCGCAGATGCAGGAGCTGGCCCGCCGCCGGCCGGAATACCGGGACTTCTCGCTGGACGAGCTGCGCCGTCAGGGCTATCTGGCCCCGGAGCGCAGCTACTATAATTACAGACGCTGCGGCTTCCTTACGCCCACTGGCAAATTCGAGCTGCTGTCCACCGAGATGGCCAAAGCCGGAGTCGATCCTCTGCCCAGCTGGCACGAGCCCTCGGAGACGCCGGTCAGCGCCCCGGAGCTCTCCAAAGAATACCCGCTCATCCTCACCACCGGCGGCCGCCAGCAGCCCTACTTTGTCTCCAACAACCGACAGATCAGATCTCTGCGCCGGATGGAGCCCTTCCCGCTGGTGCGGATGCACCCGGCGGCGGCACAGAAATACGGCCTCGCCGAGGGGGACTGGGCATGGATCGAGACACCACGCGGGCGCATCACCCAGAAGGTAAAGCTGGAACCGGACATGGCCGAAAACGTGGTGAGCTGCGACTTCGGCTGGTGGTACCCGGAGGCGGGCGCCCCGGGTTACGGCTGGGCCGAGTCCAACGCCAATATTCTCACCATCGCCGCGCCGCCCTATGACCGCTACCTCGGCTCCTATCAGTTGAGGGCCCTGCTGTGCCGGGTCTATCCAAACCCGGGCTGTAAGATCGAAGCGCGTTACGAGGCGTGGATGAACGCAACCCCCGAAACGGAGCGAACTGGATCTCTATGAAAAAAGTCATCAAATATCTTCTCATCACCCTATTGGCGCTTATCGCCGCCTGTGCGGTGGCACTGGCCGTGTTGTGGCAGAGCTACACGCCGCCCGACCCGCTGGAGACCACCGCCGCCGAGAGCGGCGATCTGGATGTGGCCACCCGGGCCTGGCTTCAGGCCTATGTCAGCCAGCTCCAGGGCTGGCGGGTGCCGCCTTCCTATCAGGTGCGCAGCGTCACCATTGAGAGCACGGAACAGCTGAACGACACCTCCGTGCAGATCAACTATCAGCTGGAGACCATGCTGAAGCACGGACGCTTTGCCGAAAATTTTGACGCCGGCTATGTGAGCGACCATATCTACGAGGGCCAGCTGGCCGTCGTATGGACACAGGATGCGGACGGCACATGGTCGATTTCCGATGTGATGCGCCCCGCCGCCTGGCAGATCGCCTATGACCCGGAGATCCAGGCAGAGCGGCAGCAGGCCCCCACGGTCCACTACAATCCAAAATCCTACGATGATCTGCCCTATCTGGTGCAGAACGAGACGCTCTATGTCACCTATGACGAGGGAGAGACCTATATTGAGGTGCCCGACGGCTATGACAAGGTGTGCCTGCAGAGCAACGGCACCCATCTGGAGCGCCTGCGCACCAACGGCTATATCGTCACCCCGGAGCTGACCGCCTTTCTCATCTACTCGGACGAAGTCCAGCCCAGCGTGACCTATGCCAGCAAGGAGGACTACGATTACTATTCCTACCCCGGCTTGGAGACCGCCTGTCTCTATTACTCTCTCGACGAGGGCCAGAGCTGGCAGACCAGTCCCATCGCCTATGGCTACCGGGCCAACGACTTCCTGTCCCTGACGACAGAGGGCGTCTACGCCAGTTTTGCCGTGGATCGGGCGCTGGGCAGTGACTACTACACCTGCTATTTTTCCTCCGATCTCACGAACTGGACAGCGGTCGATCTGCCTGAGCACCAGAGCAACCTGACCTGCGTCTACTGGGCCCCCGACGGGACGGGTTATTTCTCCGGCCCCTTCAACTCCGATTCCACTCAGCAGTGCATTTACTACGCCACCACTGACGGCGGCGAAAGCTATCAGTACCTGCTCTTCCCGCTGGAGGAGGAATATGTGGAGTACAACGAATTTCCCTACCGCTCACTGGACGGGATGTACGACAAGGACGGCGTGCGCTATGCCATACTTGGCCCCGGTCAGGACACCGACTATGCCGAAGCCGGTGCCAGTCAGCTCAAGCTGCTCTACCAGTCCGAGGACGGGATCAATTTCACCTTTGTAAAGGCACAGTATGACAACGCCGTATACGCAGGGTAAACGAATAAGCCAAAACCGCGTATGTGCTGATGCATATACGCGGTTTTTTAGATTTTCTTTACCGGATCTGGCCGTTTCCGTGAATGACATACTTATAACTGCACAGCTCCTCCAGCCCCATGGGGCCGCGGGCGTGGAGCTTCTGAGTGGAAATGCCCATCTCACAGCCCAGGCCGAACTCGCCGCCGTCAGTGAAGCGGGTAGAAGCGTTGACATAGACCGCGGCGGAGTCCACCCCGGCGATGAATTTGTCGGCAGCGCTGGCATCCTCCGTGATAATGGCCTCGCTGTGGCCGGTGGAGTGGAGGGCAATGTGCTCGATGGCCTGCTCCACGCTGTCCACCAGACGGATGGCCAGAATATAGTCCAGAAACTCCGTGTCAAAGTCCCGCTCCCCGGCGGGTCTGCCCGGAATGAGCAGGGCAGAATCCTTGTCGAGCCGCAGCTCCACCGGCGGTCTGCCCGCCTTTTCCCGTTCCTCGGTGAGCCGTTTCTGGAGTTTGGGCAGAAAAACCGGGGCGATGGCCCGGTGGACCAGGCAGACCTCCTCCGCATTGCAGACAGAGGGGCGGCTGGCCTTGGCGTTTTCAATGATGTTGACCGCCATATCCACATCTGCCGCCGCATCCACATAGACGTGGCAGATGCCGGTGCCGGTCTGGATGCAGGGCACCGTGGCATTCTCCACGCAGGCGCGGATCAAACCCGGGCCGCCCCGGGGGATCAGCAGATCCACATAACTCACCGCGTGCATAAGTTCCGCGGCGCTCTGACGGGTGGTGTCTTCCACCAGATTGATGAAGGTGTCGGGCAGGCCCAGCTCCACAAGGCCGGACTTCAGCGCGGCCACAATGGCCCGGGCAGAGCGGAAGGCCTCCTTTCCGCCCCGGAGCACGCAGACATTGCCGCTCTTGAGGGCCAGCGCCGCCGCGTCGGAGGTGACGTTGGGACGGCTCTCATAGATAATGGCGATGACCCCCATAGGAACGGCCCGCTTTTCGATAACCAGTCCGTTAGGCCGCGTCACCGTGCGCAGGATCTTCCCCACCGGGTCGGGAAGCGCCGCCACCTGCCGGATGCCGTCCGCCATCGCGGCGATGCGCTTTTCATCCAGTGCCAGCCGATCCAGCATGACGTCGGACATGGTGCCCTTCGCCGTGGCCAGATCCTCCCGGTTGGCGGCCAGAATGTCCGACGTCTGCCGCACCAGCTCGTCGGCCATGGCCAGCAGAGCCTCATTCTTCACCTCGGTGGGCAGGCCGGCCAGCTTCCGCTTGGCCGCCTTGGCACCGCTCAGCAGTTCTATTGTGGTCATATGCGTTTCCTCCCGATAAATTTCGTGCCCACCGGCTTCCCCTCCACGATGTCATAAAGGTGCTCCGGCACGGCGCCGTTGCTGATGACCATGCTCACGCCCTGTTCCGTGGCGATCTGCGCGGCGTGGAGCTTGGTCATCATACCGCCGGTAGCCAGCTCGGAGCCCTTGTCTCCGGCCAGCGCAAAGATCTCCGGCGTCAGCTCCTCCACCAGCGGGATGAGCCGGGCGTCCGGGTTGTCCTTGGGGTTGGCGGTGTAGAGCCCGTCAATGTCGCTGAGAAGCACCAGCAGATCCGCCTGACAGCAGGCGGCAACAATGGCACCCAGCGAATCGTTGTCACCCACGGCGATCTCCTGGGTGGCAACGGTGTCATTCTCGTTGATGATGGGCAGAGCACCCAACTCCAGCAGGCGGTAGAGGGTGTTCTGGAAGTTCTGCTTCCGGTCGGCGTGATCCAGATCATCGCCGGTCAGCAGGATCTGGGCCACCACATGATTGTACTCCGTAAAGAGCTTGTCATAGGTGTACATAAGCTCGCACTGGCCCACGGCGGCGGCGGCCTGCTTGCCGGGCATATCCTCGGGGCGTCCGTTCAGGGAGAGCTTGCCCACACCCATGCCGATGGCGCCGGAGGAGACCAGGATCACCTCATGGCCCGCGTTTTTCAAATCACTGAGCACCTTGCACAGCTTCTCCACCTGCCGGATATTCAGCCGTCCGGTAGAGTGTGCGATGGTGGAGGTGCCCACTTTTACTACAATCCTCATTGCTGTCCCTCACTTACTGCTTTCCCAGCGCCGCGGTCTTTTCATAAGCGGCGATGACGGTCTCCATGACAGCGGAGCGGAACCCGTTCTGTTCCAGCGCCCGCACGCCCTGAATGGTGGAGCCGCCGGGAGAGCACACCGCGTCCTTCAGCGCGCCGGGGTGGTCTCCGCTCTCCAGCACCAGCCTGGCCGCGCCCACCAGCGTCTGGGCCGCATAGAGCTGGGCCTTGGCCCGGGGCAGACCGCAGGCCACCGCGCCGTCGGCCATGGCCTCGATGAAAGGATAGACAAAGGCCGGGCCGCAGCCGGAGACGGCACTGCCCGCGTCGATCAGGTTCTCGCCCAGCTCGTCAAAGCTGCCGGCGGCCTGCATCACATCCACAAAAGCGGTTTTCTCCTCCGGCATTACGCCCTCGGCACAGTAGAGGATCATGCCCTCGCCGATGGCTGCAGGCGTATTGGGCATGATGCGGATCACCGGGTAATCGTCCCCGGCCATGGCGCGGATGGTCTCAATGGTCAGCCCCGCCGCCATGCTGACCAGCACAAAGCGGTCCTGCCGGGCCTTCAGCCCCGGGGCAAGCTCCGCCAGAAGGGCGCTCATCATCTGGGGCTTCACGCCCAGAAAGATCAGGTCGCACTGCTGAGCCACATCCCGATTGCCTGCCGCCTGACAGCCCAGTTCCGCCGCCAGCGCCTCCGCCTTGGCCGGTGTCCGGTTAGAGAGCAGGATATGCTTTGTCCGCTTGGCACACGCTCTGGCCAGCGCGCCGCCCATATTTCCACAGCCTAAAAAGCCGATGTTTTGAAATGCCATGAGAGAACCCTCCTCGTACTTATATTTATATGTTATCTTAATTCCCGTTCACCCAGAATGTCAAGAAATCCGGGCTCTTTTTCCACATTTGGGCGCTGTGCGGCATTTTCACGCCTTTCTCTTTGCTGCTTTTGTCATTTAAACCAAATTATAACTGGCGTGAAAATTTCCCTTGACAACCCCGTTGGAAGGGCGTAAAGTAACGATAACAAAAGCACTGACGGAGACAGTAACTCTTCAGACCGAACGGCAAAGCGAACCGGGGATGGTGAGAGCCCGGCCCAAGTAGAAGAAGCGGTGAATATCACTCCCGAGCTGCTGACTGAACCCATTGGGCAGTAAGTCAGGCCGGTCTTTCCCCGTTACAGGAAATGCGTATGTTGGTATGTGTATCAGGTGGTATAACGTGTGCAGTTCTGCGCTCGTCCTTTTACAGGGACGAGCGCTTTTTTCTTTTGAAGGGCTGCCTATTTTCGTCCACTGCGGCGGACGAAATCCTGCGAAGCTGGGAGTAGGTTCTGCTCCTGTCGATAAAGTTTGAGTTTACCAAAGAAACGAGGTTTGAGCATGAAAAACATGACTGAGATCCGCTGGCATGGCCGGGGCGGCCAGGGTGCAAAGACCGCCAGCCTTCTGCTGGCCGATGCGGCCTTCCTGTCCGGCAAGTTTGTCCAGTCCTTCCCGGAATACGGCCCGGAGCGCTCCGGCGCGCCCATCACGGCCTACAATCGCATCTCCGACGAGCGGTGCACCATTCACTCCAACATCTATGAGCCCGACTACGTGGTCGTGGTGGACGAGACTCTGCTGGAAACGGTGGACGTGACCGCCGGTCTGAAGGAGGAGGGCGCCATCGTCATCAACTCCGAGCACCCCGCCGCCGAGCTGCGCCCCCTGCTCCGCGGCTACAAGGGCCGGGTGTTCACCGTGGACGCGGGCACCATTTCCCGCAAGCACCTGGGATCCTACTTCCCCAACACCCCCATGCTGGCCGCCATCGTGGCCGTCAGCCGCTGCGTTGATCCGGAGGATTTTCTGCGGGATATGGAGTCCTCTTACCGTCACAAGTTCGCCAAGAAGCCCCAGGTGGTGCAGGGCAATCTGGACTGTCTGGCCGAGGCCATGAAGGAGGTCAAGGAGTAACATGAACAAGAAAGCATCTGAGATCAACGAATCCCTGCCGTGGCAGGAGCTGACCCCCGGCTGCGAGATCTATGAGGGCGGCAGCTCCCGGCTCACCATGACCGGCGAGTGGCGCAGCAAGATCCCTACCTGGGACACGTCCAAGTGCAAGCAGTGCCTGCTGTGCACCCCCTTCTGTCCCGACTCCTCCATTCCCGTCTCCGGCGGCAAGCGGAGCGATTTTGACTACGACCACTGCAAGGGCTGCGGCATCTGCTACAAGGTGTGCCCCTTCGGGGCCATCGACTGGAAGGAGGTCCACTGACCATGAGCATTCGAGACAGACTGAGCGGCAACGAGGCCATCGCCACCGCCATGCGCCAGATCAACCCTGACGTGTTCGCCATGTTCCCCATCACCCCCTCCACCGAGATCCCCCAGTATTTCGCCCAGTATGTGGCCGACGGCAAGGTGGACACCGAGTTCATCTGCGTGGAGAGCGAACACTCCTCCATGTCCGCCTGCATCGGCGCCGAGGCCGCCGGATGCCGCGCCATCACCGCCACCTCCTCTGCGGGCCTGTCCTTCATGAACGAGGTGCTCTATGTGGCCGCCTCCGCCCGCCTGCCCATTGTGCTGGCTGTGGCCTGCCGCGCTCTGACCGGCCCCATCAACATCAACCACGACTACTCCGACTCCATGGCTGAGCGGGACTCCGGCTTCATCCAGATCTACGCCGAGAACAACCAGGAGGCCTATGACAACTATCTGATGGCCCACCGCATCGGTGAGACGCCCGATGTGCGTCTGCCCGTCATGATCTGTGAGGACGGCTTCATCACCTCCCACGCGCTGGAGAACATTGAGCTGGAGGAGGACGAGGCGGTCAAGGCCTTTGTCGGCGAGTACCATCCCGAAAACTACCTGCTCAAGCACGAAAACCCGCTGGCCGTCGGCCCCTACGGCACTTCCCCCTACTACATGGAGGCCCGGGTGGCCCAGGCCGAGGCCATGAAGAACGCAAAGCGCGCCATCCTCGACGTGGCTGCCGACTTTGAAAAGACCTTCGGCCGCAAATACGGTCTTTTTGAGGCATACCGCATGGAGGACGCCGAGCTGGCCATTGTGCTGATGGGCTCCTCCGCCGGTACCGCTAAGGCCGCCGTGGACGAGCTGCGGGAGAGCGGCGTCAAGGCGGGACTCATCAAGATCCGCGTGTTCCGCCCCTTCCCCGGAGAAGAACTGGCCGAGGCCCTCAAGGACTGCAAGGCCGTGGCCGTGCTGGACAAGAGCGAGGGCTTCAGCGCCTGCGGCGGCCCCCTGTTCGCCGAGACCGCTTCCGCCTGCATCAACCTGACCCAGCGTCCCAAGATGGTGGACATCGTCTACGGTCTGGGCGGCCGCGACTTCACCGTGGCGCAGGCCAAGCGGGTATTCGCCCGACTGGAGAAGATCGTCTCCACCGGCGAAGTCGGCCCCATCTATTCCCACATGGGCCAGCGTGATCTGAGAGAGGATGTGCAGTGATATGGCTTACAATCTGAAAGAACAAATGAGCAAGCCCGAGCGCTTCGAGGCCGGCCACCGCCTCTGCGCCGGCTGCGGCGCAGGCATCACCTGCCGCGCCATGATGCGCGCCATGGAGCCCGGCGACAAGGCGGTCATCTGCAACGCCACCTCCTGTCTGGAGGTCTCCTCCTTCCAGTATCCTTTTACCGCGTGGGACGACAGCTACATCCACGCCGCCTTTGAGAACACCTCCGCAGTGGCCGCCGGTGTGGAGAGCGCCTACAAGGTCATGAAGAAGAAGGGCAAGATCCTCGACAACTTCAAGATCCTGGCCATCGGCGGCGACGGCGGCACCTATGACATCGGCTTTCAGTCCCTGTCCGGTGCGCTGGAGCGCGGCCATGACTTCACCTACTTCTGCTACGACAACGAGGCCTATATGAACACCGGCACTCAGCGCTCCTCCGCCACGCCCCGGTTTGCCAGCGCCACCACCACCCCCGCCGGTGTGGAGAGCGTGGGCAAGAAGCAGAACCAGAAGGATCTGACCCAGATCGTGGTGGCCCACGGTTCCCCCTATGTGGCTCAGACCACCTTTCTCGGCAACTTCAAGGACTTCCACGAGAAGGCCCACAAGGCCATCTACACCGAAGGTCCCACCTTTGTCAATGTGCTCTGCCCCTGCCCCCGTGGCTGGCAGTACTCCGCCGAGCTGCTGCCGGAGATCTGCCGTCTGGCAGTGGACACCTGCGTCTGGCCCCTCTATGAGGTGGAGAACGGCGAGTATCACCTGACCTATATGCCCAAGAAGAAACTGCCCGTGGAGGAGTTCATGAAGCTGCAGGGCCGCTTCCGTCACTGCTTCAAGCCCGGCAACGAGTGGACCATCGAAGCCGCCCAGAAATATGTGGACGAAAAGTGGGAAGCTCTGCTGGCCAAGTGCAAATAAATAGCTCAAGATAGAACAAGGCCGCCCGGTTTTATGCCGGACGGCCTTGCTGTTTCTATTGAACGGGGATGCAAACTGATCATAGGCAAATCTGAGACAGCTTCTCTCTTATCGCCGCCTCATCCACCTCACTCAGCACCCTCCCCTCAAGGGGGCCTTGGACATAGCCCGCTTTTATGGAGTCACGCACAATGGATCTTATCACTTACCCGCGATCATAAGTCCCTCCACCAGAACGGAGGGCGCACCAAAGCTGGTGATGCTGCCCGGCATGGGCACCTTCACATTGTCCGCCACTGCGGTGATCTGCTTCAGCAGCTCGAAGAAGTTGCCCGCCACGGTAAAAGACTTTACCGGCGCGGTCTTTTGACCGTTTTCAATGAGGAAACCTGCGCTCTGGAGGGAGAAATCGCCGGTGATGGCATTGGCTCCGGCGTGCAGGCCGCCCACGAAATTGATGTAGACGCCCTTACCGGCCTTTCGGAGCAGTTCCTCCTCGGTACTGTCTCCGGCATCGAGGTAGAAGGTGAAGGGACGGACCGTCACCGGCGCGGCATAAGAACCCTTGCTGGCGTTTCCGG
>ERZ808240.2668-NODE-2668-length-18890-cov-5.711176_pt1 | contig 18890 bp, 14 predicted proteins | sample MGYA00521084_ERZ808240 | MGnify/ENA primary metagenome ERZ808240 (study PRJEB31516, sample SAMN03275571) | gut metagenome | biome: mammalia-associated habitat; material: feces | host: Papio cynocephalus | place: Kenya | collected 2012-08-06 ... | reverse complement strand
GGATCGGCGGTTGGCTGACGAATTACAAACGGTTCAACTGCTTGCCGCCGGAGCGACGGTTGGTTTTGACAGTAGGCGACTATGAGCATTTTGAAACGTACATCACGGAAGAAGATGTGCGCAATATTTATGATTTGGGCATGGATCATATCCGGCTTGGTTTCGATCAGCTTGTGATTGAAGAAAAACCGGGTGTGCTGCGCAGACAGACGGTAGAGCTATTGCTGCGTTTTGCGGACTGGTGTGAAAAGTATGGCATCGGATTGGTGCTGAATATGCACAAGGCGATTGGCAACTATTGTGACATCGAAGAAAAAGTAGGACTGCTTGACGACGAGGGACTACAGCAGCGCTTCATTGCCGTATGGGAACAGCTGGAAGAGATTTTTCATGATCGCCCTGCGGTGGTCTTTGAACTGCTCAATGAAGTGCGGGATGTCGATCCGGAGCTTTGGAACGACCTGGCGGGAAAAACGATCACAGCTATACGAAAAAAATCGCTGACACGGCAGATCGTGGTCGGTGGTGTTTGCGGCAACGCTGCGTGGGCTTTGGGACAACTACGTGTGTTTGACGATGAGAATGTGATCTATACGTTCCACTGCTACGATCCTTACGGTTTTACTCACCAACAGGGAGTACTGCAACCACCGCCGATGTTCTATAATCGCAAGATGCCGTGGCCGGGCGATATCGAACGCTATCGGGATTTTGAACGTGTGGCAATGGGAAAAGAGGATCCGCTTCCGGAGTATGCGGTCATGGATCGGCGGTATATTGAAGACACGATGAAGCCGGCGTTCAAATTTATGGAGAAGAACCCTGACAAGATCCTGTGGTGCGGCGAGTTCGGTACGATCCGGCATTGCCCGATCGAGTGGCGCGAGAACTGGACGGCGGATGTGATCAGCATTTTGAAGGAACATAGCATTCCGTATTGTGTGTGGAACTATTTGAGTACGCCGAATGACGGTAACCGTTTTAGCTTAGTAGATGATGATACCCGGAAGATCCTCAGTCCACGGATGGCAAAGATCATCCGTGGCGAGGTGTAAGAAAGAGAGGCTTGCATTATGATCCAATTCCATGCCTATCCCGGCGGCGTCAAGCGTGTTGTGACCTTTAGCTTTGATGATGGGTCCGGCAATGATCGGCGTTTGATCGAACTGTTTGACCGGTATGGGGTCAAGTCGACCTTTCATCTGAATGGAAAAAACTATATCGGGGCGACTGATGCACAATTGGCTGATGTGCGTGAAACTTACAGCCGGCACGAGATCGCATGTCATACATTCTCTCATGGTTGGCCCGCCCGGATGCCTTTTGCATCTTTGGTAGGGGAGATCATGCGCGATCGGGAGATCTTGGAGAAAATTGCGCAGCAACCGGTCACGGGGATGTCTTATCCGAGCGGATCGTATAACGATGAGGTGGTCGAGGTGATGCGCTCTTGCGGGATCGACTATTCACGTACGACGGTCGCAACGGGGCAATTTCTGCTGCCGGACGATTTTCTGAAGTGGCACCCGACCTGCCACTTCGGCGGTGCTTTGCCGTGCATCGAGCGTTTTAAGCAAGGTATCGACAGTCCGTTTGGTCAACCAATCCTATACATTTGGGGACACAGCCATGAACTGCGCAGTGAACAGGATTGGGCGGATATGGAAAACAAGGTCGCTCAGATTGCTCAAGATCCGCAGATCTGGTATGCAACGAATGGGGAAATCTACCGTTACACGCAGGCTCAGCGTATGCTGAAAATATCCGTGGATGAAAGGCATTTCTATAATCCCTCGGCTCTTGATGTATGGGTAGAGCGAGATAAACAAGAAATGATCTGCATTCCGGCTGGTCAAAGTTTGACGACGAACGAATAAATCCAAGGGGGATCATCAAATGAAAGAGGCTATGCTCAGAAAAGCTGACGAAATATTACAGCAAATGACGATCGAGGAAAAAATCGAGATGTTCGGTGGTGTATCGAACATGGGTCTGCCGAATTGCGAACGGCTGAGGATACAAGCGCAGGAATGTGCAGACGGTCCGCTTGGCGTACGGATGGAAAGTCAATGGGATAAAAACTGCACCGCCTTCCCGTGCGGTGGAGCAGCTGCGGCTACCTGGAATACGGATCTCATTGAAGAAATGGGTGAATGTATTGCAAATGATTGCATCAAATATGATAAAGCCATGATCTTGGGACCGGGCGTAAACCTGAAACGCACACCGCTGTGTGGTCGGAATTTCGAGTATTTTTCCGAGGATCCGGTGCTGGCCGGCAGGATCGCCGCAGCCTACATTCGTGGTGTGGAGCGTCAGGGAATCAGTGCCTGCATCAAGCATTTTGTTGCAAACAACCAAGAATTGTATCGCGGTACGGCCAGCGTTGATATCGACGAGCGGACGTTGCGTGATCTATACCTTAAAGTGTTTCAAATCGCCATTGAAGAAGGTGACCCGACTGCACTGATGCTGGCCGGCAACCGTGTCAATGGGATATATAACGTTGAGAGCCGTTACCTTATGCGTGAGGTCGTCCGTGACACATGGGGATTCAACGGCATTGAAATGTCCGATTGGTACATTACCAAGGATGCCGTGATCTCGCTGAAAAACGGATTGAATTTGGCGATGCCGAAACAACCTGAAGTTAAAGCGGCACTACGGCAAGCGCTGGCGGACGGGCGGATCACGGAAGCAGAACTGGACGAGGCGATTCGACCGACCGTCGCCTTCCTATATGGTCGTGAGCCGAAAAAAATCACATATGACCGGGATCACCAGCATGAGGTAGCAAAGCAAGTAGCGACCGAGGGGATCGTGTTGCTCAAAAACGAGAACGACGTATTGCCGATCACGCCGGAAAAGTACAAAAAGATCGCTGTTGTCGGTGGTTATGCACAGACACCGGTTTATTATGGCTATGGTAGCGCACGTGTGTATACGAGCGGGAAATATGTGGATATTCCGGTCGATGAGATCCGACGGTCTCTTGACGGAAAGGTCGAGGTCGGCTATGTTGAGGGGTACGATTCCAGCGTATCTTCGAAAACTACGATCTTCGACTGGCGCCCGGATTTCATTGCCCCCGGTTCCGATAATGTGATTAAGGATGCCGATCTTGTCATCATGTTCCTCGGGCATCCATTTGGGGTGGAAACAGAGGATACGGATCTTGATTCGTCTTACCTTTATCACTATTATAGTTCCTATATCCAGCGAGTGCAAAACATCAATAAAAACATCGTGATCGTTTTGCAGACCGGTGCGACGGTGATCCCGCACGTATGGAACGATCAGGTACCTGCCGTAGTGCAGATGTGGATGGCCGGAGAGGCAGGCGGCGGTGCCATTGCCGATGTGCTGTGTGGCAAGGTGTCACCGAGCGGTAAGCTGAGCGAAACGATGGTCAAGAAGATGCGTACCGATCTGGATTATCCCGGCAACGGTTGGGTGATCCGGTATAACGAGCGCTGGGCGATCGGCTATCGGTATTACGATGAACACCCGTTTGAGGTCGCCTATCCCTTTGGCCACGGATTGTCTTACACCACGTTTGCCTATCGTGATTTTGCCATGGAACGGGTGGATGATCTGCTGCGGTTCACCTTTACGATCGAAAACACGGGCAGCGTATCGGGCAAGGAGGCGGCGCAGATCTATTTTGCCAAGCCGGAAAGCTATATCGACCGTCCGCAAAAGGAACTGCTCACCTTTGCCAAGACCCGCACGCTTGCACCCGGAGAGAGCGAACAGCTTACCGTGGATGTACCGGTGAATCGGCTCGGCTACTTCAATGTGGGGCTGCATAAAGAGGTCATTGAAAGCGGGCACTATCAGTTCCTGCTGGGGGCTTCCGCAGCGGATATCCGCCTGACCGTCGGTTACGAACAGGAGGATACGGGCGAGATCTCGATGAGCCGGGAGTCCTTTATCACCCTCGGTTGAGTGAGCGATCGAAAGGTGCATCCGATGAGCAAAGGAGGAAAAACGGATGGCGTTTCCGATGAACTTTATTTGTGCCGGTCCGGCGTACTCGACATTGACGGAGTATGTAGCGGCACCGTATTTCCGCAAAAGCTTTCAGCTGGATGAGATCCCGGCAACTGCCGAACTTTGGATCTGCGGTCTGGGGTTTTACGAATTATACGTCAATGGACAGCGGATCACAAAAGGGCTGCTTTCTCCGTATATCAGCAACCCGGATGATCTTTTGTACTATGACGATTACGAGCTGAGCCCCTATCTGTCGGAAGGCGAAAACGTTATCGGTGTTTGGCTGGGAAACGGCTTTCAGAACGATCCCGGCGGCTATATCTGGGATTTTGATAAGGCACGCTTCCGTGGAGCACCGGAGCTGGCGCTGCGGCTGCATATGATCTTCCCCGACGGAAACACGCAGACCATCGAAAGTGACGGAACCTTTCGGACTGCCCCCTCACCGGTCTACAATGACGACTATCGCAACGGGGAATACTACGATGCCAGGCGTGAGATCCCGGGCTGGAGCGAGCCGAGGTTTGACGATTCGGCTTGGCACTTTGCCGAAAAAGCGCCGCTCCCCCGTGGGGAGGCTGTGGCGACGAACATCATGCCGATCGCCGTGGAGCGTGAACTGACACCGATCTCGGTCAAGCAGACCGAAGAGGGGTTTCTGTACGATTTCGGTGAAAATAATGCCGGCGTATGCCGTTTAACGGTACAGGGATACTCCGGGCAGGTCATTTCTCTCTATCATGCCGAAATGATGCGGGATGGAAAGCTCGACCGACGCAGCATATCCTTTGACGAGAACGACTATGTCCAAAAAGACATCTACATCTGCAAGGGCGACGGTGTGGAGCGGTATATCCCCACCTTTACCTATCACGGTTTCCGCTATGTACTGGTAAAGGGGATCAAGCCGGAGCAGGCAACGAAGGGACTGCTGACCTATCTGGTGCTGCATACGACGCTGCGGGAGAGGGGCGGTTTTTCCTGCTCTGACCCAACGGCCAATGCTTTGCAGGACATGGTGCGCCGTTCCACTCTGTCAAATTTCCATCACTTCCCGACAGACTGCCCGCAAAGAGAGAAAAACGGCTGGACAGGGGATGCCTCTCTGTCGGCAGAACACACGTTACTGAATCTGGAACCGGATAAAAACTACCGTGAGTGGCTGCGCAATATCCGGAAAGCACAGGCAGACGACGGATCGCTCCCCGGGATCGTACCAACTGCCGGCTGGGGATTTGCCTGGGGCAACGGAGCGGCGTGGGACAGCGTACTGTTTGATCTGCCCTACTATCTGTACATATACCGGCACGATCGGCAAGTGGTTGCGGACAATGCCCATGCGATGATCCGTTATCTGGACTATTTGACGACAAAAATCGAATCAGATGGCTTGATCCACTTTGGTCTTGGCGATTGGTTTCAGGTATGGCAGGAAGAGGGTGACGGAAAACGTAAATCGCCTGTCGAACTCACAAACACGGTGCTGTCGATGAATATGTGCGAAAAGGCTGCATTTCTGTTCGGAGAGCTGGGTATGCCGGAACGGCAAGCCTTTGCTCACAGCTTGGGTACCCGCTTGAAAAAGGCAGGACGTGAGCTGCTCATTGACCGGAAAACCATGACAGCGCTCGGTGATTGTCAGACCTCACAGGCAGTGGCGATATACTATTCGCTGTTCAACGACGAGGAAAAGTCGACAGCCTTTCAGCGTCTGCTGGAGCTTATACATAAGCAGGACGACCATATGGATGTCGGGATCATCGGCGGACGGGTGCTGTTTCATGTATTATCGGAATTTGGTCACAGTGACCTCGCCTACCATATGATCGTGCGTCCGGATTACCCGTCTTACGGTGAATGGGTCAAGCGAGGGCTGACTACGCTGCGGGAAGATTTTTATCCGGAGGAAAGAAATTCGCTTAACCACCATATGTGGGGCGACATCAGCAATTGGTTCATGACCAGGATCGCCGGAATACGCTATGCTCCGCATCGGGTACACGGGGAAACAAATATCTGCCCGACGTTTATCCGTCAGCTTGACCATGCGCAGGCGTGGCACGATGCACCGGAGGGACGGATCTCCGTTCGGTGGGAGCGCCGGAACGACAGCATATATCTGTCGGTAGAAGCGCCAAACGAATTGCGCGGGCTTATCTGTCTGCCATCTGGTTATCAATTTACCGATGACCGAGCAAATATGAGAGTACTATGCTCTGGAGAATACACTTGTAGCTTCAGTGGTGGATATCGTGAAAATGGAATTGAAAGCATAGTGGAAAAATAACTGATGCCTGTCACATGACAGAAAGAGTCCTACACTGCCGTAGGCTGAAAGAGAGGATAAACAGATGAGAAATATCTCATTTGATGACCTGACCGTGATCGCCAGCTTTTAGACCGAGCTGCAGGAGCGGGTGCGCCGCATGACGGAGCGGAAGATCTATATACATTGTAGTAGGAGCGATAAGAATGAACAGCAACATCAGATACACCTCGGTTTTGAGAGTGTGGGAGCCAATGCCGGGAGATGACCGGAAATACGAAGAGATGCTGGATCTATGTGAAAAACACCCCGAAGCGTTCAGCAGCGCAATATTTTTCACGCAAAGCAACCATTCTGTCAGAAGTCTGGATATCCACCGTGCGACCGCCGAAAGGCTCAAGCCTGTGCTTGAGCGATTCGAGGCAGCCGGTATATGTGGATGCAGGTATTCGATACCGTGACGGGTGACGGAGTCGGATTTGCTGTCGGCGTTATCGGAGAGAATATCCAACTGCACGAAACACCGCCATGCGAAGTCCGCCATTTCAAAGTTCGTGAGGATAATGGTGACGTGATCCTCATCGGAAAAGTTCCGGCGAATTGAAATAGCGGAATGACACTTGTGCTTGCGCATGAATGGCGGGATGTGAGCAGTGCATTCCTCTGTCGGTCAAAGGACATTTCGATCGTGAACTATCGGATACTGAACGGCGCCGGGATGGGAATACTCGGGATGTATACCGAAAACATCACGATAGACCGCCTATTGCTGAAGCGTGACAAGCTGTCCCACGGAGTCATTGCGAACGTCGCCGATGCCGTCCACCTTATCGCTTGCTCCGGAAAGATCTTGATAAAGGACAGCATAATTGAGGGCATGGTCGACGATGCACTCAACATCCATTCAAATTATCTGGAGATCGAGGAGTGTGATGGGAATGCCCTGAAGCTCTTCCGGCATCCCATGAGCCACTGTGTGAACGCATATTTCAAACTGATCGGCGATGGCGACAGGATCGACATACATAAAGGTCAGACGATGGCTGTGCGTGACGAGTTCATTGTCCGTGATGTGAAGGTTCTTGATGAATGCCATATCGAAGTCACCGCAGATCGAGAGGTCGATTGCCTGAAAGGTGATCTGATCGAGAACATCTCAACTCAGCCCGAAGTTGAGATCATCGGTTCTGTATTTGCGAAAGCCAACTCGCATCTCAGGCTCCAGACTCGCAGGAAAACAACGATCGAAAACTGCGATATCTCGCTGCCGCTTCTTCTTACAGGCGACACAAATTACTGGTATGAATCAAGCCCTGTAAACGACCTTACGATCAGTCGGTGCAGATTTATCGGAGCGAGAGGTCTTATCCGCTCGTGTCCTGACTTCGTGCCGTGCGAAGAAGCGCCGTGGTATCATGAAAACATCCGTGTTTGCGACAACACCTTTGATCATCCCTTAGCTTTTCAGGCGAGCCGCACAAATGGGATCATATTTGAAAACAACAGATGCTCAGATAATAGCACTGAGCTGCATATCCGCCTTCAGGATTGCGGGACGCTGGTAACAGATGAAAAAACGATAGTGGAAAAATAACTGATGCCAGTCATGTGACAGAAGAAAATGGAAAGCATATCCGCATGCCAGCGATGGCGAGGATGCCATGTGCGTTTGAAACGCCGTGAAGAAAGGTCAACAGGAGGATGAACGATGAAGATCAATCGTCAGGAATATCTGGATAAGGTCTATGCCTGCTGGGTGGGCAAAAATATCGGCGGCACGATGGGCGGCCCCTATGAATGGGTGCGAGACATGGTGGATTGTCAAGGCTTTACCTCGCCGAAGGGCGAACCGCTCCCCAACGACGACCTGGATCTCCAGCTCGTCTGGCTGCGGGCTTTGGAGAACTATGGTGTACGCAGCATCACGCCGCAGTTGCTGGGGGAATATTGGCTGGAGTATGTGACCGGGCCGTGGAACGAATACGGTATCGCTAAGGGCAACCTGCGTGCCGGTCTGCTGCCGCCCTATTCCGGCGAATACGATAATGGCAAGTGGAAAAACTCGAACGGTGCGTGGATCCGCACGGAGATCTGGGCGTGCCTGTTCCCCGGTGCGCCGGAGCTGGCCGTGCGCTTTGCGTACAAGGATGCCTGCGTCGATCACGGCATGGGTGAAGGTACAGCGGCGGCTATGTTCGTGGCGGCGCTTGAAAGTGCCGCATTCGCCGAAACGGATATCCGCAAGCTGATCGACGGTGCGCTCTCTTATGCGCCGGAGAAATCTCGTTTGGTCGCCAGTGTGAAAAAGGCGATCGCTCTGTATGATGCCAAAACGCCGTTTGTTGATGCGCGCAACGCCATCGTGGCGGAAACGGCGGATCTCGGCTGGTTCCAGGCACCGGCCAACGTATCGTTTGCCGTGCTGGGCCTGCTGTACGGTGAGGGCGATTTCAAGAGCACGATGCTGCACGCCATCAATTGCGGCGACGATACGGATTGCACTGCCGCTACGGTGGGTGCGCTGATGGGTATCATGCACGGCAAAGCCGGTATTCCGTCCGATTGGGCAGAATACATCGGCGACGATATCAAATCGGCGGCGATCGATATGTCGATCAGCTATATATACCCCCGCACCTGCACGGAGCTGACGCACCGCATCGCCGAGCTGATGCCGACGGCGTTCCGCGCGTATGAGATCCCCTTTGCCTTTATCGAGGGCGAGAGCGACTGGAGCGGGCATGAGGAGAGAAAGGGCGACCAGCTCGGCCTTGTGCCGGACTTCGACCTGCCGAGCACCGGGCTTTCCATGGACTTTCCGGATCTGCACTATGCCCGCGGCCGAGTGGAATTCGACCGCTGTGAGGTCGTACCGGGCGACACCGTGCAGCTTACCTTCATCTTCCGCAGCGTCACGCGCGACACGAAACACCTGACCGTGCAGCTGCATCTGCCGGAGGGCTGGACGGCTGACCGCAGCAGCGTGCATCTGTGCCTGCATCCGAAGGGCGATAATGGCCGATGCCAAGCGACGGCGACGGTAACGGTCGGCGAACGGGTAGAGGGCAAAAATACGCTCTACGCCTTTGCCTCGGCGGAAGGACGCCCCTCGACCGCTCTGCTGCCGATCGTGATCTGGGGAAAGTGAGCTTTGATCCCATAGGTAGAAGTATGCCCACCGATCGGTTAGCCTTTTTGAATGTGTAAATGTGAGGGGAACATAGTCGAGCTCTTCGGGGAATATGACCTCGGCCACATACAGTTCAAGCGGCGTAACATCCTCGGCGTGGATTTTTTTGAGTGCCGCATTCATTTCCTTTTCGGTGCAGGGGAAACGGAGGTCTGTCTGACTGTTTCCGTATTTGATTTTCAGTTTGATCATGTCAGTTCTCCTTGATGGCAGCAAGCCCGAAACGGCGGATGGCCATAGCGTTGCAGATGATCCGGAACAGCACGGTTGGAACAAGGTCGGCGTCCGACAGATCCGACACGGTGAGATGCTTTGTGCCGAGCGTCAAATCCTTTGCTGCACAGTAGAGGGTGTAGGCTCTCTCGGAGCAGTTATTGAGCTTGATATTTTCGAAAAACACGCAGCCGTTATTTATATGGTGCTTGCAGCAACTCCACAGTCTTTGGTCGGCAGTGAGCAGATACAGCGCCGAAAGCAGTGCGTAGTTTTCTCTGTGTACATTCCTTGCGGCAAGTGTTGCTCTTGCCCGGTGCTTTTCATTAAGGTAGGTCATGGGCGTTTCCTCGCTTTCGATATATTCGGTAAATCTTTTTTGGAAGGGCAGACAGCGTATCTGCCGCATGGCGGCTGTCAGCAGTTCAGAGGGTGCGGCGGCGGTCACGGCGATGACCGTTTGCGTTTCGGTGAAACGGAAGCCTGTGCCCCTTGGCTTGAAATTCGGTATGGCGGTCATCAGCCGCTCCATTTGACGGTCATATGGGTCATCGGAAAATATGGTCATGCTCTTTTCTCCTTGTGGTGAAATAGAAAAAGCCCTCCGGTTTTTGTGAGACCGAAGGGCGATCAATAGTATTTACATATTCTGTTGTGGAGCCGCTGTCTGTTCAAAGGTCGGCGGCTCGGCTTCGAGGGAAGGATATGCGTCGGTGATCTTTCTTTCGAGGCGGTCGAGCTGCCGTTCTTGCTCATAGGTCAGCGTTTCACAGTTGGCTTTGGCAAAGTCCACACAGCGATAGAGGTCTGCCGATTCTTTTTCTGAGAACAGTCGGTGTTTGCTGACGAGACCGGAGCGCACGGCGAAGGCTTCCTTGACATATTCATAGTTCGGCGAGTAATCTCCCCAGAACACCGAATCGCCGTCTGCATTCTGTTTCCATGTGCAGAACATAAAGCCGTTCTTTTCGCTGTAGGTTGCTGCCAACACCGTATCTCCGAAGGCGGCGAGTTCCCGATAGTCGGATACGCCGGCGGCTCTCAGCTGCGGCGCACGTTCATAGAGCCGGACATATTCGCTCACGATGAGCAGTTCATCTTGGATGTCTGCAAATTTGCTCCGGTATTCATCGGAGAGATCTGGGTCTGCGTTGCCATAGTATTGGCCGTTGTACTTTAGTCGGAAGATGGGTATGCCGTCCGAGGACACCTCCAGCCATCCGTCGTTGTCCATCTTTGTGTCATATCGCTCCCTGAGCCGTTTGGCTAATTCTTTCTGCAGCATAGTCGATCACTCCTTTTTGCGGGAAATAAAAAAGGCAGATAGAGTTTTGTTCTCTATCTGCCTTGCGTATCGGATATTCTGTTTTGCGGCCGTTTAAGTCTATCCACAAAGGGAAAACGGCGATCGGGCATCTACATTTCGGTTTGGTGCCAGATCGCCGTTTGGATAGCAAAAAGCCCCGATAACTCGGGGCTTTTTGCCGGACACATCTTTATTGTGTCCAAGTTATGGCGCGCCCGGAGGGATTCGAACCCCCGACCTTTTGATTCGTAGTCAAACACTCTATCCAACTGAGCTACGAGCGCGTGTCACCCTTGGCAACAGGTGGTATTATACGGCATATCTGTGTAAAAGTCAAGAGTAAAATATAAAAAAGTGAAAAAACTTTTCCGTACAGCCGCAGGCATACGCTGGCACCTTTGAAAATCCGTAGTCCGGCGGAATGCGGTAAAGATTTTGCAAACGGTTCTTGCATTCGTGAAGGGCATGTGGTATACTATATCTAAACAAACGATCAGTTAATAATAGAGTTGGATGGATGCATATGAAAACAGAACAGCAACATATTGAAAGAAAGCGGGAGATCATGGAAAAGTGCTTTGCCTGCTATGCCGAAAACGGTTTGACGGGTACGGGAATCAAAGCGCTGGCTGCGGCTTGCAACTGTACGACAGGCAATCTGTACTGCTATTTTAAGAGTCTGGATGAATTGATCATCGAATCGACTGCGTACTGCATGGCGAAGGTGGAGGACGATTTCATGGCGAAAGCTCCCACCGATCCGAAGGATGTGATGCGTTTCATCGAGGAAGTGCCATACTGGACGGCAAAGGAGCACGGGAAAAAGTATCGGCTGATGTATCAAATTTACACCCATCCGAAATATATTGAATACGGCAAGAAGTTTTTTGAGGGCGTGAACGAGCGGTATACCGCCTATGCAAAGCAGCTGGAGCCGAAGATCGGCATTCCCTACACGACCATCACACCGCTGATCTTCATATTCGTCCGTGCCTGCGTACACTATGCCATGTTTGAGGATGAATACTACCTGAAATCCCAGATGGCGGTATTAAAGCAGGGGGTTGCTCTGTTTGCGGATAAATACCGCTCGCAATACTTGCGCGGAGGTAATGCGATATGAGGAAACGATTGCTCAGTATCCTGCTTGTTCTATCTATGGTGTTTGTGCTGATGCCGACTATCGCCTTTGCAGAAGGCAGCGCAAAGAAAAGTATAACCCTTGGCACAGCTGCCCTTGAGGGCGTTCAGAAAAGCAACGTCTGGTTTGGCAACTACAAGCAGTCGAGCGACGGCAGCGGCGGCTTTAAGGTGGAGCCGATTAAGTGGCGCGTTTTACGCAACTCCGAAGGACTGGTGTGGCTGCTTTCGGACAAAATTCTGGATACATACCGCTACCATAACGACAGCGGATGGTTTGAGGATGTGTATTGGCAAGACTGTCTGATGAGAAAATGGCTCAACAGCGAGGTGGAAGAAGGAGGATTTTCCGATGCGGCATTCAGCCCTAAGGAATTTAAGACGGTTGCGTTGAAAGAAGAATGGCTTGGCAAGGTGATGCTTCTTTCCCCCGATGAAACCCGATATTCCGAGTGGTATTCAATCGGACGAACTTCTCTTCTGGCGGTGGACAGCGATTTCACCGCCGCGGGCGGAACGGGAGGTTCCCGTACCTTTGGGGGAAATGGCGACTGGGTTCTTCGGGATGACCGCGCTACGGCAAGCGTATATTATGTAGATTCCAACGGTCAATACACAGACATTATGTATGGCGGGTTTACTGTATTTGCCGTCCGTCCGTCTGTTTACATGGACAGCACCAATGTACTGTTTACCTCTCCTGCTGCCAGAGGGAAAACGGCGTTCGGGCTGACCGCCGTTTTGGGTTACAGCGGGGACAATTATAAGCTGACGGTATCGGACAGCGACCGAAACGGTTTTCTTACAACGCTCAAATCCTATGCGGGTAACACCGTTCAGTTTGATTACGCGGGTGCGAAAACGGGCACCAACGAATATATTTCCGCCATGGTGCTCAATGGCGAAACCGTAAAATACTACGGCAGACTCAAAAATGTGAGCGACGAGCGTATGGAAAGCGGCGCTTTGACGCTGACTCTTCCTGTCAGCGTGGATGCAGAAAGCGGCGATCGGCTGTTTGTTTTCAATGAGCAGTGCAACGGCGATTACAAAACCGATTACGCCAGCGATCTGCATGAGCTTCCGCTGAGGTCGGCAGGTGTTAGCACGCCTCGGCTCCGTATCAACGCCGAAACAGGCGAATGGGAGGTTTCCTACGATGAGGGGTATAGCTGGACCTCCCTCGGCGTGAAAGCAACCGCCGATAAAGGCGACAAAGGGGGACAAAGGCGATAAGGGCGACAAAGGCGCTGCCGGAGCCGACGGTTCGGACGGTAAGGACGGACGCGACGGGATGACCCCTTTGCTGATGATTGGCGAGGATAATTACTGGTATGTTTCGTTAGACGGCGGAAAAAGCTGGACTTCGCTTGGCGTAAAGGCGACGGGCGCAAACGGAACCGACGGCATTGACGGGGAAAACGGTGCTGACGGCAAGGATGGCGTCACGCCGCTGCTGAAGATCGGCGCCGATAACTTCTGGTATGTTTCCTATGACGGCGGAAAAAGCTGGACCTCGCTCGGCGTGAAGGCTACCGGCGAAAAGGGTGACAAAGGGGATAAAGGTGACGCCGGGCGGGACGGTATAGACGGCAATACGCCGTTCATAGGCGAAAACGGCAACTGGTGGATTGGCGATACTGATACAGGCGTAAAAGCGTCTGCCGATACGGCAGCTCGTGCAGGCGCCGGCGCTGTCACGAAAGCAAGCCCCTTGCAGTGACAGCTATCGCCATAGCAGGCGTTTCACTTCTGAGCAATATGGTTTTGCTTCTGTATATTGTGCTGAAAAAGAAGAAGGGCGCTGTTTAGGCTGACAAAACAGTCCCATCCGCCGAAACCCATCCGCGGCGTGGGCTATCGGTGCGCATATCCGCCGTAATACCGATCCCGAACGGAGGCAAACGATGAAAAGCAGAAATATACTTTTAAAAACGGTGGTGCCGGCACTATGCGGTGCCCTTTTGGTGATTTGCGTTGTGTTTTTTCTTGGATGGAGCAAAGCGGCAAACAGTAGCACCGCGCAGCCGGAGGTACGGAATAGCGGCACAGCGATCCAATGGAAATACGCCGATGAGGGAGAGTGGCACGATTTGGTGGCTCTTACGGAGCTGCGAGGTGCTGCCGGAGAAAATGGCAAAGACGGAGCCGATGGTGTAAATGGCGCCGATGGCAAGGATGGAACAAACGGCATAAATGGTGCCGATGGTAGAGACGGTGTCAATGGCAGGGACGGAAACGATGGCGTTGACGGTAAGAATGGCACCGATGGAGCGGATGGTAAAGATGGCATTAACGGAGCCGACGGCAAGAACGGCGTCGACGGTAAAACAATAGAGGTACAAAAGACCGATTTGTATGTACAGTGGCGCTATGAGGGAGAAGCGTGGCAGAATCTTGTGGCTCTTGCCGATATTACAGGACCCGCCGGACAAAAGGGCGCGGACGGCGTAAACGGAAAGACGCCGGAGTTCCGGGTCGATGAAACCATCCTGCAATGGCGGTATGTAGGCGACAAAATATGGCTGAACCTGTACGACCTTTCGGCTTTGCAAGGACTTGACGGAAAAGACGGGCAAAAGGGAGCCGACGGAAAAGACGGCAACACGCCGTTCATCGGTGAAAACGGCAACTGGTGGATCGACACGATGGATACCGGGATCCAGGCAAAAGGTGTTGACGGTACAAACGGTGTGAACGGTATCGACGGTTCAGACGGTAAGCAAATTGAAATTCAAAAGACGGATTTGTACATACAGTGGCGCTATGAGGGAGAAGAGTGGCAAAACCTTGTGGCTCTCGCCGATATTGCCGGTCCCTCCGGACAAAGCGGCACAAATGGCGAAAATGGAAAAACGCCCGAATTTCGGGTAAACGGCAATCAGCTGCAATGGCGATACGCAGGTGACACCACCTGGCTGAATTTGTATGATTTATCTGCGTTAAGGGGCGCGGATGGTAAAAACGGTGCAAACGGGAAAAACGGAGTTGACGGCCAGGACGGAAAAGACGGTATATGCGCCGGATACTTTGCCGCAAACGGCAGTGTGTACAGCGCGGGAAAAGCGCTTCCGTTCACGGTGAAACAAGAGACCGGAGGGTTGATCTCCTATAACGCATCAAGCAATAAGATCACCCTCTCAAAAGGGCATACCTATAGCCTGGTGTTCAGCGGAACGGTTGCGGTGAGCGCCAATGGCGATGACGCGACGTGTGGTGTATCACTTGTTGACGGATACAACAGTTCAGAAATGATATTAGAGACGCAAACCTGTGTGATTGTGCCAAAAGCCAGTCAAACCGCAAGACTGTCTATGTCATATAACACTATATACAAGGCTGAAGAGGATATTACGTTGACTTTTCAATACTCAAAGATGCTCTTCCAAGATACGAATTTCAAGGATAGTCGGTACAGCACCACCATTATTGCTCTGGATTGAGCCAATATGCGCAAAACGGAGGTAACAGAAGATGAGAAAACGAATACTCAGTATCCTACTTACCCTATGTATGGTACTTTGCATTGTGCCGACAAGCGTGTTTGCCGAGGGCGAGACGGGTGTTGCCCTCGACGGCATCAACTTCCCGGACGCGACTTTCCGCACCTATATTGCAGAAAACTTTGACACCGACAAGGACGGCAGTTTAAGCGACGCGGAGATTGCCGCTGTCACGAAAATCGAGTGCTATGATCGAGGAATCGGCGATCTTACAGGCATTGAGCATTTTACGGCCCTGACCTATTTGGACTGCGACGGCAACCCCATAAATAAGCTGGACGTCAGCAGATATACGGCGTTGGAGCACCTGCTGTGCAGCAGGACCGGCTTGACCGTCCTGGACGTCAGCCGCAATACCGCACTGAAGGAACTGCGGTGCAATAAGAACCAACTGACAGTGCTGGATGTTACCCACAATACGGCATTGGAGCATTTGCAGTGTAACAACAATCAACTGACCACCCTGGATGTCAGCCAAAACACCGCATTGAAAAGGCTGCAATTCGGCGGCAATAAGCTTACCTCGTGGGACGTAACAAATAACGAGGCATTAGAAGAATTAGGCTGTGATGACAGCGGCCTGACTGCGTTGGATGTCAGCCACAATACCGCACTGAAGGATCTGTGGTGCAATAACAACCAACTGACCGCCCTGGACGTCAGCAAAAATATCAATCTGGAGAGGCTGTGCTGCGATAATAACCTTTTAACGGTGCTGGATGTAAGCCACAATGCAGCATTGGAAACCCTGTATTGTGAGGGCAACCGGCTGACCTCGATGGATATCAGCCGAAATACGGAGCTTACCTCCTTCTATTGCGCTGACAACACTTATCAAATCGTTCTCGATGAAAACCGGACCTTTGATCTTTCTACCTTACCGGGCAGCTTCGATGTCAGCAAGGCGAGCAACTGGAAAGGCGGAACCGTCAGCGGAACTACACTGACGGTTCCCAGTGACAGGGACACGATTACTTATGACTACATCTGTGGAAGATACGAACGCACTTTCACACTGACATGCAGCAAGGAAAGCTACACCGTTACCTTCTTAGGCGGGCAGACAGCCGCACAGACCGTATTCCACGGCGAGAAAGCCACAAGGCCTGACAATCCCGTCAAGCCCGGCTATCGTTTTATCGGCTGGTACGAGGGCTACAGTCTTTATAACTTCGATACGCCCGTTACTAAAAACATTACCCTGAATGACGGTTGGGAATTTTGCGACCACTCCGGCAGCACAGCGCAGCCCACCTGTACGGCTTCTGTCACCTGCACCGAGTGCAGCGGCACGATCGAGGCTCTCGGTCACGATTTCTCTGCATCCGTATGGCAGCATGATGTAGACACCCATTGGAAAAAATGCTCCCGATGTGAGGCGAAAAATGATGAAAACCCTCATGATTGGGACAGCGGCAAGGTGACCGTAAAGCCCACCTGCATGACGGCAGGCGAAAAAGTATTTACCTGTGACAAATGCGGCGCGACAAAAATTGAGTCGATTCAGGCAAACGGTCACAACTGGACACAGGAGTGGCAGCATAATGAAACCCATCACTGGCATGAGTGCAGCAATGCCGATTGCGATGTGAAGAATAATGATTCCGCGAAGGACGGATACGGTAAGCACACCGGCGGTACTGCAACCTGCACATCTGAGGCGATATGCGGGTATTGTCATCAGTCCTACGGCGAAAAGGCCCCCTCCAATCATGAGGGCGGTACTCAGCAGTGGACGACAAGGACCGCTTACGTTCACGAGCAAAAATGGAGCTGCTGCGGCGCAGTGATCGTGGCAAGTGAAGACCATGAGTGGTCGGACAGCGTGTGCAGCGAGTGCGGATATGTGTGCCTGCACGACGACACGGACAAAAACCACATCTGTGATATTTGCGAGAAAATCATCACCAACCACGAAGATGCAGATAACAATCACGTCTGTGACTTCTGCGAGAAGGTAATCACCAACCACGAAGATACAGATAAAAACCACATCTGCGACCTTTGCGGAAAAGTGATTTCCAACCACGAGGACGCAAACAAAGACCATATTTGCGATTTCTGCGAAAAGGTAATTTCCAATCACGAGGACGCAAACAAAGACCACATCTGCGACTACTGCGAAAAGATCATTTCCAATCATGAGGACGCAGACAAGAATCACATCTGTGATTACTGTGAAAAGGTAATTACTAACCACGAAGATACAGATAACAATCACATTTGTGACCACTGCGGCAAGATAACTACTAACCACACCGGCGGAAAAGCCACCTGCGCCGAAAAAGCAGTATGCGATACTTGCGGAAAAGCCTACGGAGAACTTGATGCAAACAATCATTCCGCCCTCAAGCGCGTAGAAGCAAAGGCAGCGACCAGGGATGCCGAGGGCAATATCGAGTATTGGTACTGCTCCGGCTGCGGCAAGAATTACAGCGATGCCGATGCAACCACGGAAATCACCAAGGCAGCTACCGTAACGGCCAAGTTGCCGAATATTCCGGAATCGCCCCAAACCGGCGATCGCAGCAACTTCCTGCTGTGGATCGCGCTGCTGTTCATCGGTGGCGGCGCTTGCACGGTGCTCACCGTAAAAGATAAAAAGCTACATCGACACGGAGGTAATGAGAAATGAAAAACGAACACTTGGTATTCTGCTCAGTATTCTGCTCACTCTCTGTATGGTGGTGTGTGCCATTTCACCTCTGGTAAGCTACGCCGTTCTGGGGGCATCCGGCTCGGGTGCATACGGCGCACTGCTCAATCCCGACACAACTCCCCCTGCTGGGTGGGCAGAGGATGAAAGCAACCCGTACGGCACCAAGAAAGGTCAACCCTTTGCCATTACCCCGTGGTATGAGCCGATCATTTACAGCTACCGCAATGCGGAGGGGCAAGCGGCGCAGGATCACACCAGGGTATATGATAAGCTGACCCTGGGGAAAAATATTATCGAGTCGCCGAGCGGTACATACAGCGTTTCCTCGGTCGATAATGTCGCTTTTGCTGTCGGTTTGGCCTATGATCCGCTCGGCACGGGCAGAAACGATCACGCTATCTTTGTCGGTCTTTGCAATATGGATAATAAAAATCTCACGGCGAAGGTCTGCTACTGGGTGCAGAACCTTGTAACCAACAAGCGCTCCGATCTTCAAAAAATTGCCGACGCGCCGAAGTGGGCGTGCAAGGATACCCGGTACGGTGAGCTGGAGTATCAGGAGTTCCGCCACTATTTCAATGTCACGGCGGGCGACTATGACGGCGACGGCAAGATGA
>ERZ808240.2667-NODE-2667-length-18891-cov-4.957740_pt1 | contig 18891 bp, 17 predicted proteins | sample MGYA00521084_ERZ808240 | MGnify/ENA primary metagenome ERZ808240 (study PRJEB31516, sample SAMN03275571) | gut metagenome | biome: mammalia-associated habitat; material: feces | host: Papio cynocephalus | place: Kenya | collected 2012-08-06 ... | reverse complement strand
CCATTTCCATTGCAGAAACGCGGTGCTGGTTTAACCCAAACCCCGGCTTCTTTGACAGGCTGAGCCCGCCGCACGATTCCGTGCGGCGGGCTGTTTTTCGGTATCTTATTCGAGAGAGAGCGTGCAGTCATGCCCGGTGTCGGTACGGGCGATGAGCGCGGTGAGCTTTTCAAAGAGCGTTTCACCTTCGCCCCGGCGCGCCTCGGCGAGAAGCGCCTCCATGCGCGGGCGGTTGTTCGGGTGGCAGCGGCGCAGGAGCTTTTCATAATACAGCACCGTGGCGCCGTAACCGAAGTCCTCGCGGCTCTTTTCCGAATTGAGCCAGCGGATGTGCAGCCGCGCACCCGCCGGGATCTTTCCGATGCCGCCGCCGAGCAGGTCGTTGAGCGCATCGAGACTGCGCACGGTCTCGTCCGGTCCCACATCAAAGAGACGGTTGAACTCGCGGAACAGGCCGTCCATCGTGGAGAAGTTTGCCCCGTCGATCACGAGAGTACGGCGGCGTCCGTCGTCCGGTTCGGCCGCCGCAGCTGCCGCGGCGCTCCGGCTCGTTCCCTTGCCGCCGCTCTTTTTCGCCCGGGCCTTCCCGATATAGTCCCGGAGGTCGGCGGTATAGAAGCTCTCCGGGATACGGTTGGAGATCGCGTATCCGGCAAAGCCGCCGATCGAGCCGGTGATCACACCGCCGAGCACGTCGGTAGCGTAATGTACGCTGAGATAAATGCGCGAGACGCCCATCGCAAGCGCGAACAGCAGCGCCGTCCAGCTGACCTTTTTGTTGCCGCGGAGGAACACCGCAAGCGAGGCCGCCATTGCCGCGGTCATATGGCCCGAGGGGAAGCTCTTGTCGCTTTCGGTATGCTTGCCGAGCATTTCCCAATACTGCTGGAAGATACTGCCGTCGTGCGTATACGGGCGGGGCCGTGCGACAAGCGGTTTAAAGCAGACGTTTGTTACCAGAGCGCCTATGGCGAGCGCGAGCAGCATCGTTGTGCCGTACCGCCGCGTTTTGCGGAAAAGCATTAACGCGATCGAGAGCAGGATGAGGAAGATGCCCCCTTTGCCGAGGAGCGAGATGAACGAGAGGAATGGGGTGAAGAACCACCCGGCAGCGACGTAGAGCTGATGGATCGCGGTTGCGACCGCTTCGTCAAAGCCCGCGAAGACCGTATTCAGCCACAGCGCCAAAGCCGTGAGTTGCATAGACTGCACTCCTTTTTCTTTTAAGTAATCGCATGGATAGTTTTGTTATTATAACCAAGTATGGCAGGAATTGCAAGTCAGCCGACGACGCGGCCGAACACGCGCAGGTCGTCCCCTGCCGTTACGCGGATGGGCGCGTACCGCGGGTTGAGCGACACGAGCTCCACGCGCCCCGGCGCGCGCTCGAGCCGCTTGCAGTACCCCGCGCCGTTATAGAGGAACACGCCGATCTCGCCGGAGCGGAGCGTCTCCTGCCGGTGCACCCAGACGATCTGGCCGTGAACGAAGCGCGGCTCCATACTGTCCCCGGCGATGCGCACGCCGAAATCTGCGTTCGGCGACACCTCGTCGCCGACCTCGACGGTGTCGTAATCCGTCCCGTCGAGCAATTCACCCGTGCCGGCGGATACCGCCAGCCGGTAGAGCGGCAGCGTACGCACGGTACGCCGCTCCTCCGCGGGCGCGAACGCCGCGACAACGTCCCGAATATGGTAGAGACGGCAGAGCTCCACGAGCTGGCGGGCGCTCGGCAGCGTTGTGCCGCGCTCCCACTTGCTCACCGCCTGCGTCCGCACCGGGAAACCCGCCTCCGTGATATATTTCGCCACCTCCGTCTGGTTGTATCCCGCGGCGCGCCGCACCGCCGCCAGACGCGCGCCGAAGCTGTTGTCGTCCATGGGCGTTCTCCTTCCTGTGGGTGTGGATCTCTCTGACTACAATATATAGGGTGCTGCCAAAAAACGCAAGAGTTTTTCTCTTATAAAGCGAAAATTTACCGCTTGATTTCGCTTAACAGGCGAATTATAATGCAATTAATCGCTTGTAAGGAGATTTTCGGTATGGATGCGCTGAATATGCCTCTGGAGATGATCGCCGTATGCTCGCCGGATGGGGAGCTTTCCCCGGCGCGGTTCCGGCTGGAAACAGAAAGCGGTGAGCGCATCACGGTGCGCATCCGCCAGATCTGCCGCCGGGAGGAGATCCGGCTCATGGGCGTGGAGTCGATCCGGTTCGACTGTACGGCACTTCTGGGCGGACGGCTGCGGCGTTTTGAGCTGCGCTACGGTGTGCGGGCGCACCGCTGGGCGCTCTGGCGCTTTCTCGACCGGGACGCTAATACACACATGTGATAAACTCTGCAATCTGTAGCGTTTTTAGCAGCTCTCCGGGTTGAAAAAAGGAAAAAATGCTCTATAATGTAGTATATTGTAAATTCCGTTATGGGGTGGTTCTCATTCGCTGGGGCGTTTTCTTCCTGCTTTGGGCTGGGATGATGGTTTTCCATCTGGTCACATATTTTGGTTCGCAATATCTTGAGGGCGAGCCGCACACCGTGGGCGGTGCACTGGATGAGCGCATCCCGTTCCGCCCCGGCTGGATCTATATTTACAGCTCCTGGTTTGTGTTGCTGCTCGGTGTGCCGCTGCTTCTCAATATTGTCGCGCCGGAGCTTTGTCTCAAGTATATACTCGCGCACAGCATCGATCAGCTTTTGAGCAATATCATTTATCTCATTTACCCAACGACGTTCGAGCGCCCCGTGCCGCCGAAGAAGGGGCTGACCGGCTTTGTCATCGGCACGGTGTACGGCGCAAACCACCGCTTTCTCAACTGCGCGCCGAGCGTACACTGCTCGGTGTCGTTCCTCTTTGCGCTTGCCGCGCTCGCCGCGCCCATGCTTCCGCTGTGGCTGCGGCTGGTGATCGTTGTGTGGTCGCTTGCGATCGTCGCATCGACAATGCTCGTCAAGCAGCACATGGTCATCGACGCCGTGACTGCGCTGCCGACCGCCGTGGTCTGCTGGCTGCTCGCGGGGCTGGTGAACTTCTCTTCTCTCGCCGCGAAGTTCTCTTAATGCAAATACGAAATCCGCCGCGCTCCGATGGAACGCGGCGGACATTTTTACGCTTTTCTTTTAATTCAGAGCACGGCACAGCGCGTCGGCGACGGTCTGCACCGTCTCGCGCGTGAGATACGGATGCATCGGGAGGCTCAGCACCGTGGCGCACAGCTCCTCCGTCACCGGGCAGGAAACGTACTGCTTCAGCCCGGCAAACGCCTGCTGGGTATGCATCGGCTTCGGGTAATACACCATGGTGGGGATGCCCTGCGCTTTGAGCTCGGATTGCACGCGGTCGCGCTCTTCCCGGCTGCGCAGCCGGAGCGTATACTGTGCCCAGCTCGAATACCAGCCCTCCGGCACGACCGGCAGGATGGCCGGGATACCGGCGAGCGCTTCGTTATACATCGCCGCAGCCGCGTTCACGTCCGCAAGCTCGTACTTTTCAAAGGCGTCCATCTTCACGAGCAGGACCGCCGCCTGGATCGTGTCGAGACGGGAGTTCATGCCGATGCGGACGTTGTCGTATTTGAAAGAGCCCTTGCCGTGGACGCAGAGGGAGCGGATCATGGCCGCCGTCTCGTCCGAATCGGTGAACACCGCGCCGCCGTCGCCGTAGCAGCCGAGGGGCTTCGCGGGGAAGAAGGACGTGCACGCCGCGTCGCCGAAAGCGCCGTTGCGCTTGCCGTGCAGCATGCCGCCGAAGCCCTGCGCCGCATCCTCCAGGAAGAGAAGCCCGTATTTTTCGCACACGGCGGCGACCGCCTCATGGTCGGCGGGCAGACCGAAGAGATCGACGTCCACCACGGCCTTCGGCGTGAGTTTGCCTTCCGCGATAACGGCTTCGATGGCCGCTTCGAGACTTTTCGCGTCCGCGTTGAATGTATCGGCGCAGACATCATAGAATACCGGCGTGCCGCCCACGGAGGAAACGACCTCGCCCGAGGCGAAGAACGTGAAGTCCGGCACGAACACGGCGTCGCCGGGGCCGATGCCCCACGCCATCATGCACAGCTCCAGCGCGTCGGTGCCGTTGCCGCAGGTGATGCAGTGCTTGCGTCCGACGTAGGCTGCAAGACGCTCTTCGAGCGTTTTCACCTGCTCGCCGCTGATGAAATGCGCGCCGGACGCCACGGCGGTCATGGCCGCGTCCATCTCCGGTTTCAAAACCTCATACTGCTTTTGCAGATCACGAAATTGCATTAGTCCTTTACCTCCGTAAGTCCGTTTTCGCCCTCGCGGTATTTCCGGCCGCATTTGGGGCAGGTCAGGCCGTTTTTCAAAAGCTCGCCGCATTCGCACGCCCAGCCGCAGCGCCGCGCCGGGACGCCGAGCATCAGCGCGTGGTCCGGCACGTTGTCCGTCACGACCGCGCCCGCACCGATGAGCGCCCAGCGCCCGACGGTGTGGCCGCAGACGATCGTGGCGTTTGCGCCGATGGAAGCGCCCTCGCGGATGAGCGTCTTTTTATAGCCCGCCGCGCCCTTGGGATACTTTGCGCGCGGCGTGAGATCGTTCGTAAATACGCAGCTCGGACCGCAGAACACATAGTCTTCAAGCTCCACGCCCTCATACACCGAGACGTTGTTCTGGAGCTTGCAGCCGTCGCCGATGTGGACGTTATTCGATACGTTCACGTTCTGGCCGAGCGAGCAGTGCTTACCGATGATAGCGCCCTTCTGGATATGACAGAAATGCCAGATGCGCGTCCCTTCGCCGATCGTGACGCCATCATCCACGACGCTGGACGGATGCACATAATATTCGCTCACCGGTCAAACCTCCCAACATAGTCCATCGTCGAGCCGTGAGAGAGTGGGAAACGCACGGGCTTTCCGCTCGCGGCGGATTCGTATATGCCGAGCACAAGTTCGAGCGCCTTTCGCCCCTCGATGCCGGAGCAGACCGGCTCGCGGTTTTGTTCGACCGCGTCGATCATGTCGCAGTAGAGCGGCGTGTGGCCCGTGCCCATGTCCGCAACGGCGTATTTTTCGATCGAGCCCGGAAGCGAATCCGTGCCGTTTTTAAACTGCCAGCGTTCGACCTGATCGAGATACTTGCCGGACACGGACACCGTGCCGGTCTCGCCGAACACGGCGAGCGCGTCGCTGAGGTTGTTGGGGTACACGTTCACCGTACCCTCCACGGTCGCATAGGCGCCATTTTTGAAGCGGATGAGTGCGAGACCCATATCCTCGGCCTCGATGTACGGATGCGTCAGGCGGTCGGTGTAGGCGAACACTTCGTCCACGTCGCCGAACATCCATTGCAGGAGATCGGTGTAGTGGATGCACTGGTTCATAAGCGTGCCGCCGTCGTTCTTCCACGTGCCGCGCCATTTTCCGGCGTCAAAGTACGCCTTGTTGCGGTTGCGGCGGATCTGCGCCGCGCCGTGCAGGAGACGGCCAAAGCTGCCGTCCGCGACTTCGGCGTGCAGCGCGCGCATCGACGGGCAGAACCGGAGCTGATGGTTCACGCAGAGCTTCACGCCGTTTTTCGCGGCTGCTTCGATCATTGCGTCGGCGTCCTCAAGCGAGAGGGCGATCGGCTTTTCCACGATCACATTGGATCCCGCTTCGAGACAGCCACAGACGATCTGCCGCTTGATGCCGCTGCCGAGAGCGACCGCTGTGAGCTCGGGGCGCTGTTCGGCGAGCATGGCGCGGTAGTCGGCGTAAAGCGTTACGCCGGAGCGTTTTTCCTCCGGAATCAGTGCGAGCGCCTTTTCGCGGTTTTCCTCCACAAGATCGCAGAGCGCCGCGATCTCCAGTCCGGTCTCCAGCGCGGCGCGGATATGGTTGGCGCAGATCATCCCGCAGCCGATGAGAGCATATTTCATAAAGCTTTTTCCTTCTTTATCAAAAACATCCGCCGCCCCCGCTCCCCGGAACCAGGGACGGAAGCGGCGGATTTTTCTACCTCAGAGAATCTCGATGTTGCTGCGGTCGGCAACATCCTTCATCGCGTTCTTGGTGTCAAAAACGAATTTGGCGTTTTTCTGCACGAAGGCGTAGTCCACGTTCGTGTGCGCCGCCGTGACCATGACGAGATCGGCCTCACGGAGCGCTTCCTCCGTGAGCGCCGGAATGCCGGTCATGCTCATGCCCTTCCAGCGGAAAGAGGGCACCCAGGGGTCGTAGTACGTGATCTCCGCGCCGCGCTTCTGGAGTTCCTTAATGACGTTGATCGCCGGGCTCTCACGGAAGTCGGCGATATTCTGCTTATAGGCGACGCCCAGCACGAGGATCTTCGCGCCGTTCATCGACTTTTTATAGCCGTTGAGAATGCGGGCGGCGCGGTCTACGCAGTATTCCGGCATACGGTCGTTGACGATCATGGACGTTTCGATCATCGAAGTGTGGAAGCCGTACTCGCGCGCCTTCCAGCTCAGATAGTACGGATCGAGCGGTATGCAGTGGCCGCCGAGACCGGGGCCGGGGTAGAACGCCTGGAAGCCGTAGGGCTTGCTCTTGGCCGCGTCGATCACTTCCCAGATGTTGATGCCCATGCGGTCGCAGAGAATGGCAAGCTCGTTGATGAGGCCGATGTTCACGTTGCGGTAGGTGTTCTCGAGGATCTTCTCCATCTCGGCGATGGCGGGAGAGGATACCTTATAGACCGGCGCTTCGAGAACGGCCTCGTACATGGCCGCGGCGACCTCGGTGCACTCGCTTGTGCACCCGCCGACGACCTTGGGGGTGTTCTTCGTCTTATAGACCAGATTGCCCGGATCGACACGCTCGGGCGAGAAAGCAAGATAGAAGTCCTCGCCGCATTTGAGCCCGGACGTTTCGAGAATGGGCTTGCAGAGTTCTTCCGTCGTGCCGGGATAGGTCGTGGATTCGAGCACGACGAGCATGTCCTTATGGACATAGGGTACAATGCTCTCCGTGGAAGCGCGGACGTAGCTGATGTCCGGCTGCTGGTGGGCGTCGAGCGGCGTCGGCACGCAGATGCACACGCAGTCGCACTTTGCGGCGTCGGCAAAGCTGGACGTGGCGACGAGCTGCCCGGCCTTGACGAGCGCTTCGAGATCCTCGCTCACCACATCGCCGATATAGTTTTTGCCGGCGTTGACCATGTCTACTTTTTTCTCCTGCACATCGAAGCCGTAGACCTTGAAGCCCGCTTTTGCCTTCTCCACTGCGAGCGGCAGGCCGACATAGCCGAGACCGATAACGCCGAGCGTGGCCTCTCTCGCGAGCAGCTTTTCCTTGAGTCCCATAGGTATTTCCTCGATTCCGTTACGAAATTGAAACTACTGTTATTTCCAACTTAGAAATGATAGCACAGTTGCCGCAGCATTTCAACAAAAAGACTATTTCCCCGCTTTTTTCTTCAGACCGCGGAGGAGACCGAGCGCCGTATCACGAAGATAGACGAAGTTTTCGTTCTTCCGGAACAGCAAAAACCAGAGTCCGTTCGGCACGGCAAGGCACAAAAGCAGCCGTAAAAGAAAGTTTGTCACCGTGTATTCGGAGAATGGCAGGGCAAGCGCGTACACCAGCGCGCCGGTCGCCGCGGTGAGCGCGAGATAGCCGAAGTACTGCCGGTAATACCCCCACGCTTTTTTGTGGAACACCTCGCGGAAAACGAGGACCGGGTCAAACGAGAGCATGATAAAGAGGCTCGCCGTTGTGCCGACAAGCGCGCCGGTCACACCGAGCCCCGCCGGTCCGACCAGAACGATCGACAGCACGGCGTTGAATACCGACGAGAAAATGTAGCGGTATTTTGTCTGCCAGTACAGGCCGTTCGCGTCACGGTAGATGATGACCGCCTTGGCCATGCCCTCTACGGCGAGATTGAACGCATAGAAAAGAACGCTGCCCGCCGGAAGGAGCCAGTCGGTGCTGTGCAGCCACACGCCGGCGATGAAATGATCGCTCAACATCCAGAGGCTGATGGCGGAAAAGCCGTAGATCCAGAAGCAGGTGAATTGCAGGTGGTTAAAAAAGCTCTCCTTCTTCTCCACGGACTCCACGGCGCAGAGATTGCCGACGCTCGCCGTCAGCGGGTCGAGCACCGTGCGGATGACGCTGACGACATACTGCCGGAGCGCCACATAGTTTGTAAATACGCCGCTGTACGCAACGCCCACCATGGCGGAAATGACCGTGGTATCGATACCGTCATTCAGCACGCGGCAGACGTTGTTGGTGAACATCCCGGCAACGTTGCGGAAAATGCCGCCGCGTTCCTCCGGGGTAAGGGCGCGGGCGTCATTTTCCCGCAGCCAGGGATAGAGCTTGCGGCAGCGGACGCGGGTCAGGAGATTCTGCACCACCGTAAAGGCCGCGCCGATCCCGGTAAATACGTAAAAACAGAGGGCCGGGGTATTGCGCAGCGCGAAGAGCACGGCCGCCTTGACGATCGTGGAGGCCGTCTGCGTGAAATACGTGATGCGCGTGACGACATACTTTCGCTGATCGGACTGCAGCACCGTGCCGAGATAGGCAAAAAACCAGTACGTCGAGACCGTTTCCGCAAGATACAGGCAGTATACGATGCGGATATCGACAAGCTCCGTGGAGTTCTTGAGAAGGTACGGCAGCACGGGGATCAGCGCGAGACCGACGGCGACGATAACAAAGCCGATGATCCGGTACGCCCGGCGGTAAAACGCAACGAGCGCCTTGGCCTGCTCGGTGTTTTTCTCCGCCATGGGCTTGTACATTGCATAGACGATCGCGCCGTCAATGCCGAGATTGGCAAGATTCAGCACCTGCAGCACGCCCGAGAGCACGCCGTTGATACCGGCATATTCCTTGCCGAGAAAATAGAGGAACACCGTGCGCAGCGCAAAGTTGAGCACGATGTTGAGGATCTGCCCAAAAGCCCCGGTCAGAATGTTCGTTATGGAGTTTTTGATTCGACTGGACGCCAATGTTAACCCTTTCTTCGCGCCGTCAGGCTCTCATATATGTCTGTGAGCTGCCGCGCGACGCCCTCGCCGGAGAAGTTTTCCCGGCAGTAGTTCCGGATCGTCTGCGGATCGTAGGAATCGTAATGCTCCATCACGGAGATCATCGCATCGGCGAGCTGCGGGACGTTTTCCGTATCGACGGCCAGCCCCGTTTCGGGCGTTGTGAGCATCGTCCACGCGCCGATCTTCGTTTGAATGATGGGAAGGCCGCACGCCATCGCCTCAATGTACACGACGCCGAACGTCTCCGCGCGGCTCGGCAGGACAAAGATCTGGTTCTCGCGCATATACTGCGCGCACTCCTCGCGGGAGATGCGCCCGGTGAAGCGAAAGGCGCCGCCCAGATCGTACCGCTTCACCAGCTCCGGGTAATCCTGCTCCTTATCCTCGCCGCCGCACACGGTGAGGCGTGTGTTCGGGTATTTTTTATGCACGGCGTCGAACGCTTCCAGCAGGATGTCAAAGCCCTTTTTATAGAGCATGCCGCCCACGGAGATAAAGCCGAACGTTTCACCGGGATTGCGGCGCAGACCGCCTTCAAAGAAGCGGTCGCTGACCATGTTGGGAACGACCTGAATGTCCTTATTCGTGCAGTAGGGCCGGATGTGCTCGCGCAGCCCGGGGCTTACGGCGAGCACGGCGTCGCAGGAATCAAAGTCGCGGCGGATCTGCCGCAGCTCCTTTTCCGAGAGCATGTGCCGCTCGAACCATGTCGCGTGCTCCGTGCAGACGAGCGGGACGCGCAGCATGGCGCGCAGGGCCTTTCCGTAGCGAAGGGTATAAAAGGAATGGGCGTGAATGATCTCCGGCGGGCAGTCGGCGCAGTCCGTGCGCAGGATGCGCCGCATCTCGCGCAGAAATACGAAATAGGTCAGATGAAACCGCACCGGCTTCGCGTGGATGAGATATTCCGTGAGATTGCCGCTCACCGTCTTTTCGGTCTCCGTGCCGTTTTTCCCGTCGGCATAACAGGCAAACACCGTAACGCGGTGCCCGAGCGCGGCCAGCGCCTCCGCCTGCTCTCGGAAGAAGGAGCCGTTCACCGGATTGTCCGGCGTGCGGTACCAGGACGGCAGGATCAATATATGCATAGACGTTCCTCCGGTCTGCACTCTCAAACGAGACCCACTGCGTTGGGCTCTCGTTTGAAAAGGCTGCGGCTCGCCGCAGCGCACTCGCTGTGCGCCGATGGCGCACAACTCGCACGTTTGCGAGCCGAACTTATGTATCTCGCTTTTCCGTAAGTTCGCGCACGACCTGCTTTGCGCGGTCGCTCCATGAGTTTCCGTTCAAAAAGAGTTTCCGCGCGTCAGCGGCGAAATGCTCGCGCTCGCGCAGCACCTGCCGCACCGCCTCGGCGATCGCCTCGGGGGTGCGCGCGGCGCGCATGCCGCAGCCCGCGCGCTCCACCATCCGCTCCATCTCCGCCGCGCCGCTCACGACGAGCGGCAGGCCGTACCCGAGATATTCAAAGATCTTGATGGACGCGGTCAGATTGGCGTAGGCCAGGCCGTCGTACACCGCCATGGCGAGCCCCGCTCTTCTGTACAGCGGCTCCAGCTCGTCCGCGGAAGCATGGTGCACTTCAAGCCAGGGCGCGTTTTTGCACGGATGCTCTACGCCCGACCACTCGCTCTCCCGGCAGACGAGAATGAGCCGGTAGGTCTCCCCGCTGCGGTTGAGCCGCTCAAAGGCATCGAGCAGGAGCGTTCCGCCGTAGGTCTGCACGATGCCGCCGACATAAATGCACGTGTTCTTCTCCGGCGCGGAAAGGCCGAGCTTGTTCACGCCGCCCGGCGGCAGAGCGCGCATATCGTCATAATCAAAAATGTCGAAAAAGCAGCGCGTCGGGAAATACACGATATCCATAAGGCGCAGTATCTCGTCCGTGCGCTTCTGCTTCCAGTCAAGATACTTCTCTTTGAGCGTACCGGCCAAGCCGCCGCGCGGGGGAAAAAGCTCCGGAAATCGGCGATGACAGTCGCGGTAATAGTACCCCATCGGGATGCCCAGCCGGTGGATCTTGCGGATGAGCCGGTAGTCGCAGTCCATGAGGATCGGATAGACCGGCGATTCAAAATAGCAAAGATCCGGCGGCGTCTCATCGAGCCAGCGGGAGACCTCTTCCACGGCAGCGCGGCGGAGCTCCCATGCATCGCGGTTCTGGCTGACGGCAAGGAGCTTCACCTCGTGCCCTTCGTCCAGAAAGGCCCGGTACATCCGCTGCGGGCGCATGGAGGAGCCGAACTGCGTGGCTTTGAAGTCGATATAGGCGACATATAAAATTCTCACGGCGTCATTACTCCTTCCCTGCCGGGCGGAAATACTGTCCGAGGGCCGATAAGACCGTCAGCACAAGGCACCGCTCTTCGGCGTTTCCGGCCGCATACAGTCCGCGCAGATCGCTTAGGAGCGTCTCCGGAATACCGGCAGGCAGATCATCGTAGGCGCTCTTTTCGTAAGCGTCCATATACTCGCGCTGCTTTGTGCCGCGCCGGGACAGATAGTCCAGCGGATTCATGCTGAAGCGCGCCTTTTCCCGCATGCCGAGAAGCTCCAGCAGCTTGTCCGGCCCGCGCTTTTTCAGCCGATGCCAGAACTTCTGCACGCGGTTGTCGGTGATCTTCCCGCCGGTCCCCTCCCACGGGATCTCTGCCGCCGCGCTGTAGTATTCGGTGACCCAGCGGTTATAGAGCTTGCGGTTCGTCCGCATTTCCATCGGGATATCGAGACAGAGCTGCAAAAACTCCGTATCCATAAAGGGCGATACCGGCTCGGCAAAATTGCGCCGCAGCTGGTGCGTGCTGCACGCGCCCTGAAACGCTCTCGTATACGGCAGATACAGCTCGTGGTCGGAGAAGCTGTCGTGGTAGCCGTTTTCCTCCAGACGGTCGGAAAGCCGCTCGGAAACGCGCTTGCGCGGCAGATTGCGGCGCATTTCCTCCGCGCTTTTGCAGAAGCAGCCGATGACGGCGTCGCCGATCTGCCCGGTGTGGTCAAGACCGAAGCGCGAAAAGTCCAGCGCTTCAAGTGCGCGCCGCCCGCCGGTGATCGCCTCATAGGAGCTGAGACCGCCGAGCATGAAGGTGTTGGTGTCGATATCAAAGAAGAAACTGCCGTCGTTGAGCGGCTTTATGAAAAGCTCGTCCTGCCAGTGCTCGGCGATCTGCCGGGAATAGCGCTCGTCAAGATAGCCGGACATGCCGTAGGTCAGAAGCTGGATGTGGCGCGGCTTCATCGTGTGCGCCGTCCACATGCTCATGCGCGCGTCCATGCCGCCGCTGATCTCAGCGAAATGCTGCGCTTTGTATTCCTCGTCCTTGGCATATTCCCGCTCCACGGCGCGGCGGAAGGCTTCGTCCATCGCCTGCAATATCTCCGCGTCCGTTTTTCCGGCGAAACGCTCGGGGTGCTTTTCAAAGCGGTGATACTCCCGGACCTCCGCCCTTCCCCGGCTCACACGCAGATACGTGCCGCCGCGAAGACGGCGTACCTCCCGCGCATACGTGCGGTCGGACTCCATGTAGCCGAACGTCAGGATTTCATAGGCCGCCTGTACATCCGGCGAGAGGGAAACGCCCTTTTCCCGGCAGGCGTCCAGAACATAGTTTACCTGCGAGCCGGCGTAGAATTTCCCGCCGGAGAGCGCGTAGTAAACCGTCGCATCGCCGATCGGGTTGGTGTAAACGAGCCAAAGCTCCTCCGCGCGGATGTACATGGCGCAGGAAAAGGAGCCGCACAGTTTCAATACAAAGCTCTCGCCGAGCTCGGCATACATCCGGCGCAGCAGACCGTGCACCGTGCCGCAGCCGTACTCACGAAAAAGCTCCGCTTTATTCAGAAGGACGCCCTCGCTTATAACGGCGCCCTCGGCGTCGGCGAAAAACGCCTTATCCGCCAGAAAAGAGCGGAGCGTATTCCGGCGCGCCGTCCCGTCCGGGAGAGGCAGCGTCTCCGAAACGCAGCGCTTCGGGAAGAGATTATAGAGATCCGTTTCGCACCGGTCGCTGCTGACAAAAAAGCCCGGCATGGTACACGCTCCTTTTCTGGGTAAAAAATAATGTTTAATGTCCGCGGTTTTTCAAAACCGCCGTATAGATCCCAGTGAGCCGCGCGGCGATGGTCTCGGGGGCGAATTTCCGGCGGATATCCGCGGAGATCGCCGCGCTGTCGTAGTCTTCACGGCGGAGCATCATGCGCTCCATGGCAGCGGTGAGAGCGCTCTCATCGTCCACGGGGATCAGAATGCCGTTTTCCTCCGTAACAAAATCCTCCGGGCCGCCGCAGCGCGTGGCGATCACGGGAAGCCCCACCGCCATCGCTTCGATGTACACAACGCCGAAGGTTTCCCGCCGGGACGCCAGCACGAAGGCGTCCATCTGCGCATACGCTTCGCCGAGTTCCTTTCGGGTACACTGGCCGCGGAAATCCACGCGGCCGCGGATGCCCTCGGTCTCCGCGAGCTTTTCCAAGGTTTCCCGCTCCGGCCCGTCGCCGAACACCGTGAGCGTCAAGTCATACCCCCGGCGGCAAAGCTCCCCGGCGGCGCGGAGCAGAAGATCGTACCCCTTCCGCTGGAGAAGAAAGCCGCTCGCCGCAAAGCGGAACGGTTTTCCGGGCGCATTGCTCTCTTTCACCGCGCCGAAGCTCTGCGTATCGATGATGTTGGGAACGACCGCCGCCCGCTCGCCGGTGCAGCGGAGAATGCTCTCCGCGAGCAGCGAGCTTACCGCGAGCAGCGCGTCGGCGAGCGGATACGTTTTCCGCATCGTTTTCACCAGTGCCGCGCCCGGATCGGGGGCGTTGAGCGCCGAGGTGTGCTCCGTGATGACCAGAGGGAGATTTTCGTCCCGGCAGACCGGCGCGGCGATCGCCGCCGCGCCGAGAAAGTGCGCGTGGACGATGTCCGGTGCGCCGCGCTCGGCGCACACGCGGCGCAGTACGGCGCGGAAGCACGCCCCGCCCACCGGCTCATACGCCGCGCGCAGCGGGCTGACGGGAAGGCTGTAAATGTATACGTTCAGCCCGTCCTCTACAAAATGACGCAGACCGAGCGGCCGGCGGTGGCGCGCCGAGCGCAGATCGACGGCGGCATAGGTGACCGTGTGGCCCGCACTCTGTAAAGCGCGCGCCTGATCTCTTTCAAACACGCCCTCCAGCGGGTCCGAAGGGTTCGGATAGTCGGAGGCGACGACGAGAATGTGCATAGCCGCTCCCTTTCAGTGCAGAACGGAACGGAGCGCGGCGTCCAGCCGGTCCGTTTTGTACTCGGTATGCTGGTGGGTGGGCGCGCGCATGATCTCTTCAAACTCTGCGTCCGAAAGGTGCATGTTTGCTTTGATCTCGGCGACATACTCGTCCATCGGGACGCCCTCGCAGATGGGTCTCGCGGCCTCGGCAAGCGCTTCCTCGCGCGTCATCTGGCCGGAGACGATCATGCTGGAGAGATGCGAAAGGCGCTTGTCCACGCCGAACTTCTCCGGCAGCCAGCGCAGCTGGAGAAACGCGGTGAACTTGTTTTCGAGATGCTTTCTCCCGTAATACTCAAAGCCGCAGAACTCTTTCAGCTCCCGGAAGGCGCGCTCGCGGTTGTAGTCGATATAGTTGAGAGGCTTTTCGAGATGCATCCCGGCCACGCGGGTCGAGTAATACTTCTCATAGGCCGAAATGAATTTCAGCTTATTGATCGGCTGCGTGCCGAATCTTTTATGTATGTCGCGGATGTTGACAACGTCCATCGACTGATAGGTGTTGCCGCGCTGCAGTACGCACTCCAGCGCGAAGTTGTCGCCGCTGAGGAAGTACGGAATTTTATATTCCTTCACCGCGTCAAAGAGGCATTTGAGCAGGATGTTGTCCTGCGGAACGGCAAGGTTCGGCACGCCCGCGCGCATGTACGCGAGCAGCAGCGCGTTGTACTGCTCCGCGTCCGGCGTAACGGTGATCATTTTGATGCCGGTCTTTTCCACGAGCTTCCGCACATTCTCCTTGGAGACGTCCGTGTCGTACCCGTCATCCACGTGCACCGCCAGAATGCGAAGCCCCCACGTATACCCGAGATAGGCGAGATACGCCGAGTCCAGCCCGCCGGAGATGCCCATGATGCAGTCGTACGGTTTGCCTTCGCCGCTTTTTTTCACCTGCTCCAGCAGCGCATGCAGGCGCTTTTCCCCCTCTTCGTTCGGGAAATACGCGGTCGTATTGATTTTTTTGAGCGCGTCCGTGCAGTAATTGCAGTACCCGTTCTCGTCAAAGGTGATGGTCGGGTCGGCGCTGTCGTTCATAATGCAGCGTGTACAGGTCTTCATGGTTTATCCCTCCGTTTTTCTTTTTACTCGGTACGGCACAGAATGTCCGCAATGCGGCGGCAGGCATGGCCGTCGCCGTAGGGGTTCGCGGTACGGCTCATTTTTTCGTAAGCCGCCGCGTTATCCAAAAGCTCCGTGAAGCTCTCGTAGATCGTTTCCTCCCGCGTGCCGACCAGCCGGAGCGTTCCGGCCGCGACGCCCTCGGGCCGCTCGGTCGTATCGCGCATGACGAGCACCGGCTTGCCGAGGCTCGGCGCCTCCTCCTGGATGCCGCCGCTGTCGGTGAGCACAAGATAGCTGCGCGCGAGAAAGTTGTGGAAATCCAGCACGTCCAGCGGCTCGATGATATGGATGCGCTCGTCGCCGCCGAATATCTCCGCCGCCGTTTCGCGCACGGCGGGGTTGCGGTGGATGGGGTAGATCGCGCGGACGTCGTCGTGCTCGTCGAGCACGCGGCGGATGGCGCGGAACATATGGCGCATCGGCTCGCCGAGATTTTCCCGGCGGTGCGCCGTGATGAGGATGAGCCGCTTCCCCGCCGCCCATGCGAGCTCCGGATGGGCATAATCGGCGCGGACGGTCGTTTTCAGCGCGTCGATGACCGTGTTGCCGGTCACGTGGATCGTGCCGGGATCACGCCCCTCGGCAAGAAGATTTTCCCTTGCCTGTTCCGTGGGGGCGAAGTTGCAGCGGCTGACGATGGACACCGCCTGCCGGTTGAATTCCTCGGGATAGGGGCTGTAGATATCCCGCGTACGCAGCCCGGCCTCCACATGCCCCACCGGGATGCGCAGATAATAGGCCGCGAGCGCGGCGGCAAAGGCGGTCGTCGTGTCGCCCTGCACGAGGACGATGTCCGGCTTTTCCGCTTCCAGCACGCCTTTGAGTCCTCCGAGAACGCCGGCCGTTACGTCAAAGAGCGTCTGCGAATCCTTCATAACGGAGAGATCGTAGTCCGGCACAACGGAAAACGTTGCAAGGATCTGGTCGAGCATCTCGCGGTGCTGCCCCGTGACACAGACCACGGTTTTTATTTCGCGCCGGGCGCGCAGTTCCTGCACGAGCGGGCACATTTTCACGGCCTCCGGCCGCGTGCCGAAAACCAGCAGGATCTTTTTCATGGCGTTCCTTTCTCTTCGCCCGCCCCTCCCCTTATCCGGGAAGCAGCTCCTCATACAGCGCCAGCAGCTTTTTCTCCTCGGTGTGCCAGTTGAAGCGGCTTTGCAGCGCGCTGTAGCCGCGCTCGCCCATAGCCGCCCGGCGTTCGGGATCGTCCAGCAGCGAGCGGATGGCTGCGGCGATCTCCTCGGGCTTATCCGGATCGACGCAGACGCAGCAGCCGAAGTCCTTCTCGAGCGCGAGCGCCGGCACCGTGTTGGAAACGATGACCGGGAGCCCCGCGCCCATGTATTCATAGACCTTGGTGGGGAGATTATCGATGCTGATATACTGGTGGATGTTCAAAAGCGTTGCGCAGCCGACGGAAAAATGGCGGCAGTACTCCGGCACCTCGGCATACGGAACGGTGCCGGCGTAGTCCACGCACGCGAACTCCGGCATGCTCTTCAGCTCTTCGAGATACGCCGGCCAGACGGGACCGGCCAGATGCAGCCGCGCCCCGGCGATGGCGCATGCGCGGATGAGATTTGTGATGCCGCGCTCGGCGGTCACGCCGCCGACATAGCCAACGGTGTTCTCCGCGTCCGGATAGAGCTTTTCCGGCGGCGGGAAGCGCCCGGCGTCCGGAAGGTTATCCACGATCACGGTGCGCCTGGCGCACTTTTCAAACGGGTTTTTCCCGAACGAGGTGCACGGGATGATGACCGCGTCGAGCTTTTTGAAAACGCCCGCTTCCAGTGCGCCGTAAATGCGCGAGGCCGGTTTCTTGAGAAAGCCGGGGATATACCCCTTCTCCTGGATGAGCAGGGTATAAAATTCGTGGCTGTCGAAAATCACGGTTTTCCCGTGCCGCTTGAGCTTGAGCGCAAACGGCAGCAGCTCCGGGTCGTGCAGATGGTAGAGCTCGCAGTCGAGCGCGAGCGCCGTTTCGTAGGCGCGCTTTGCAAAGGGCGACGTGAGCCGGTTGAGCGTACCGACGGGCTTTTCCCCCACGCCGACGATGTGTACGCCGAGTTCTTCCCGGCTTTCGCCGGGGGCGACGAGCGTCACGTCATACCCGGCGCGGGCAAGCGACACGCATTCCTTATGAAACACCCGCGTATCGTCGCTGCTGTGTACGCTGGTGAGATGGCAGACTCGTTTCATTCCGTCTCCGATCCGGCTTCCGGCGCGGGAAGCGCAAAGGTCTCGTCCGTGAGCGACGCGCCGATGGCGCGGAATTTCCGGATGCCGCGGACGGTATACAGCACGCCGCTCCATACCGCGAGCGGCAGCGGGACGCGGACATAACGGTACGTTCCGAACGTCATGCGCGCGGCCTTGAGCTTGTTGCCGGATTTGGACGAGCGCGACACGCGGTAAACGAGAAGCGGCTCGTTTACGCCGTAGGCCCACGGCTCCTCGCGGAGGATCTTCAGCCAGACGGCAAAATCCTCATGGATGGCGTCGTTCCCCATGGGGTAACGCTCCATCAGCTCCCAGCGGACGAGCACCGACGAGCATGAAATGACGTTCTGCCCAAGCAGGCGGCGGTAGTTCACGCGCTCCGGCACGGAGAGCGTATAGCCGTATTTGCGGTCATCCTCGGAAATGAACGCCGAACCCGTGAAAAAGAGGCCCGCTTCCGGGTGCTGCGCCGCGAGCGCCATCTGGCGCGCGAGCTTTTCCGGCATCCAGAGATCATCGCTGTCAAGAAAGGCGATCCATTCGCCCCGCGCCTCACGCACGCCGCGGTTGCGCGCTTTGGACACGCCGCCGTTTTCCTCCTGCGCGATCACGCGGACACGGGGATCTCTCGCGGCGTAGCTCTGCGCCAGAGCGAGCGTGCCGTCCGGCGAGGCGTCGTCCACGACGAGCACCTCGATCTCCCGCCATGTCTGCGCGAGGATGGAATCGAGCGTGGCGGCAAGCGTTTTTTCGGCGCGCCATGCCGGGACGACCACGCTGATGAGGTTCCGTTCGCTCATGCTTCCGTCCTTTCCGTTTGTATAGTTTATCAAAGTATTTTACCAATAAACCGCCGAAAATGCAATCCTTAATAAGTATAACCAAGCCCTCACGCACTCTTATATTTTTCCGGCTTACCCTGTTGACATCCGTTGTCTAACCGTGTAGACTATATGCATAGTCTACCGGCGTAGACAAGGAGGACTTGGCTATGGAAATACCGAAGATCCACGAGGGTGAATACCGTTTCTGCCTGATTTTGTGGGAGCATGGACCGGTCGCCGCCGCGCAGCTTGCAAGGCTGTGTCAGGAACAGTTGGGATGGAAGCGGACCACGACCTATACGGTCATCAAACGTCTTGGGGAGCGCGGCGTTCTGAAAAACGAAAACGGCATCGTCACCGCGCTCGTGTCCAAGGAGGAAGCGCAGGCGTGTGAGATCGACGAGCTGGTGGAAAAGAAGTTTGAAGGGTCTCTTCCCGCGTTTATCGCCGCCTTTACCAAACGGCAGGATTTATCCAATGACGAACTTGACGAAGTGCAGCAGA
>ERZ808240.2664-NODE-2664-length-18903-cov-3.407046_pt1 | contig 18903 bp, 20 predicted proteins | sample MGYA00521084_ERZ808240 | MGnify/ENA primary metagenome ERZ808240 (study PRJEB31516, sample SAMN03275571) | gut metagenome | biome: mammalia-associated habitat; material: feces | host: Papio cynocephalus | place: Kenya | collected 2012-08-06 ... | reverse complement strand
TGCCTAACAGTAATGTTTTATTTGTTGATTGCTATAAAAATGGTGAAAAATATAGTGGTATTACTACATTATTAAAAAGATATGAAAGAATATATCCTTTATTAGAAGAAGAAAAATTATTATTTCATATTTTAATATTATTACCAGACAAAATAGAATTTAATAATAATGAATTTGAAATGTGTCAAAAAATAAGTGATACTATAGATAATTTATATAAAACAAAAGATTATGTTTTACCATATTATTCGGAAAATAGTAAAACAAATTAATAAAAATAAAACAAATAGGATAAATAAATTAAATCTAGTTACTATAAAAAAAGTAATAATTAATTGATAAAAAATTAATATGCTTAAAATTAATAAACAAAATAACCATCTAAATCTACCATTACAATTTCTTGGCATATTTACCACCTAATATATTTTAAGAAATAAAAAAAATAATGTTACAAAAAACAATAGTTTTAATCTATTGTTTATTTGTCATTCTGTAAAAATTAAATGATGGTCTATTAAATAATCTGTAACTATAATTGTTTGTACCAATACCATTAGAAATATATAATTTAGTATTATTAATTAAATAAAAATCTTTATTATATTTTTTAGCACCATCTTCTAAAAATAGAGGCCCAATTAATGGTAAATTAACAAGTCCATTTAATGAATGACCTGCTAGTATTAAATTAAAATTATCTACTACAGAATCAATCATATCAGGTTTATGAGTAATAAGTATTTTATAAATATTTTCTTCATTTACTTCTAAATTAACATTAGAGTCATTACCCATACCATAAATCATAATATAATTTAAACTACCATTATATATTTTATCATAATTGTTATCTAAATTTATAAAACCACCGTTTTTAATAATAACATCAAATTCATCAAAATTGTCATTATCACCAGTAACAACATATTTATTTATTTTAGCATTTATTCCACTTAAAAAATCTATTAATATTTTTTTATCATCTTCAGTTAGATTAGTTTCTTTATTAATTAAATCCCCCGTTAATACTACAATATCTGGTTTAGTTAAATTTATTTTATCTTTGAGTTCATTTAGTTCTTTTTCAAATGTTGTTTTACCATAATGAATATCACTAATATGAACGATTTTAAATCCTTTAAAATCATCAGGTATATTTTCTACTAATTTTATTTCATTTACTTTTATGTTTTTTGTTCCTATATATCTTGCATAAATAATTATTGAAATAGATATAATTGTTATTATTAAAAATGTAACAACTATTATTTTTATTATTTTTTTATCCAAATAACATCACCGCAATTTGTATTGAAATTAATATTCCGTTATGCATTGTATGAAGCATCATAGTAACAAAAATATTATCAGTTTTAGAATATATATAAGCAAATGCTATACCTAAAGATGAATAAGGAATTATGTATAATAAATCAATAATTGAAGTAACATTTCCAACTAAATGCATTCCTCCAAATATTAGTCCTGAACATAATATATATAAAATACTGTTTGGTATTATATTTTTTATAGCACCTCTAAATACCAATTCCTCAACACTAGGTGCTATTAGTACTGCTGATATATAAACATAAATTGGGTGTACTAATAATATACTTCTAATAGTTTCTTCATTACCAGCAAGTCCTCCATTAAATACAAATATTAATATAGCATTACTAATATACATTATAGCTAATCCTATTAAATAAAATTTAAAATATTTAGAAAAATATTTTTTGTGATTTTTCTTTAAATCAATATAATTTTCTTTGATTCTTTTATTAAATAGTAATAATATAACAGCAAGTGTTAATACCTCGATTATTATAGATAATATAACAGATACCTCTTCACTAAGTGATCCATTAGCTAAGTATGCTATTACATATTTAATTAATGTTGGAAGTAAAAAATAGGATAGTATAACTAATATACCAACACTACAATTTTTTAAATATTTTTTCATAAATTACCTCTTTCTATTGTTAAATTAAAATAAATATGTTATAATCATATTGTTTTAGGGGTGTAATTCAATGGTAGAATGACGGTCTCCAAAACCGTTCATGTGGGTTCAACTCCTGCCACCCCTGCCATATGATATTTAACTAGTACAGTGTACTAGTTTTTTTCTATTTATATGATACCATAAAATTAATAAAATAGATAGAAAATAGAAATAAATAGTTTTATTTGTTTTTTGATTTTCTTCTTTATGTTATAATTAAATAGAGTGGTAATATAAAAATATTAAAGGAGAGATATATGAAAAGTTTAGTTATTTATTTTTCTCGTAATGGGGAAAACTATATGAATGATGGAATAAGAAATATTGAAGTAGGTAATACAGAAATAGTAGCCAATTACATCAAAGATATAACTGGGTCAGATTTATTTAAAGTAGAACCTATTAATGAATATCCATATAATTATAAGGAATGTTGTGATTTAGCAAAGCTAGAAATAGATAATAATTCTAGGCCTAAAGTTAAAAAAATGTTGGATAATATAAATGATTATGATGTAATTTATATTGGTGGACCAATATGGTGGGGTCATTATCCTTGTCCATTATATACAGTTTTAGAGAATTTAGACTTTAATGGAAAAATTGTAAAACCATTTTCTACTCATGAAGGATCTGGTTTGGGCAATATTATGAGTGACATTGAAAGAATATGTAATGGTGCTGATATAAAAAATGCTTTAGCAATCCAAGGCAGTGAAGCTAAAAATTCAAAAGAAAAATTAGAAAGTTGGTGTATAAATGATTAAACAAACAGCAGGAAGAGACTCTTTAGGAACATTTGCTCCAGCTTTTGCTCATTATAATGATGATATTTTATTTGGCGAAAATTGGAATGATGAGTCTATTGATATAAAAACAAGATGTATAATTACAGTTGTAGCTTTAATGTCTAGTGGAGTAACTGATAATTCATTAAAATACCATTTAGAAAATGCTAAGAAAAATGGAGTAGCCAAAGAAGAAATGGTTGGAATTATAACTCATACTGCATTTTATGTTGGTTGGCCTAAAGGATGGGCAGTATTTAATTTAGCAAAAGAAGTATATGTAGAGGAGTAATATGAAAAAATTAATAGTTTATTATAGTTATACTGGAAATACAAAGTTAATAGCAAACAAAATACAAGAAAAATTAAATTGTGATATTTTAGAAATAACACCTAAGATACCATTTTCAACAAATTATGATGAAGTAGTAAAGGAATATCAAACAAATAATATTGATAGAAATGTTGAAATAAATGATATAAATATAAATTTAGATAATTATGATGAATTAATAATAGGAACACCAGTATGGTGGTATACTATGTGTCCAGTTATATCAACATTTTTAAAAAAGTATGATTTAAGTAACAAAACTGTTAATGCATTTGCTACTAATGCAGGTTGGTTAGGACACACTTTTAAAGATTATGAAAAATTATGTAATGTAAAAAGTAGTATGAATATTGTATTTGATTCAAATAAATTAAAAACAAATGAAAAAGAAATAAATAATTGGATAGAAAAATTATAGGTGATAAAAATGAATAAAGAAGAATTTGAAAAAGAAAATATTTTTGGATTAGGTAAAGAAAATGTAGATTTTGCTAAATACTTTATTGGAAAAAGTTATTTAAATCCATTAACAAATCCAAATGAAACAGTGTTTCTAGCAAATGTCACTTTTGAACCTGGTACTCGTAATAATTGGCACATACATCATGCTTCAAAAGGTGGAGGACAAATATTAATATGTATAGCAGGAAATGGTTGGTATCAAGAAGAAGGCAAAGATGCTATTAGTTTAAGTCCCGGTGATGTTATAACTATACCAGCTAATATAAAACATTGGCATGGGGCTAAAAAAGATTCATGGTTTAGTCATATAGCAGTAGAAGTACCTGGAGAAAATACATCTAATGAATGGTGTGAAGAGGTTACTGATTTAGAATATAATAATTTATAAAAGTGTAATAAATAGCAAATGAAAATTTGCTTTTATTATGTTATAATTTTAATAGGTGGTATTATGTTTATAAAAAGATATAGTAATCCTAACTCATATTCTGATATTTTAATGAGTAGTGATGGAGAATATTTAACTGGATTATGGTTTATAGATACTAATGATGATTTAAAACATAAAAATAATTATATAGAAAAAGATTTACCAATATTTAATCAAACTACAAAGTGGTTAGATATTTATTTTAGTGGCAAAAATCCAGAATTTATTCCAAAATACAAAATAGAAAATCTAACACCTTTTAGAAAAAAAGTAATAGATATTATGAATGAAATACCATATGGTGAAGTATTAACTTATAAAGATATAGCTAAAAAAATAGATAAAAAAATGTCCTCTCAAGCAGTAGGAGGAGCAGTTGGATGGAATCCTATATGTATTATAATTCCATGTCATAGAGTAGTAGGAACAAATGGAAGTTTAATTGGTTATGGTGGAGGAATAAAAAATAAAATTAATTTATTAAAAATAGAAAAAAATGATATGAATAAATTTATAATACCAATAAAAGGAAATAAAATATGAAAAGATGTAAATGGTGTAATTTAAATAATATTAATTATGTTAAATATCATGATGAAGAATGGGGAATACCTAACTTTGATGATAAATATTTATTTGAAATGCTTATATTAGAATCATTTCAAGCTGGATTATCATGGGAATGTGTATTAAATAAAAGAAAATATTTTAAAGAATGTTATGATAATTTTGATATAGATAAAATATGCTTATATGATGAATCTAAAATAGATGAATTATTACAAAATAAAAATATAATTAGAAATAAATTAAAAATAAAAGCAAGTATTGAAAATGCTAAAATATTTAAAAATATAGTAAATGAATATGGAAGTTTTTATAATTATTTAAAAATTTTTACTAAAGGAAATATTTTTTATGAAGTAAATTTAACTAGTTCTGATTTATCAGATAATATTTCAAAAGATTTAATTAAAAAAGGGATGAAATTTGTTGGAACTACTATAATTTATTCTTATTTACAAGCTATAGGCGTTATTAATTCACATGAAGAAGATTGTTTTATGTATAACAAAGAAAATAGTAATGTGGAAAAACTTAATAAAATGAATTAAACTAATAATTTACAATTTTATAAAATTATAGAAATCAAATTGTTGAGAAAAACCACAAATATTTACATAAAAATCACTATAAGAACTGCTAACACTATGAAAAAAGGATTAGAAATATGTAAAAATAAATTTATGAATACAAAAATAAGTAGGGGATTGCTATGAAAGAAATAATAGATTTTATTGTTTTAATAATAATATATTTTTGGAAATTTTATAAGAAATGGAAAGAAAAAGGTAGAGATATATTACTTGTAAATACAACGATGTATGTATATTTGTCATTCGTATTATACTTTACTTTAATGCCAATAATAACATCTTTGCCATTCATATTTAGTCATCCATATCATCCAATGAATTTAGTTCCTTTTATTGATGTTCTAAATGGTAGGGGAGATTTTATTAGACAGGTTGGATTAAATGTTTTAATGACAATTCCATTTGGGTTTTTAATTCCACTACTAGAAAAAAATACAAAATTATTTAATGTAATATTTTATACTTTTTTATTAAGCTTAAGCATAGAACTATTACAGCCATTAATAAATGGTGCCAGATCATCTGATATAACTGACATAATAATGAATGTCATTGGTGGAATAGTTGGATATATATTATATTTAATATTTAAACCTATATTAGTAAGAATATTAGACCACATAAGAAGTAATAAAGATTAGTTTGTAGAAAAGGATTGATTTAATGAGAATATTAATTATTGGCGCTGGTGTACTTGGATCAAATTTAGCGCATTCTATAAAAAAAGGTAATGATGTAACAATTTTAGCTAGAAATAGAACTTATGAAAATTTAAAAAATAATGGACTTATTATAAAACATAAATTTGGAAAGAAAACAGTAGATTATTTTAATGTAATTGAAAAATTAGATAAAAATGATATTTATGATGTAATATTTATAGTTTCAAGATTTTCATCTTTAGATAATATTGTTCCAATTATAGAAGATAATAAAAGTAAAAATATAGTATTTGTAGGCAATAACATATCTGTAGAAAAGTATATGAATATAAAAAATAAAAATGTCTTATTTGCATTTTTTATGGCTGCTGGTAAAAAATATGATGGATATATAAACTCAATTTGCTTGAATAAAATTGAAATTGGTAGAGTAGATGGAAAAAATATAAGCGATGAATTTATAAAATCTATATTTAAAGAAACAAAAATAAAAGTAACTATAGAAAACAAAATGAATGACTATCTTAAGACACATGCTTGCTCTGTTCTTCCACTTGTATTTGCAAGTTATAAGGTAAATGGTAATTTGAAGTTAATAAAAAAAGATAAAGAATATTCTTTATTAATTATGGATGCAATTATTGAAGGGTATGATGTTCTTAAAAAATTAGGATATGAAATACTTCCTAAAGGTGAGTATGAAAATTGTGTTAATAAAAAGAATTTATGTGCTTTTATTTATAGATTTATGTTTTCTAATTTTATAGGGAAAATGTGTATATCAGATCATGCAATGAGCGCAAGAGAAGAGTTTATACTTTTAAATAGTGAGTTTGAAAAACTAAAGAAAAAATCTGGAATTGAAACTAAAGTATACGACAAATTAAAATTAGAATTGTTAAATTATAAGAATTAATTTAATAAACAATAAAATAGTAATTTGAAATTTTGAGGTGTATTATGAATTTTATTAAATTAAAATGTGTTAATCAGAATGTGGATTTAAATGATTATCTAAAATTATATACGTATGTTAGAGAAAACATGCAGCATCCTGAATGGTTAGGAACCTTTTCTATGAATGAAATAAAAGATATTTTATCACAGGGTGGAAAAATATGGCTATATTATGATAATGAACATTTAGTATGCTCGATGCTTTATATTCCTTCCAATCAAAAAGCATTAAATAAAAGACATATTAATACTTTAGAAAGAGAAACAGCTTCATTAGGACCGATAATGGTAAGTCCTGATTATGTAGGTAATGGGTACATGTTAAAAATGTTAGAAATATTTAACGAATATTGTATTAGTATAGGAATTAAATACATATTTACCAAGGCGCATAGCGAAAATCTTTTTTCTATTAATAATATGTATAAGGACGGTTATAAATTAGTAGATGAATATGAGAATGAAAGAGGAAGGATGTCAGCTTTTTTAAAAGAATTATAATATTGATAAATTACAATTTATCTAACTCTACTTTTAATAGGTGTTAAATAGTAGATATATGATATAAAATAATTTTATGGAAGGAGTTAATTTTATGAATCAAGAAAAAATTGGAAAATTAATTGCTGAATGTCGTAAAGAAAAAAAGATGACACAAGTAGAGTTAGCAGATAAATTAAGTGTTACTGATAAATCGGTAAGTAAATGGGAAAATGGAAAATGTTTGCCTGATGTATCTTTATATAAAGACTTATGTAATATTTTAGGAATTACTTTAAATGAGTTTTTTGCAGGTGAAAAAATTAAAGAAGAAAAATTTAAAGAACAAGCAGATATTAATTTATTTAATGCATTAGAAAATAGTTCATTTACATTAAAAGAAAAAATAAAATATTATGATAACAAATGGGATAAAGAACATTTTTTTGAATTAACAATTGCAATGATTATTATTGTAGGATTTATAATTTATGGATTTGTAAAAGATAATGGAATACAATTTATATTTATGATTGTAGGTTTTACTTATGGAATATGGGAAACTAATAGAAAAAAATCATATATAGAAAGAAATGTGTATAAACAAGTTAATAACAAAAAATAATATTTAAATAATATTATAAAATAATCTACAAATTATAATTTGGTTGCTTGTTAAAAACATAACTGTTTTAATTATAAAAATAATTTATAAAAAATATATTTAACATATTTACTAACACCCCCTAGGGGTGTTATAATTTTGCATGGAGATGAAATATATGAAAAATAAATGTGAACATTGTAATGCTTGCACAAAAAGTACTCATAGGGATGAAGAAACAAAGAGAAAGTTGACTAAAAGACTTAAAACTATAGAGGGTCAAATTCGTGGTGTACAAAATATGATAAATGAGGATAAATATTGTAATGATATATTAATTCAACTTTTAGCGATAAATAAATCTATCAAAAGTGTTAGCAATGAAATATTTAAGAATCATTTATCCACATGTGTTGTTAGAGATATTAAAAATGATGATCCTGGGATAATTGATGAAGTAATGGAACTAATTGGGAGATTAAATTAATGCATATTCTATATGTTAAAATTGATGGTATTACTTGTGATAATTGTAGAAATAAGATAAAAAAAGAACTATTAAATCTAAAGGAAATTAAAGATGCCCAAGTATTTAAGGATATTGCTAAAGTCACTTCTTCAAAAGAAATTGATGAAATAAAAATTATTAATATAATAAATTCATTAGGGTATTTTACAAAAAAAGATTATATAAGTGAAAACATTAAAGATATTGATTCAGATATAAAATTAAAAGAATTTATCATTATATTTATTTCTATTTTGTTATTAATATTTTTAATAGAAAAAATATTTGGATATAATATCTTTAATGTGATTCCTACTATTAGTGATAATATTACTTATGGAATGTTATTTATAACAGGGTTATTAACTAGCCTTCATTGTATTAGTATGTGTGGAGCTATAAATTTAATGACTACCTTTAATAGAGAAAATAAAGTCAATTTAAAAAGACCGATTTTATATAACTTAGGTAGACTAATATCTTATACTATTTTAGGTGGAATAGTAGGATTAATTGGTTCAATTATTAGTATTAGTGAAACTATAAATGGATTAATTATTATATTTGCTTCAATAGTTATGTTATTAATGTCATTAAGTATGTTAAATATAATTAAGTTTAAATTACCTAAATTAATAAATTTTAAGAATAAGTTTAAAACAAGCAATTCCTTTATAGTTGGATTACTAAATGGATTTATGCCATGTGGACCATTACAAGCTATGCAAGTATATGCCTTGTCTACAGGATCATTTATAAAAGGATCATTATCAATGTTTTTATTTTGCTTAGGAACAATACCTTTAATGCTTGGTGTTGGAGTTATATTTAATGTAGTAAAAGGAAGAAAAAAAATAATCTTAAATAAAATAGCATCTGTACTTATTCTATTATTATCTTTTGCAATGTTATTTAGAGGCTTAAGTACTTTAGGTATAAATTATAATACACTATTTAATGATTATGAAAATTATACTGCTTCAACTATTTATAATGATTATCAAGAAGTAAAAATAAATTTATCTTATGGAAGTTATGATGACATAGTAGTTCAAAAAGGTAAAAAAGTTAGATTAATTATTAATGTTTCTGAAAAGTACTTAACAGGATGTAACAACGTTGTGATGATAAATGAATTCAATATTAAAAAGAAACTTAAAGTAGGGGAAAATATTATAGAATTTATTCCAGATAAAGTAGGAACATATCCTATGAATTGTTGGATGAATATGATTACAAATAATATTAAAGTTATAGATAATGAAAAATATTTTGAGGTGAAATAATGAAGAAGATAATTTTAAAAATAGATGGTATGACTTGTAGTGCTTGTTCATCAAGTTTAGAAAAATATTTATTAAAACAAAGAGGTGTAAATGATGCTTTAGTAAATTTAGTAATGTCTTCAGCAAGTATAAGTTATGAAGATAATGTTACTATAGATGACTTAAATAGATTTGTAAGTGAAGCAGGATTTAAATCATTAGGTATCTATAATGAACAAGAAAATAGAAATACAAATAAAAATTTTTATTTTATAGTTAATGGGTTGCTAGCATTATTAGTTTTATATATTTCAATGTCACATATGGTACATTTACCTGTTATACCTTTTCTAAATATGGTAAATCATCCAATAAATTATTCAGTATGTTTATTTTTATTTAGTTTATATTTTATATATTTTGGTAGAAACATCATTATTAATGGAATTAAGAATATTAGATATAAATCTCCTAATATGGATACATTAGTTACGTTAGGTGTTATTTCAAGTTTTATATTTAGTATATTTAATATGGTTATGATATTAAAAGGAAATAATGAATATGTAGAAAATTTATATTTTGAAAGTGTCTGTGTTATTCTTTATTTAATTAAATTTGGTAGATATATAGATGGTATTAGTAAAGAAAAAACTAAGGATGCTATAAAAGGATTGGTAACCATTACTCCAAAATCAGCAATATTATTTAATAACAATAAGGAACAAAATGTGTCCATTGATGAAGTAAAAAAAGGAGACATTTTAATAGTTAGGCCAGGAAATAGATTTGCAGTTGATGGAACTATAGTTAAAGGTGTTTCACATGTAGATGAATCATTCATAAGTGGAGAATCAATACCAGTTAAAAAAAACTTGAGCGATAAAGTAGTTGCTGGATCTATAAATTTAGATGGTGAAGTTTTATATAAGGCAGAAAATATAGGTAAAGATTCAACAATATCAGAAATAGTAAGGTTAGTAGTTGAAGCCACAAATACAAAAGTTCCAATTGCAAGAATTGCTGATAAAGTAAGCGGAATATTTGTTCCAATTGTTATAATTTTAGCTATTATAACATTTGTTATACATTTAATATTAGGATTTAGTTTTAATGAGTCAATTATTTATTTTGTAACTGTACTTGTATGTGCATGTCCTTGTGCATTAGGACTTGCAACCCCACTAGCAATAGTAGTGAGTGAGGGATTATGTGCAAGCAATGGAATATTAGTAAAAAAATCTGAAATACTTGAAAATGCAAATAAAATTGATGTAATAGTTTTTGATAAAACAGGTACATTAACTTATGGAAATTTAAGAATATCAAAAATAATAAATAATTCTATTTATTCAGATAATGATTTAATAGAAATTGTGTCATCATTAGAAAGTAAATCAACACATCCAATTGCTAGTGCTTTTAATAATTATGCTAATGAAAATAATTTAAAAAAATTAGAAGTTAATAAATTTAAAAATATTACAGGAATAGGATTAAATGGTATTATTAATGAAAAAGAATATTTAATAGGAAATAATAAAATATTCGATAATTTTAAAATAGATAACAATATTTCAAAAGAAGAAAAAGAATTGTCTTTAGATGGTAATAGTATTGTCTATGTTATAGAAAATAAAAAAGTTATTGCACTTATTGGTGTAAAAGATATTATTAGAAATAATGCAAGTATAGTTATAAATAAATTAAAACAAATAAACAAGAAAGTAATTATGCTTACAGGAGATAATGAAATTACTGCAAATATAATTGCTAAAAGTATTGGTATCAAAGAAGTAATAGCAAATGTATCTCCTAAAGATAAATCAAATAAAATTAAAGAATTAAAAAATAAAGGTCTAAAAGTAATGATGGTTGGAGATGGAATAAATGATGCTCCAAGTTTATCACTTGCAGATATAGGGGTAAGTTTAAATTCTGCCATTGATATAGCGGCTGATTCTGCTGATGTTATATTAATGCGAAATGATTTAAATTCAATATATAATTTGTTTGATATAAGTAAAAAAACATTAGGCAATATAAAAGGTAATTTATTTTGGGCATTCTTTTATAATATTTGTATGATTCCAATTGCATGTGGATTATTAGAATTTGTTAATATTTCAATGAATCCAATGATAGCTGGTCTTGCAATGATGTTATCTAGTTTTACTGTTATAATAAATGCATTAAGATTAAAAAGATGGAAGGAGAGGTAATATATGTTTAATAAAAAAATAAAAAAAGTAATTACTATTGAAGGAATGATGTGTGATCATTGTAAATCTAAAGTAGAAAAAGTTTTATTAGAATTAAAAGATGTTTCTAAAGTAAAAGTGAGTTTAAAAGATAAAACTGCAATTATATACTCAAGTAGGAGCATTAATGAAAGCGATATAACTAATGCTATTGCAAAATTAGATTATAAAGTTATTAATATTGGAGAAGATGAATAATGAAAAAAATTAGTGTATTATTATTTATGTTTATATTAGTATTTTCATTAACTGGTTGTACAAATAATGAACAAGAAGTAAAAATTCCAACTAAGTTAAAAGAAATAACAGGAGAAATAGTAAAGGCTAGTGTTGATAATAATGGAAATATTATAATTAAGGAAAGTGATATTACAGATAAGGTTGTTTATATTAGTTATGAATATGAAGGAGTAACTATTGGATTACTTGCAGTTAAAGATTCAAAAGGAAATGTAAAAGTAGTTGTAAATACGTGTCAATCATGTGGCAGTTCTCCATATGCATATTTTGTACAAGTTGGAAACAAAATTCAATGTCAAAACTGTGGTAATATGTTTGCTATTGATGCACTTGATGATCTTGTAGAAGATGGTTGTAATCCAATAGCAATAGAAGATAAACAAACTAAAGATGGAGTGATAACTATAGGTACAAAACAATTGAAAAAACTAAAAAATAAATTTGAAAATTGGAAAGGTCCAAAAGTATAATTCAACTATACTTTGGTTGTTTTAAATTATATTAAGATGATTATAATGAATTATAACATAAAGATGAAAAAAATATTTTTCTTAGATTAGTATGAGGATGATAGATAATATGAAATTTATAGTAGATGATAAAGTAAAAGATTTAGGAATAAAGATATTAGGATTAAAGATAGAAGGTGTTGATAACAATACTACAAATTTAGAATTTGAAAAATGGAGAGAAAATAAAATTAAGGAATTAATAAAAAAATATAAAGATTATGATATTAAAAATGATAAAGTAATAGAAGGGTTTTATGAATTACATCAGGAGGTTGGAGTTCCTAGAAGAAAAAATCTACCCGCATCAGAAAATTTAATTAAATTATTAATTAAAAGAGAAGATTTGGTTCATATCAATAAAGCTGTAGATATTTATAATATTATATCTATTGATTCTAAATTATGTTTAGGAGCTCACGACATAGATAAAGTGTCTGGAAATGTCTATTTAAAAATAACAGATGGTTCTGAAAACTTTATTCCACTAGGAAGTGAAGAATCTAAAACAATAGGAAATGGTGAATATTCATTTGTTGATGATGATAATGATGTTATTTGTTGGTTAGACATAAGACAAGTAGATAAAACAAAAGTAACGGAAAATAGTAACAATATTCTATATTTAATTATTGGTAATAAAGAAAATACTTATGAGGAACTAGAAAAAGTTGCTAATGAAATTATAAAGATAACCACAAGATATTGTGGAGGTAGAGCAACTATTTTAAAAAGCTAAACTGATAAGGTAATTCAAATTAGGTAATATAATTTTGAAACTTATTATTTAGAAAAAATGATAAATGACAATTAAAGAGTCTAGAATTAATTTTCTAGACTTTTTCTTTATGTTCAATATTTATCATTTCTTCTAAATTTTCTTTACAAATATTTAGTAACATTTTTAATAATGGTAGACATTTCAACTTTAAAAAATTCAATGTAATATTGTTAGTATTACAATAATATTTAATCATATCTGATTCTTTTAAATGTTAAAATTTAATTTGTTGTTTTTCTATTTGTTTTGTGATAAAATATTTTTGATGGGTAGGTAAGATTTATGAAGAAAATTATTACAAGATTAAATAAGAAAAATTGTTTTATTGCTATAGCTGCTTTGATAGTAATTATTGCTATTGTTTTAATAATTATTTTTACTTTTAAAGAAAGTGAAGAAGATAAATTAAATGATATGTTAAAAGAGTTGGGCATTAATTTTTATGAAAATTTTTATTATGATCAAGTAGGTACTAATGATACTGAAAAGAAAGAGTTTGTAGAAAAATATGAAACTATAGGTATAAAAGTAAATTTAGATAATTTATCTAGAATTGATTCTGATGATACTAAAAAAATAGTTGATAAATTTGTTAATTCTAAGACAAAAAAAGAATGTGATAAATTAAATACCAGAGTTATTATTTATCCTAAATCACCTTATGAAAAAGATTCTTATGATATTAAAACAGAACTTGTATGTGGATTTGATGAAAGCAAATAATTGCTTTCTTTTTAAATATATATTTTTTTAAAATATTGCTTATGTAGTGTAAAATATGATATAATTATTGACAATAGGAGAGGTATCGGTAATGATGATGTACAAGAGTAAAAAGGTATTAATTTTATTTATTAATTTAATTTTATTTTTTATGTTTACTGTTAATGTTTCAGCAATGGAAGTTGAAGATTTTTCTTGTACAGAAGATTATCAAGAATTTGTAGCCCCAGAATATGGAAATTATAAAATAGAATTATGGGGAGCCGCAGGTGGTAGAAATTTAGTTGACAATGCATATACTAATACAACATATGCAAAACTAGGAGGTAATGGTGCTTATACTAGTGGTATTATTACTCTTAAGAAAAATGAAAAAATATATGTCTACGTTGGATGTAAAGGACGTGATGCTAAAAAAGCCACTATTGTAGCCGGTGGATATAATGGTGGAGGTAGAGGAGATCATGATCATTCTGATGATGAGGCATCTGGTTCTGGTGGCGGAGCTACTGATGTACGTTTAGTAAAAGGTAATAGCTGGAATGATTTTGCTTCCTTAAAAAGTCGTATTATGGTTGCCGGGGGAGGCGGAGGAGCTTCTTACGGACATTCTGGTGGGAATGCTGGTACGCTTTCTGGTGAAGATACTCTTTATAGTAAAGGTGGAACTCAAACAACTGGATATAAATTTGGAATTGGACAGGATGGAATTTTTGTAAATTCTAATGTCGATGTTGCTGGTGGCGGAGGCGGATATTTTGGAGGATTTGCTAATTCTTCAGGAGCTGCCAACTCTTATAAAACAGCTGGTGCCGGTGGTAGTTCATTTGTATCAGGATGTGCAGGTTGTACTGCTATTTCCGAAGGCTCTACTGAAGATAATGTATATTTTTTAGATAGTAATGTTCATTATAGCAATTATAAATTTAATGATATTGTTATGAAGGCTGGTAATGAAGAAATGCCTAGTTACTTAGATAGTGGTGTTATTACTGGTAATGATTCTAATGGACATGCAAGAATAACTTTTATAAATGGAATTTCTCATTTTACTAAATTAGATATTGAAAATGCTACTATCGTTCAGGAGTTAAAGGATGACGTTTTTGAATATGATGTAATTATTCCAAATGATAATTTTTCAACAACTATTAGTTATGAAACATCTGGAAAAAATGTAACTGTATTTGGTGTTGAAAATGTTACTCTAAAGGTTGGAAAAGTACATACAATAAGTATTATAGATAATGACACTGGTGATATTACAATTTATAATATTACTCCATCACTAAAAAAATCTACCTTAAAATCAATTTCATTCAGTGAAAAGCAATTTGATTTTAATCCTGATCAATATGAATATACGATAGAAGTACCTTATAGTATTTCAGATTTAACACCTATTATAGAATCTTATGATAATACTACTTATAATATAGAAAAATCCACTTTAAAAGTAGGAAACAATTTAATAAAAATAAATGTAAGTACTCAAGGTATGGAAGATTCTATTTATATATTTCATGTTAAAAGACAAGAAGGTAGTGATCTTAAGACTACATATACATCAACTGGTTCTTCCGAAGAATACGTTGTACCATATACAGGATATTATGAAATAGAATTATGGGGAGCTGCAGGTGGTCAAGGTAGAACCGATTATGTACTAAAAAATATAGGTGGAAATGGAGGATATACAAAGGGTATTATTTACCTTGAAAAAGGTACAGTTCTTTATTTTTACGTAGGTGGTAAAGGCCTTTATGCTGCAAGTGTATCTAAATGTGTTGGTGGACTTGGAGGGTATAATGGTGGTGCCCAAGGTGGAATTGATGGAAACTGTGACTCTAATCCTGAACCTGGAGCTGGTGGCGGAGGAGCTACTGATGTTCGTTTGGTAGGTGGGGATTGGAATAATTCTGATTCTCTAAAAAGTCGTATTATGGTTGCCGGAGGAGGAGGCGGAGGAGCATATACTTATGTTGGTTCTTCATCAGGTGGCCTTAATGGATATGCAGGTGGAGGCGCTAAAACTTTCGCAACTCAAACATCTGGTAGTGCATTTGGATATGCAACTATGGTTTCAAATAAAAATTATCAATCGGGACCTGGAGGTTCTGGTGGTGGATATTATGGAGGTATAACTAATGCTTCATCTGGCTCATCAGGTGGAGGAGGTTCTAGCTTTATTTCTGGACATGCTGGAAGTATTGCTATAAATGAAGATGGAACTCCAAAGACAGATGTATATACTGAAATTGATAATTCTATTCATTATTCAAATTATAAATTTGAAGATACAATTATGATAGATGGAAATGGATATGAATGGACGACTGAAAAACAAACTCAAACTGGAATGCCTACATTTGATGGAAAGTCAAAGATGAATGGTAATACAGATTCTGGTTATGCCAAAATATCTTATTTAGGACGAGAAAAAGAAGATAGATTGGATTCTATTACTTTGAGTAGTGGTACATTAGATCCAGTATTTGATCCTGATACAAAAGAATACAATGTTGTTCTTGATTCGTCTATTTCACAATTAACTGTTAACGCTACATCTTCTAATCCTGATATAGCTATATCTGGTTTAGGAAAATATGATATTCCATCAGGAAAAACTGATATAAATATTCAGCTTACTTCTGGTGCTGGTGTTGTTAATGTGTATACAATTCATGTAACAAGAGAAGCAAGTAGTAATAAATATTTATCTGGTATACTTATTAATGGTATAAAATATGATTTATTTTCACCTGATAAATTTGAATATGATATTGAAATTCCTACAAGTACTAATTATATTGATTTAGAAGTAATTAAAGGTTCTACAAGTCAAGAAGTATCTGGAACAGGTAAGTTTGAATTTAGTGATAATTCTATTTCTAAAGCAATTTTAGTTGTTTCTGAGGATAAAAATGAAAGTCAACATTATATATTTAATTTTACAAGAAAGAAAAGTACTAAATTAAAAAGTATTGATCTTGGTAATGAATTAATAAAAAATTTTGATTTTGGTTCTGATATATATGAATATAATGTAGAAATACCTGATAATGTATTAGAATTAAATATTAATACAATTGCTTATTATAATGGAACATCTGTTGAGATAACTGGAGAGCGTTATTTGGAAAAAAGTGGTGTTATAACTATAACTTCTAAATTAGAAGGCCTTGAAGATACTGTTTATAAAATTAATTATACAAAAACTTCTGATATTGATATTCCTGAAAATTTATATGAGTATACTGGTGATGTTCAAACATTTACAGCACTATATGGTGGAAAATATAAGATAGAATTATGGGGAGCTGCAGGTGGAAGAGGAAGAACTAATTATGTATTAGATAAATCTGGTGGTTCTGGAGGTTACACAAGCGGTGAAATAGTACTTAATCAAAATCAAGTTTTGTATGTTTATGTTGGTGGCAGAGGAAAAGATGCTTCAAGTGTATCTAAATGTGTAGGTGGACTTGGAGGATATAATGGTGGAGCCCAAGGCGGAATTGATGGTAACTGTGATTCTAATCCTGAACCTGGAGCCGGAGGAGGCGGAGCTACAGATATTCGCTTAGTTGGAGGTATTTGGAATGATGCTGATTCACTAAAAAGCCGTATTATGGTTGCCGGAGGAGGAGGCGGAGGATCATATTCTTATGTTGGTTCTTCTTCTGGTGGACTTGATGGCTATGCTGGAGGTGCTTCAAAAAAATTTGCTACTCAAATATCTGGTAATGCATTTGGATATGCAACTATGGTTTCTGATACAAGTTATACTGCTGGTCCGGGTGGCTCTGGAAGTGGATATTATGCTGGTATAACTAATAGAAGTGATGGTTCATCAGGTGGCGGAGGTTCTAGCTTTATTTCTGGACATGCTGGAAGTATTGCTATAAATGAAGATGGTAATCCTAAAACTACTCTTTTTACAACATTAAGTGATTCATATCATTATTCTAATTTTATTTTTACTAATACTGTTATGATAGATGGAAAAGGTTATAATTGGACTACTAAAAAAGAAGATATAACTTCTATGCCAGATCCTTATGGAGGATATTATAAAGAAGGTACTGGTAATTCTAAAGATGGATATGCGAGAATAACTTTATTATCTACTTTAAGTAGTAATAATTTCTTAGACTCTCTTACAATAAATGATGGTGATATTTCTATTCCTTTTGAACCATGGGTTACAGAATATGATTTGAATCTTGGAGAAGAAGACAAATCTATAAAAATTGATGCTAAAGCAAAAGATGAAAATGCTTTCATTAGTGGCTTAGGTACTATTTCTGTACCACCTGGTAATAGTAAACAGACTATTTCTGTTACAGCAAGTGATGGAAGTGTTAAAAATTATGTATTAAATATAAATCGTAAAGGCTCAAGTGATTCATATCCTTTAGATATACAAATAAATAAGATGAATTCTTATTTATGCCAAAAGAATTCTAATTATTGTAATTATACTTTTGATAAAGATACAATTAATTATGAAATTACTTTACCTTTTATGATTAATGAGATTGAAGTAAAACCTATTTTAAAATCAGAATATCAAAGTGTTGTTTATAGACAAGTAGAAGATGGCAATGTAACAGAATTAGAAAATGGTACTTTTAGTTTAACAAACGATATAAATACTTATGAAATAGAAGTCACTAGTGAAGATGGAACTCAAAATATCATTTATACATATGTCTTTAAAAGAGACAC
>ERZ808240.2663-NODE-2663-length-18905-cov-35.784828_pt1 | contig 18905 bp, 15 predicted proteins | sample MGYA00521084_ERZ808240 | MGnify/ENA primary metagenome ERZ808240 (study PRJEB31516, sample SAMN03275571) | gut metagenome | biome: mammalia-associated habitat; material: feces | host: Papio cynocephalus | place: Kenya | collected 2012-08-06 ... | reverse complement strand
TCGTCGTTGAGTTTGTCGCGCCAAATATCCTCGGAGCATTGGGACACTCCGATGACGAACTTCTTAGGTTGCTGTACACATCCCGACAACAATAAGCATACGAAAGCCCAAAAGGCAGTATATAAAATAAGGTGCAAATATTTTCTCATGTCACTTATATTCTGTTATTCTTTTATAGATTGATAGATGAAGACCATTCCCTCGAATTATAATAGGTGGATAAATGATATCAATACCCTCGAATTATGGATGGATAGATGAAACAAATACCCCTCGACAAGGGATTTCGAGGGCAAAAATACAAATATTTTTTGGAAAGCCAATGCTTTTGTTTCGTTTTTTACAAATATATGTCGAATATTTATAAAAGGAATGTCCCGAAAAAGCAGTAATTTTGCAACCACAAGAATTTCAAACATTAACATTATGGCAACAGCTATCATACTTTTACAACTCGCCATCGTTTTGGCGCTCATCTTCATCGGAGCCCGAATCGGAGGCATCGGACTCGGCATATACGGCATGGTAGGCGTCTTCATCCTCGTCTTCATCTTCGGTCTGAAACCAGGCAATCTGCCCATCGACGTGATGCTCATCATCGTCTCGGTCATCACGGCAGCTGCCACACTACAGGCTGCGGGTGGACTGGACTATCTGGTAGGACTTGCAGCCAAGTTCTTGCGCAAGCACCCCAACCACATCACCTACTTCGGACCGCTCACCACATGGCTCTTCTGCATCGTGGCAGGCACGGCGCACACCAGCTACTCGCTGCTACCCATCATCTCGGAGATTGCCACCAACTCGAAGATACGCCCCGAGCGTCCACTGAGCGTTTCCACCATCGCTGCCTCTTTGGGCATTACGGGCAGTCCTGTTTCCGCAGCCACTGCAGCCGTCATCAGCACCGACTTGTTGGGCGGCGCTGGCATCGAGCTGAAGCACATCCTCATCGTCTGCATCCCAGCCTCGCTGATAGCCATCCTCGTGGCAGCCTTCGTGCAAAACCGCATAGGAAAGGAACTGCATGAGGACGAAATCTACCAACAACGCATAAAAGATGGAACCATCAACCCTGAGAACGACAGCAAGCTCATCGACGAGATGATTCAAAACCCGAACCCACGTGCCAAGTATGCCGTGATGGCCTTTATCTTCGGCGTGCTGATGGTGGTGCTCTACGGCAGCGTTCCTAGCATCCGCCCATCGTTTATGCTCGACGGGGAACTGCACCACGTTTCCATGCCCGAGATTATCGAAATCATCATGATGTCGGTGGCTGCACTCATTCTGCTGGTTGGCAAGGCAAAGGTGGGAGATGCGGTGAAAGGCAACGTGTTTGCAGCCGGCATGAACGCCATGGTGGCGATATTCGGAATCGCTTGGATGGGCGACACCTTCTTCAATGGCAACATCGCCTTCTTCAAGGAGCACATCGCTAACATCGTAAGCCAATATCCATTCCTCTTCGCCATCGCCCTCTTCATCATGAGCATCATGCTCTTCTCGCAAGCGGCTACCGTGAGGACGCTCTATCCGCTAGGCATCGGACTCGGCATCTCGCCACTGGCACTCGTAGCTATGTTTCCTGCCGTAAATGGATATTTTTTTCTACCGAACTACCCTACAGCCGTGGCAGCCATCAACTTCGACCGCACAGGCAGTACCCGTATCGGAAGATTCGTGGTGAACCATTCATTCCAGCTGGCGGGCTTCATCACCACCATCGTGAGCATCGGAGTGGGATACATAATCATCCAATTCCTATAATATGTGCGAAAAAGACCTCTATCGTATAATATTATAAGTAGATTTTCGTTCTTATCAAGAAAGAATCTCTGGTAAAATCTCTCATCTAGGGATTAAAAGCCACAAGAAATCCCTTATCACGGGATTAAGAATCGCAAGAAATCTCTTAAGAATAAGTTACAATAGAGGTCTAAATTCACAACATAAAAGAAAACTATATGAAGAATCTTTACGCTAGAGGAATCCTGCTTTCAGCCATCACAGCAGCAGCGACACTTTTGCCAAGCTATGCGCTCGCCCAGGGAAACAACGATGGTCTGGGTGGAGAAGACGGCGACATCGAATCCATCTACACCAAGGTCACCAACCTGGAAAAGAAGCAGAAGGCTCTCAATCTTTACGTGAACTTCGCAGAAACTTTCCAGGCAGAACACGATTCGAGGACAGGCGACTGGACTTCGCGATTCTACAACAAGAACCTGAGAATCGAGATGACGGGGTGGCTCACCGACAATCTCTACTATCGTTTTCGCCACCGCCTGAACAAGACGGATGCCCCAATGAGCGAAGACAACTTTGCCAAGGCTACCGACTACATGATGGTGGGCTGGAAGTTCAACGACACGTGGAGCATCCAGGGCGGTAAGAAATGCCAGGCGCTCGGCTCGTTCGAGTTTGATGAGAATCCAATGTTCATCTATCAATACTCCGACATGGAGGACAATGTGGATAGCTCGAAGGGAGCACTCAACTTGCTCTTCACCCCCAGCAAGGACCAGCAATTCTCTGCCGAAGTGAGCAATACCTACAACGGAAAACTAGCCGATGAATTTGGTGAGAACGCCAAGGTAACGGCAAGAGGGTATGTAATGCAGGGAGGAATCACCCAACTGGAAGTGGAAGACTTGGAGAAATCCAACAGTCCACTGGCTTATAGCCTGGGATGGAACGGCAAGTTCTTCGACGGAAAGTTTCAGACCCGCTGGTCTTACACCTTCCGCACACAAGCCAAGGGAAAATACAGCCGCTTCTTCCGTTTCGGGCAGAAGTTGAACCTGAAGAAACTGCAATGGTACGTGGACTACAACTACACCTACGACGATCTCGACAGAATGAAGATTGCTTCTAACGAGTTGAGAAACAATATTTTGAGCAGAGCCATTCCTCTGAGTGAGACGAACGAGACTAGTGCTACAGTAGCAAGCGAGACTGGAAGTGAAGACTACAGCAACCTCTACTTGAGCAAAGTTCGCTACCAAGGCATCGTGACCAAGATGAACTGGCAGTTTGCCAAAGACTGGAACTTGATGCTCAAGGGAATGTGGGAGACAGCCAGCACCACCAAGATGGAAGAATACAAGAACTACCGCAAGGCATACGGTTACATAGGAAGCCTGGAGTACTATCCTGCACGCAAAGAGAAACAAGACCTTCGCATCTTCCTCGCTTATGTGGGCAGAAAGTATGACTACAGCAAGCGATGCGGACTAAAAGATTACAACACCGACCGCATCGAGCTAGGCATCATGTATCGTCTGAAAGCCTATTAACCAAAACATCACTACATAGTTATCAAGATTCAAGAAAAGAGCCTCGTTGCAATAATTGCGAAGAGGCTCTTTTTACTTGTTATAAGCACACAAAAAAGCAATATCTTCTTTATCAGAACACACAAAACAAAATCAACTAGTTCGTTTTTTACAAATTATGGTTCACTTTTTATAAAAGGAATCTAAGAAAATAGCAGTATCTTTGCAACGGATAAAGGAAACAACTTTTCCTTATCAAAAAAAAGACAGAATTACAGATATAAAAAAAATAAACAATTTCTAGAATCAATAGATTAACAATATAAAAATAAAAAGATTAACAATTCTAAAAATAAAAAGATTAACAATTCTAAAAATAAATAACATTATGGCTGAAGAAAAGAAATATAGAGTAGAATCTGATCTCCTGGGCGAGCTCAAAGTTCCTGCAGATGCACTTTATGGTGTACAGACACAGCGTGGAATCAATAATTACCACATCTCTCGCAAAACCATGCGAGACAACCCGGACTTCATCATCGCCATTGCTTACGTGAAGCTGGCAGCCATCGAGACAAACCATTCACTCGGTGTCATCAACGACGAAATCTCGGGAGCCATCTCGCAAGCTTGCCGCGAGATTATCGACGGTAAGTGGCACGAGAACTTCCCTATCGACATGGTTCAGGGTGGAGCAGGAACATCTGTCAATATGAATGCCAACGAAGTAATCGCCAACCGTGCCCTAGAAATCTTGGGACACGAAAAGGGTGATTATCAGTATTGTTCGCCTAACGACCATTGCAACTGCGGACAGAGCACCAACGACGTTTATCCTACATCCATCCGTCTTGCCTTGATCAGAATGAACTCCCACTTGGTAGGTGCCCTTACGGGACTCATCAGTGCATTCCGCTATAAGGCTGACGAATACGCCGATGTCATCAAGATGGGAAGAACCCAGTTGCAGGATGCAGTTCCGATGTCTTTCGGACAAGAGTTTAATGCTTACGCCAACAATCTGGAGGAAGAAATCCTCAACCTAGAGCGCAACGTAAAACTCTTGCATGAAATCAATATGGGCGGAACAGCCATCGGAACGGGTCTGAACGCAGTTCCTGGCTTCGCCAAACTTTGCGCAGTCAACCTCAGTAAACTGACGGGCGAGAATTTTGAGACCGCCACCGACTTGGTGGAGGCAACCCCAGACACAGGTGCCTACGTGAGCTACTCATCTGCCTTGAAGCGACTGGCTATCAAGCTATCCAAAATTTGCAATGACCTCCGTCTGATGGCTTCTGGTCCTCGCTGTGGTCTGAACGAAATCAATCTTCCTCCGAAGGCACCAGGCTCTTCCATCATGCCAGGCAAGGTGAACCCAGTGATTCCAGAAGTTACCAACCAGGTTTGCTTCAAGGTCATCGGCAACGACACGACGGTTAGCTTTGCCGCAGAAGCTGGCCAGCTAGAGCTGAACGTGATGGAGCCTATCATCACCGAGAGCCTCTTCGAGAGTTTGACATGGATGAAGAACGCCATCGAGACCCTCACCTCAGAATGCGTCCTCGGCATCACCGTGAACAAGGAGCGTTGCTACGAGATGGTAAAGAACAGCATCGGCATCGTGACAGCCCTCAACCCTATCATCGGTTACAAGAACAGCACCAAGGTTGCCAAGGAAGCTCACGAGACCGGTCGTTCAGTCTATGACATCGTAATAGAGAAGGGACTGATGAGCAAGGAACAGCTAGACAAAGCTCTCGACCCTAAGGAAATGCTACATTCGCACAAGTTTACCTTGAAATAAAATCGGTCTGCAAGACTCGAACAAACATTCCATAATCGTGTCAGAGATTTCTGACAAGTCATTTATTTAATAAGAAAAAGCCTGTAAGCATCCAACAGTCACTCCTAGACTGTAAGCTTACAGGCTTTATACTATTCCATTGATTAAGACAAGCCATCTCCTGCGTCCTCATTGATTGCGATAAGCCAATGGGGGCATTCCCGAGCGAAGCTTGAAGAAATTGGTCATTGCACTCTGGTCGTTGAAATGAAGATAGTCGGCAATCTCTCCCATCGTCATGTCTGTCTGCTTGAGGAGATTACAAATTTCCTTGTAAAGCAACGAGGTGATATGATCATTGACCGTTGTGCCCGATATTTCCTTAACCATCCTGGACAAATAAGCGGACGAGACATTGAGCTTATCGGCATAAAAGCGAATCTGCCTTTCCGCCTTGAAATTCCGATAAAGCAAATGAAGGAATATCTCGTACACATTCTTCTTGTGCCGCAAATCGTGTGTCACGGTGATGTTGTCGTATGGCAACTCTGCCACCAAAAGCTTCAGTACATTCACCATCGACTGCATCATCTCCACCTTATTAATATGCTGATGGCGAACAATATCGCGTATAATATGGAAGATTCCGAGAGCAGCTTTCATCTTGTCTTCCGTCAAAGAGAACACCACATCATGGGCAATCTCCTCATCCACGAAGACACATTCAGCCTCAAAATCTTCCGACATTTCTGAAAAAGCATAGATATGTTTGGGCGACACGACAAGCAAATGGTTAGCCGACAAGATTCGCTTAGCTCCCGCATTACCCATTCCCTTTGTATCAGCCTGCTGGAGCACTTCCATCTGAATACTGCCATTGGTCACCAACATCAATTTAGTAAAAAGCGTTCGCTCACCAGCCATCTCTGTCAATGCCTTTTCTTGCAAATCATCTAGATGGAGATAGCCCGCATAAGCCCCAAAGAGGTCATTCAGTTGGTGCTGGACGGCAAATTCCTTTAAGTTATAGAGTTGTTGTTGTCTCATTTCTATTATTATCACTAAATTTTATCTCGTTTCTCGTTACTGCATTTCTTGCATTACTGTTTTGGGCGCAAAAATACAATTTTATTTTGATAACTACAAGAAAAATAGGCAGAAAATATTTCAAAACTTACAGATAGAAGAGATTATACACAGATTTTATTCTTATCAAAACCGCCAAGAAAACAAGCAATTAGTAAAGTTATCAACACTTACCCACAATACTGTGGATAACTTAATCAACACAAATGTACATAAATGTGGAAAAGTTTGGAGCATAAAAAAGACACTAACTAAAAGTTAGTGTCTTTTTAAGTAGCGGGGGTGGGACCCGAACCCACGACCTCCGGATTATGAATCCGACGCTCTAACCAGCTGAGCTATCCCGCCATCCTTTTACAAGTCATTTCTGAATTGCGGGTGCAAAGGTACAACAATATTTTGATTCCACCAAATTTTTCAGAAGAAAATTTCAAAAAAAATATTTTTTTCTGTTTTTTCCCCCTCAATGAGTTCCCATCACACCTATTATATAATAAAAAAAGCGAAAAATAAAGATTTTCTGATTTTTTTGTGTAACTTTGCACGCTGAAACTGTTAATGCCCGTCGCAAAAAAGCGAGAAGGGCAGCTAACTATAACAAAAGAAATGCTTAGAATTAAGAAATTAGACATATTTATAGCCAAACAATTTGGACTTCTCTTCATGGGAACCTTCTTCATCTGCCAATTTGTACTGATGATGCAGTTCCTTTGGCGATACATCGACGACCTCATCGGCAAGGGTATCTCTATGGACGTGATGGCACAGTTCTTCTGGTACATGGGCTTGATGCTCGTGCCACAAGCCCTGCCACTCGCCATCCTGCTGTCCTCGCTGATGACATTCGGCAACCTAGGAGAGAGCTCGGAGCTTACAGCCATCAAGGCAGCTGGTATCTCGCTGATGCAAGCATTCCGTTCGCTCATCGCCATCACCGTCATCATTATGTTTGGCTCATTCTATTTCCAAAACAACATCGGGCCTAGCTCCAATCAAAAAATGGGGCAACTCCTCCTATCCATGAAACAAAAGAGCCCGGAACTGGAAATCCCTGAAGGAATCTTCTATGACGGCATTCCAAACTGCAACCTCTACGTTCAGAAGAAAGACCTTAAGACAGGCAAGCTGTACGGCATCATGATTTATCGCATGACCGACAGCTACGAAGACGCAGCCATCATCCTTGCCGACTCCGGCATGCTGCAAAGCACAGCCGAGAAGAAGCACCTTGTACTCAACCTATACAGTGGCGAATGGTTTGAGAACATGAAAAGCAATGAGCTGGGCAGCAGCGCAGCCGTTCCATACAGAAGAGAGACTTTCATCTCCAAGAAGATTGTCCTCGACTTTGATGGAGGATTCAACCTGGCCGACGAAGCTTCGCTTTCTAACAACGCAAAAGGCAAGAGTCTTTCTAAGTTGTTCCACGACAAAGACTCCATCAATGCCGTATATGACTCGGTGGGCAGGAATTACCTATCCGAAGCCAACGCGAGATTCTACAACATCGCCAAGGTAAGCAAGGCTGACTCATTAAAGGAAATCAAGAAGGGAGAATCGGAGAATTTCGACACATTGTACAATAAGCTGTCAAACGAGAACAAGTTGAGGGTACTCAACGATGCCCAGATGACAGTACAACAAGAGCTGACAGACCTCGACTTCAAGGCTATGGTTACCCATGACGCAGACTATATCATCAGGCAGCACGACATAGAAGCCATCAAGAAGTTCACTCTGGCTCTATCGTGCCTGATATTCTTCTTCATCGGAGCGCCATTGGGCGCCATCATCAGGAAAGGCGGCTTGGGCTTCCCTGTGGTCATCTCTGTGATCGTGTTCATCATCTTCTACATATTGGACAACACGGGATACAGAATGTCGAGACAAGGAACGTGGGCAATTTGGTTTGGTCAAGGACTGGCTCCTGCCGTTCTTACGCCAATAGCCATATTCGTAACCTACAAGGCTACCAACGACTCAACGGTATTCAACATGGATATGTACAAGACATTCTTCATGAAACTACTGGGACTTCGCATCAAGCGCCACATCTTTGGCAAGGAGGTAATCATAGAAGACCCTAAATATGCAGAGGACGCTCAGAAGCTAGAACAGTTGAGCAACGACATCTCTATATATAATAAGGTACACGAGCTGAAGAAGTTGCCAAACTTCATCAATGTGTTCTTCAAATATCAACCAGACCACGAAATAGAACGCATCAACGAAGAACTCGAAAACGTGATAGAAGACTTGAGCAACACCAAGGACAAAGTGATTCTTCACAGCCTGAACCTCTACCCTGTCCTTTCCACAAAGGCTCACACACGTCCATTCGAGAGAAAATGGCTCAACATTGTAGCTGCCTGCATCGTGCCCGTGGGAATCGTTCTCTACCTGAGGATGTGGCGATTTAGACTACGCCTCTACCGTGACCTACGAGTCATCAGACAGAGCAATGCAAACATCATCAATCAGATAAAAGAAATGTAACTATTATAAAAAGTATCATAACACATGGCAGATATCAAACTAAATAGCATCGAAGATGCTGTGAAAGATTTTCAGGAAGGAAAGTTTGTCATCGTAGTAGATGACGAAGACCGCGAGAACGAAGGCGACCTCATCATCGCCGCAGAAAAGATAACCCCAGAAAAGGTGAACTTTATGCTCAAAAACGCAAGAGGTGTACTCTGCGCCCCTATCACGCTGAGCCGATGTGACGAACTGGACTTGCCACACCAGGTGTCAGAGAACACCTCCGTCCTGGGAACACCTTTCACCATTACCGTAGATAAATTGGAAGGATGTACTACTGGCGTTTCTGCCCACGACCGTGCCGAAACCATCAAAGCTTTAGCCGACCCAGCATCCACCCCACAAACATTCGGCCGCCCAGGACACATCAATCCACTCTACGCACAAGACAACGGTGTGTTAAGAAGAAGCGGACACACAGAGGCAGCCATCGACCTCTGCAAGATGGCAGGTCTCTACCCAGCAGGTGCACTGATGGAAATCATGAACGAAGACGGCACCATGGCTCGCCTACCGCAACTAATGGAAATGGCGAAAGAATGGAACATCAAGATCATCTCTATCAAGGACATGATCAAGTACCGTCTCAAGAAAGAGTCCCTCATCGAAGTAGGCGAAGAGGTAGATATGCCAACCGAATATGGTCACTTCCGCCTCATTCCTTTCCGCCAGTCAAGTAATGGTTTGGAGCACATGGCTCTCATCAAGGGCGAATGGAATGAAGACGAGCCAATCCTAGTACGTGTACACTCATCATGCGCCACAGGCGACATTCTGGGCAGCAAGCGATGCGATTGCGGGCAGCAACTGCACAAGGCAATGCAAGCCATAGAGGAAGCTGGCAAAGGCGTGGTAATCTATATGCAACAGGAAGGTAGAGGAATAGGGCTGATGAACAAGATTGCCGCCTACAAGTTGCAGGAAGAAGGCTACGACACCGTTGACGCCAACACGCACCTCGGCTTCAAGCCAGATGAGCGCGACTATGGTTGCGGCGCACAAATGCTTCGCCACCTAGGTGTACACAAGATGCGCTTGCTCACCAACAACCCCGTAAAGCGCGTCGGACTGGAGGCATACGGACTCGAAATTGTAGAGAACGTACCAATAGAAGTAACCCCAAACAAGTATAACGAACGTTATCTCAAGACCAAGAGAGACCGCATGGGGCACACTTTACACCTCGGATAATGTAAATTATGTTATTATTTTGCTTCAACAGCAGAAATAATGACCGATTTTCTTCCGAAAAAGAAATAATTTGCTTAATTTTGCACACGAATAATTAACAAGAAAAAAGAATTATGGCACAATTATCTGATCGTCTTAACAGATTGGCACCTTCAGCAACGCTGGCGATGTCACAGAAGAGTAGTGAAATGAAAGCTCAGGGTATCGATGTTATCAACATGAGCGTAGGTGAACCAGACTTCAACACTCCAGACAACATCAAGGAGGCTGCGAAGAAGGCTATCGACGAGAATTACTCGCGTTACTCACCTGTTCCTGGTTATCCAGACTTACGAAAAGCTATTGTTGCCAAATTGAAAAATGAGAACGGACTTGACTACACAGTCAACGAAGTGATTGTTGGTACAGGTGGCAAGCAATGCGTCTGCAACGCAGTATTGGCACTCGTCAATCCAGGCGACGAAGTCATCATCCCTGCTCCATACTGGGTAAGCTATCCACAGATGGTAAAATTGGCAGGTGGTGTACCAGTCATCGTAAACGCTGGTTTCGATCAAGACTTCAAGATGACAGCCGAGCAGCTCGAAAATGCCATTACCGACAAGACCAAGATGCTCATCCTCTGCTCACCAAGCAACCCTACAGGTAGCGTATATTCTAAAGAAGAATTGGCAGCATTGGCAGCAGTTCTCAAGAAACATCCAGAAGTATTCGTGTTGGCAGATGAAATCTACGAGCACATCAACTATATTGGCAAGCATCACAGCATCGCTCAGGAGCCTGGCATGAAGGAGCAGGTAATCATCGCCAACGGCGTGTCAAAGGCATACGCCATGACAGGATGGAGAATTGGCTTCTTGGCAGGACCAGAGTGGATTATCAAAGGCTGTAACAAGTTGCAAGGTCAATACACCAGCGGCACATGCTCAATCAGCCAGAAAGCTGCCGAGGCAGCATATACACTCGACCAAAGTGCCGTGGAAGAAATGCGTCAGGCATTTGAGCGTCGTCGCAACTTGATAGTCAAACTCGCTAAGGAAGTTCCGGGCTTGGAGGTCAACATGCCACAAGGAGCATTCTATCTGTTCCCTAAGTGCAACAGCTACTTCGGCAAGAGCAATGGCGAGAAGACCATCAACAACTCTACCGACTTCGCTATGTATCTCTTGGAGGAAGCACACGTAGCAACAGTAGGTGGCGATGCATTCGGCGATCCAGACTGCTTCCGCATGAGCTATGCTACCAGCGACGAGAACATCGTGGAAGCAATCCGCCGCATCAAAGAAGCATTGAGCAAATTGAAATAAATACAGCCCCAAAATGCCAAAAGAGCTGGCATTTTGTAAGAAAAAAGCGAGATATTGGTTTAATTTAAGCCAATATCTCGTTAAAACTTCTTAATTAGGCTGATAGTTAATCAATATTTATTATCTTTGCCAAAGGAATTTGGAAAACCTAAGAGTGTTTATCCACGACAACACAAACTAGGAATACAAAGCAACTAAAATAGAACAAGAAAAATTAATAATTTATTAACTAATAATTTAAAAAAGTAAAATTATGGCAACTACAAAACAAGCAGCCCCAGCTAAAAAGTCTGAGGGCTTTCAGGGAGTAAGAGGCGCATTCTGGATCATCGTGGTATGTGCTATCATCGCATTCACATTGTTCTTCACATGGTTCGGCAATGACATGCACTTCCAGGATCCAGGTGTACAGGATCACCCAGCAGACATTTGGGGTACAATTTACAAAGGTGGTGTAATCGTGCCTGTAATCCACACATTGTTGCTCACAGTGTTGGCTATGACTATCGAGCGTTGGTTGGCTCTTAAGACCGCTACAGGTACAGGTGCTCTTCCTAAGTTCGTTGCTAACATCAAGGCAGCTTTGAACGCTAACGATTTCGCAAAGGCTGAGCAGCTCTGCAACAAGCAGAAGGGTACTGTTGCTAACGTAGTAATGGCATCTTTGAACGCTTACAAGTCAATGGAGTCTGGTGCTAACGCATCTTTGAAGAAGGCTCAGAAGGTAGCTAAGATTCAGCAGGCTCACGAGGAGGCAACTCAGTTGGAGATGCCTACATTGACTATGAACTTGCCTATCATCGCTACTATCGTTACTCTTGGTACATTGACCGGACTTCTCGGTACTGTAACCGGTATGATCAAGTCATTCCAGGCCATGGGTCAAGGTGGTGGTGCTGACTCTGCAGCACTTTCTGTAGGTATTTCTGAGGCGTTGATCAACACCGCATTCGGTATTTTGACATCTTGGTGTGCTGTTGTATCTTACAACACATTCACAAACAAGGTTGATAAGTTGACATACGCACTCGACGAGGTAGGTTACTCAATTGCTCAGACATACGAAGCTAACCACGCAGAAGAGGCTTAATTTTTGCTAACCCTTTAAAATTTTATCGCTATGGGTAAAGTAAAAATTAAGAAGAGTGACGTTTGGATCGATATGACGCCTATGTCAGACGTTATGACCCTGTTGCTTACCTTCTTCATGCTCACCTCTACATTCGTAAAGAATGAGCCTGTGAAGGTAAATACTCCAGGATCAGTGTCTGAGATTAAGGTGCCTGAGAACGGCGTCTTGACAATCTTGGTAAGTCCTGAAAAGGACAAAGCCGGAAGACCAACCGGCGAAGGCCAAGTATTTATGAGTATTGACAATACTGATCAGTTGGGAGCAACACTGAGCACAATGACTAGCAACTTTGGCGTGTCATTAAGCCCTAAGCAGATTGAGACATTCAAGAGCGAGGGTACATTCGGTGTTCCAATGGGTGACATGAGCACTTATTTGGCAATGAACGCATCTAAGCGTCCACAGTATCTCCAAACTAAAGGTATTCCTCTCGACAGTATCAAGGGTGGTATGAGCGAGTTCCAGCAGTGGGTTGACGCAGCTCGTAACGTAAACGAAGACATCAAGATTGCCCTCAAGGCAGATGCTTCTACACCTTACAAGACAGTTAAGAGAGTGATGAACGAACTCCAGGATATGGACGAGAGTCATTACTATATGATTACACAGTTAAAACAACAGGGGGACGAATAAATGGCTAAGAAAGAAAGCAAACAAAAGAAAATGAATGTCCGCGTAGACTTTACGCCTATGGTGGATATGCTCATGCTTCTTATCACGTTCTTCATGCTGTGTACATCTTTGAGCAAACCTCAGACAATGGAGCTGACTATGCCAAGTAATGATGAGAACACTCAAGAAGACCAGAAGAACGAGGCTAAGGCTTCTGAGACAGTGACTCTCTACGTAACAGCCGACAACAAGATTTACTATGGAGCTGGTATCCCTCAGTACGACAACCCTGCATGGTTGAAGGAGACAACATGGGGCAGCCAGGGTATCCGTAAGGTCTTGAGAGAGCATGCTACTGAGAACGGTACACGTCCAGTAGAAAGAATCTCGCTCGCTGTTAAGGAGTTGAACATGGATCGTCAGAAGAATCCTAAGCAGTATCCTGATAGCATCTATCAGAAGAAGCTCAGTGATTTGAAGGCTGGTAACTTGAAGGATGGTAAGATTCCTACTCTGACCATCGTCATCAAGCCAACAGACAACGCTTCTTACAAGAATATGGTTGACGCTCTCGACGAAATGCAGATTTCAAACATTGGTACGTACGTCATCGATAAGATTAACGCAGACGATGAGAAGCTTCTCAAGTCTAGAAACGTTAAGATGTAAGGTGAGTGCTAACAATTTAAAACAAGAAAGAAATGGCAAAAATAGATCTTTACGATCCTAAATGGGTCGATATGGTTTTCGCCGGAAAGAACAAGGAGTATGGTGCATACCAGCTTCGTAAGGGTACTTCTGGTCGAAACATTAAAGCTCTTCTCATCTTGGTCATTGCTGCAGCTCTCGTGGGTGGATTCTTGGCTTGGAAAGTCATCGAACAGAAACAGGCCGAAGAACAGCAGGCATATATGGAAGCTATGGAGCTGGCTAAGCTCCAGCAGCAGGCTAAGAAGGAAGAAAAGAAGAAAGAGCCAGTGAAGCCAAAGATTGAACCTAAGAAGGAGATTCCTGTGGCTCGCGAGACTCAGAAGTTTACTGCACCTGTCATTAAGAAGGATGAACTCGTAAAAGAGGAAAACCAAGTTAAGCAGATGGATAAACTGGACGACAAGGTAGCTGTCGGTACAGAAAACAAGGAAGGTACTAAGGATCGTACCGTGGAAGCTGTACGTACTGAAATTGCAGTAGCAGCCCCACCACCACCACCAGCACCAAAACCTGAGGTTGCAACCAAGGTCTTCGATGTCGTAGAGGAGATGCCTTCGTTCCCTGGTGGACAAGGTGCCTTGATGTCATACTTGGCAAGCAACATCAAGTATCCTGTCGTAGCACAGGAGAATGGTGTACAGGGTCGTGTTATCGTATCATTCGTGGTAGAGCGTGATGGGTCTATCTCAGATGTAAAGGTAGCTCGTTCCGTTGACCCTTCACTTGACCGTGAGGCACAGCGTGTCGTTAAGAGCATGCCTAAGTGGAAACCAGGTAAGCAAAACGGTTCTGCTGTACGTGTTAAATATACTGTACCAGTTGTATTTAGATTGCAGTAATAGAATGAAAAGAACATCTTATATTTTTTTAGGTATAGGATTAACAGTACTATCAATGGCTTTCTTCTCGTCTTGTGGCGAGAAGAAAGCCAAAGATGGTAGAACTGATACTCCAACTTCGGGCACAATCGAGTTTGTGGCTGATGAGAGTTTGAGTCCTATCATTGACGAAGAAAGAAGTCAGTTTGAGTTTGAATATCCTAAGGCTAAGCTCAAACCAAAATACACAGATGAAGTTACCGGGCTTCAGATGATTAAGGATTTCAAGACGGCACTCCTGTTCACTACCCGCAACTTGAAGGATAGCGAAATCGCATACTTGAAGTCGAAGAGCAATGTAATTCCTTCAGTTTTCCCTATCGGTTACGACGGCTTGTCATTCATTGTCAACAAGAATAATAATGATACTTGCATCACAGTGAACGACATCAAGCGTATCTTGACAGGCAAGGCTACAAAATGGAGTGATATTGTTCCCGGATCAAAAAGGGGCGAAATCGAAGTGATCTTCGACAACACTCGCTCTGCTACTACCAACTTCGTTGTAGATTCAGTTCTGCACGGAGCGAAAATGGGCGCAAAGATTATGGCTGCAAAAACTAGTAAGCAGGTTATAGACTTTGTGGATCAAAATCCAGGCTCCATAGGTGTCATTGGCTCCAACTGGTTGAATGACCGAAGAGATTCCACCAACACCACATTCAAGAAGAACATTCACGTCGTGTCGGTTTCTATCAAAGACAAAGCTACTCCAATGAACAGTTGGAAACCTTATCAGGCATATTTGCTAGATGGTAGATACCCATTCGTACGAACTATATACGCTATCGTTGTTGATCCTCACAAGGCATTGCCTTGGAGCTTCGCCAACTACATCTCCAATCCGAAAGGTCAACTCATCCTCTTCAAGACAGGTTTGCTTCCTTATAGAGGAGATATTACATACAAGACAGTCAATGTAAAACGCAATTAAAGTAAAAAAGCGACGTAAAAAGTAGAATTATGAAAGCAGTTAAATATTTAGTAGCAGGTTTGCTCGTCATGGGATTGGCAGCTCCTGCAATGGCTCAAGACGTTAACTATAAAGACGCTCTCAAGCCAATAGAGACTACATTGAAGTCGGGCAACATCGATGCCAAAGTATTCGCAAAGGATCTCAAAGAATATCAGAAGACTTTCAAGAAGGATCCTAAGGCTCTCGTAGCACTCGGAAATGCCCTTGTTATCAACAAGAAGTATGATGATGCCAATGCAGTGGCAGATGCTGTCATTGCAAAGTTCAAGAACTATGGTGATGCCTACATCTTGAAAGGTGACATCTATGCAATGCAAGACAATGGTGGCGAGGCTGCCACATGGTATGGTCAGTGTATGGAGATGGATCCGAAGAATCCTCAGGGTTATATCAGCTACGCCAATGTTTATCGCAAAATAGACCCAAAGGCTTCTGCAGATGCTTTGAGCAAGCTGAAAGAAGTTGACCCTAACTACCCTATTGAGGCAGAGACAGGACACAACTACTACTCTATCGGTGAATATGAGAAAGCCTACGAGTATTTCTCAAAAGCAAAGCACTCGACTATGGAAGAGTACATCTTCTATGAGTACTGCTTCACCACATACGTGCTCAACAAGAAGGACGAAGCCTTGTCTCTCTGCAAGGAAGGAATGCAGAAATATCCTAAGGATACAGCCTTCCAGATTTTGGCAATGCGCTCAGCAGTAGATACAGAGAAGTTTGAGGATGCACTCAACTATGCTAACGCCATTATAAACAATGCTGACGTAAAGAAGAATTCTAGCATTTACTCTTACTATGGTTTGGCTCTTGCTGGAAACAAGCAATACGATCAGGCTTTGGAGCAATACAACAAGGCTTTGGAAATCAACAAGGAAGACTTCAAGCCATATCAGTATATTTCTGAGACTTACAAGGCTATGGGTAATGAGGACAAGGCTATCGAATATAGTCAGCTCTACATGGACAAAAATCCTAATGTAGCTCCTTCAGACTATGTGAAGATGGCTGAGATTTATAATGCCAAGGCTCAAAAAGCTAAAGAATCCAAGAATGAAGCAGCCAAGGTTGCCAATGTAGAAAAAGCAATTGGTGTTTACAACTCATTCGCAGCCAAATATCCTCAGCTGAAAGCATACGCAGATTTGCAAGCTGCCAACATCGCTTTCCAGAACGAGATGGATGACAAGGCACTGGAGAACTATCAGAAAGTTATCGATGAGTTGGAGAGCAAGCAATATGATGAAGATGAGAAAGGTTACTTGATACAGGCTTACAAGAACGCTGGTTACATCTACTGGAGCTCCAAGAACAACTTGGAGACAGCTAAGCCATACTTTGAGAAATTGATCAAGCTTGATCCAAACAACTCACTTGCCAAGAAGGCATTGGGTCTTGAGGAGTCTGCTGCACAGTAATGCAACACACCTTTTAGATACTTGAACATTTAAGATTTCATATAAAAAGTGATAGTCTATTTGGGCTATCACTTTTTTTTATTACTATACCTTTACACTTAAAAAGAAAAAGAGATAGAAAGAAAGGGAAAAGGAAGAAGGGAGAAGGGAGAAGGGAGAAGAGATAAGAAAATAATAATAAGAAGAAGAAGAAGAGAAAAAGGAAAGAAGAAGAATAATAAAGGGAGAATCGAAAAGTATAAAGGAAAAATTAAGGAGACCTGAATAAAAGGGAATAGAATAAGCCGACAAAAGAAACAATCAAAAGAAAAACGAAAAAAACAAAAAGCGAAAAGAGCGACCCCCTGAAAGGAATCGCTCTCAATGTTTTATGTAACTAAAAGTATCTGTCCATAAAATAATTATGGAAGACTGATTGCCTCATTAGGGCAAACATCTGCACAAGTACCACACTCTGTACAAAGGTCAGGGTTGATAGAATACTTCTCACCCTCAGAAATAGCGCCTGATGGGCACTCATCGATACATGTACCGCAAGCGATACAATCGTCACCAATTACGTATGCCATAATCTTAATGTTTTTATAATTAATAATGTTTTTGTATAATCTTCTATGAAATGTTTTTGTATAATTTGCTTTATCGCAAGCAAGGTATCCTTACCTACTTTTGATGGTGCAAAGATAATAATTATTTTTCAATATACCTACAATTAGGTATAAGTTTTTTTGGTTTTTAATTCAATTTATACATTATCGAAATAAAGCGCCAAACAATAACAGCCCTTCTCTTCCGTTAATAGATATATGAAACAAAAGATTATCATTATCATATTATTAATAGTCGGCAGCCTGCAAGCTATGGCTCAGGACAGGACGGTAGAGAATCGTCCGTACACCGATTTGCGTCCCTTTCATTTTGGCATTCTTGTTGGAACACATTTACAAGATATAGAATTCAACAATGTGGGTACAATATCCTATACTGATGCCGTAGGAACAGAACAACAAGGATGTGTAACAGTTGACCAAGACCGTTGGGATCCAGGATTTACGGTAGGAGTATTGGGAGAATTCAGACTCAACAGCCATTTACAATTGAGAATCGCACCAGCCATGTATTTCGGTACGCGTCATTTTTCCTATCGTAATCTTCTAGAAAAAGACGGGCTGGGAAATTCTAAAGAGGAGAAACAAGAGCTGAAAACCGCATATATTTCCAGTGCATTCGATTTGATATTCGCCGCCCAACGCTTCAACAATCATCGTCCTTACATAATGGTAGGTATCAATCCTATGTTGAATCTTAATGGCAAAAGCAACGATTACATCAAATTGAAGAAAACGGACTTGTTTTTAGAATTGGGAGTAGGAAGCGATTTCTATTTGCCGTTCTTCAAACTCCGTCCAGAGTTAAAATTCATGTATGGCATCACAGACACTTACGACAAGAATCATTCAAAGGATGTGAAAGACAAGAATATGCTTCCTTACACCTTGGCTGCGAATAAGGCTCATAGCAAAATGATAGCCCTTACCTTGTATTTCGAATAAGACAAAACGACATCACTGCTCATATCAAAGCATACGATGTCGTTTTACTCATAGATAATCTTATCTGCACCAAAAAAATCTAATTTTCATTCATTACAGCAATACTATTTTATATTGTATATTTTACCTACCTGAGTATCCAAATCATATTCATAAACAATAGGAATATTAGTCTTCCCCACATTTTCTTGTCGATGAAGTTCCACTATCGGTTGCTTTATCCGTTCAGGAGCAAGCAACTTATTTGGACAAGCACCAACAGCCCTTTTTAATCCTTTTGCATATAAGGGGACATACGAACGAATACGCAATACGCCACCTATGGTAGAATAAATCTTTGCCGAGAGCAACTTACCATTTTTCCAAGCCATATCCACTACAAAGCCTCCGCGAGCACGAAGTCCCTTTACCTCTCCTTCGCTCCAAGCATCAG
>ERZ808240.2662-NODE-2662-length-18907-cov-6.087736_pt1 | contig 18907 bp, 21 predicted proteins | sample MGYA00521084_ERZ808240 | MGnify/ENA primary metagenome ERZ808240 (study PRJEB31516, sample SAMN03275571) | gut metagenome | biome: mammalia-associated habitat; material: feces | host: Papio cynocephalus | place: Kenya | collected 2012-08-06 ... | reverse complement strand
AAAAAAGCGGCGGGAGTGCCCGCCGCTTTTCTTTTTATGGATCAAACTTCCTTTTTGCCGATGCGGATCAGGCGCACGACCACGGGGCTCAGCACCACGTTGAACAGGAGCTCGAAGATGAAGTTCGCGCCGACAAGGACAACGATCATATACTGGCCGACGTTTGCGCCAAAGCCCATCGCATCCGCCCAGCCGCCGATGGTCTCCATGAAGAAGAGCAGGCAGCCGATCAGGAACACGCCGGTATTGACCACCGGACAGACCACCGCAGCCACCGCCACGGCAAGCGTGCGGTTCTTGTTCTCAAGCGCCTTGTAGACAAGGCCGGAGAGAAGACCCGCCAATGTGCCCTTGACAAGCACCGTCAAAATCGTACCGAGCGCGTTGACGCCGAGGAACGCCGCCGCATCGCCGCTGAGCAGCACGACCACACCAAACACAAAGCCGAGCCACGCACCCGCGCCTGCGCCGTAGAGCGCCGCACCGATGACGACCGGCACCAGCACCAGCGAGATGCTGAACGTACCGAACCGGATGAAGCTGCCCATCAGCTGCAGAACGATCACAATGGCGGTAAATAGGCCAAGACCAACGATCTTCTGCGTGTTGTTGTTCTTACTCATAAGTTTCTCCTTTCACCCGGACGTCCGTGTAAGGAGCAATACAGGCGTTACAGCAGGAGCGCGCCGCGGAAAATTCTCTCCTCGCAGCGCACCTTGTTTTTCTGCCGAAACCGGACGTCCGACGTGCCGAGATATAATACCAAACAACGGAAACAATTTCAAGTGGAATATTTATATATTTTTATAGCATATCTATATAAGTTGGGGCCACGCCAAATGGCAGCCATTTTGCCTTTTCGAACGTACAACGCCCATACAAGTGAACGTCCCCATTATACGTCAAATTCGGGATTTTCAGTGCGTCAGCAGCAAAAATCTCAGCAAAATATATTGACAAGAAAACTTGGTACATTTATAATCTTGACAAGGAAACTTGGCAGCGAGGTGCCTTATGGAAAAAGAAGATATTCTGGCGATCAGCCGTAAAGAAAATAAAAATAGAGACTTGGCAGAAGCAGAAATGTCCGCGCAAGCCGGCAACATTGCCAGCCGCATCGGAGCCGCCGTATGCTGTTTGGTCTCGGTTCTATTTATTTGGGCTACTAACACGATGCTTTTCAGCCCCTGGATCATCTACTTCAGCATTCTTGGTACGCATTATCTGGTAAGATTTATCAAAGCAAAAAGGAAAACAGACTTAACGATCACCGTCTTGTATTTCGCAATGCTGATCCTCTGCTTCACCTTTTTTGTTTTGCGGCTTATTGAGGTAAAGGGATGAATGATGAGTTAAAATTGCAGAACAGGCTGAAGGAGGCGCGGCTTGAAAAAAAGCTCTCGCAGTCTCAGCTCGCAGAAATGGTAGGTGTTTCGCGAAACACGATCAGTTCGATCGAGACCGGACAATTTAACCCAACTGCCAAGTTGGCTCTCATTCTCTGTATCGCTTTGGACAAGAAATTTGAAGAATTATTTTATTTTTAGGAGGTCACCATGGATCACTTATTGCTTCTGATATTGGGCATATTCCTGTCAACTCTTGGTAGCGTAAATATAAAGGGAAATATCAGCACCATCCATTCCTACAACCGTCGGAAAGTAAAAGAGGAAGATGTTCCCAAATACGGCAGGGCCGTTGGCACGGGAACGCTTGTCATTGGTGTTTCCCTTATATTATCCTATCTCGTCACATTCTGGAATACAGATGCCATCGATTATATCGTTCTTCCGGCGCTGGTAATCAGCTTAGCTTTCATTTTATATGGACAAATCAAGTACAACCACGGTATCTTTTGACCGTTCGCCCTCTCATAATGTTGAAATAGGAAAAGAGCTTGAGAAAACTTTCTCAAGCTCTTTTTGTTTTCGGTTATGTATGTCACAACAGAAGCTGCCGTGTACGCCGCAGCAGGACAAAGATATATCACAACTGCGCGCTCTTCCCTGCTGAAAAAGTCAGCATTTGCAAGGGGTTTAGTCCTGGTCCCAGTTGTGGTAGGTGTTCTGCACGTCCTCGTTGTCGTCGAGCATGTCGAGCAGCTTTTCCATGTTCTTGATATCCTCTTCGCTCTCGAGCTTGACATAGGTCTGCGGGACAAGGCTGATATCCGCGCTGACAAAGGCGTAGTTCTTCTCCTCGAGCGCCTTGACGACGTCGTTGAACGCGTCGGGGTCGGTCGTGATCTCGAAGACGTTGTCCTCGGCGTTGAAGTCGTCGGCACCGGCGTCGAGCGCGTCCATCATGACGGCATCCTCGTCGTAGTCGCCGTCCTCATTGTCGATGATGATGACGCCCTTGCGGTCGAACGACCAGCTGACGCAGCCCTGCGCGCCCATGCCCTTGCCGTACTTATCGAAGTAGTGGCGGACCTCCGGCGCGGTGCGCTGGCGGTTGTCGGTCAGCGCCTCGACGATGACGGCCACGCCGCCGGGGCCGTAGCCCTCGTAGGTGACGGACTCGTAGTTGTCGGTGTTGCCCGAGCCGAGCGCCTTGTCGATGGTGCGCTTGATGTTGTCGTTGGGCATGTTGGCGGCCTTCGCCTTGGCGATGACGGTCGCGAGACGGGAGTTGTTATTCGGATCGCCCGAGCCGCCCTGCTTGACGGCGACGATGATCTCCTTGGCGATCTTGGTGAAAGCGGCGCTGCGCTTGGCGTCAGCCGCGCCCTTCGTCTTTTGAATATTGTGCCACTTGGAATGTCCGGACATGATGTGATCTCTCCTTACAGATAGTATTGAATGACGTCTCTGTGCGACGTCGATATTACGGTTTTCACCTCGGGGAAATGCTGCTCCAAATACGCCTTGACCGCCGGACAGACGACATTCTCCGTCGGAAAATGCCCCGCGTCGATCAGGTTGAGTCCCCGCGTATCCAGAAAATCGTTGTAGCGCAGATCGCTCGTCACGAACGTGTCGCAGCCCTGCGCAATGGCCTGCGGGATGTATTCGCCGCACGCGCCACCGCCGACGGCCACGCGGTGCACCCGCCCGCTGCCGCGGCAATAGCGCAAGCCGCCGCAGCCGAGTAATTTTATCACATCCCGCAGGAACTCTTCAAGCCCTTTTTCGCAGGAAAGTGTGCCAATACGCCCGATTTTTTCGTCATTGAGCAAAAAAACATCGTTCAGACCCAGTTTTTTCGCCAGACAGTCGTTCACGCCGCCGTCCGCGGCGTCCAGATTCGTGTGCATGCAGATGGCGGAAATATCGTTTTTGACGAGCGTGGTCAAAACGCCGCCAAGGCGCGTGTCAGGCCGCAGCGTCTGCATCTCGCGCTCGTGCCAGCGCACGTTCATCACCGGATGGTGGGACACGATGAGCTGCGCACCGCAGTCGATGGCCTCCTGCACCACGCGCTCGGTGATATCGAGCGCCACCACGATGCGCTCGACCTCCTGTCCGGGATCTCCAACGAGGTGGCCGACGTTGTCCCAGTCCATCGCACTCTCGCACGGCGCCCAGGAAAAAAGGCTCTGCTCGATCTCATGTACCGTTGCCATGTTCCCACTCTCCTTTTCTTCTTTCGATCTCTTCGATGAGATTTTCAAGATGCGCGATGCGCACATCCTTATCCGTGAGCGACGAAACGGCAAGACCGTCTCTCGCCCGATTGAGCTTTATGAGATGCTGCGACAGATACTCGCCGTACAGCGGGTCGGACCGCAGCAGAAAGCCCGTCAGCGCGTCCGCCTCGCTCAGCTCCTGCCCCGCTCCCGCGGTCACACGGAAGACGACATAGAGCTGCTCCTTGTCGCGCACGAGCGTCTCGCTCAAAAAGCGGTAGCCGTGCCCGCAGAGCCAGCGGCGCAGAAGGTCGACCTTCGTCTGCGGCTGCAAAATGAGCGTATGCGCGCCTTCATGCGTCCAGGGCGCGGCCTCGAGGATGCCGAGGATCGTTTCGCCGCCCATACCGGCGATGGCGATGGCGTCACACTCCTCTGCCTTGATCTTCGCAAGGCCCGGGCAGAGGCGGAAATCCATGCGCTCCGTCACGCCGTATCCCCGCGCCGTCGCGCGCGCGTGGTCGAGCGGCAGCGCGTTGATATCCGACGCGATGGCGCTCTCGATGCGTCCGTGCTGCAAAAGCCACACGGGAAGATAGCCGTGGTCGGTGCCGACGTCGGCCAGTCTCGCGCCTTGCGGCACAAGGTTTGCAATGCATTGCAGCCGCGGCTGAAGCTGTAATTCCTTTTCCACCGCCGCCCTCCTTTCGCTGAGCGAATAAGACGCATACGGAAGACCCGTATGCGTCCTTTTCTTATTCCTTGACGGGCTTGTTGGCCTCTTCGTTCACGAGAGCCAGCAGCTTCTCCACGTCGATGCCGTGGACCATGCAGGCCTCTTCCACCGTCTCACCGCGGGAGCTGGGGCAGCCCAGGCAGTGCATGCCGATCGACAGGAAGATCGGCGCGGTCTGCGGCGCAACGTCCAGAATGTCACCGATGATGGTGTCGCGCTTAATTTCGATCATGTTTGATTCACCTCCGTGAAAATAGCTGAAAATAGTTTATCCCATTTTTCGCACTTTTTCAATAGGAAATGTGAAAAAAGGCCTGTCAACACGACCAAAAAAGAAAGACGCCCGCCTTGGCGGACGTCTTTCGATCAAAACGTTTACAAGAATTACTGCTCAGCGCGCATCTTGGCGAAGCACTCGCTGCAGTAGACCGGACGGTCGGACTTGGGCTCGAAGGGAACCTTGGCCTCGCCGCCGCAAGCTGCGCAGACTGCGGTGAAGTACTCACGGGGACCGCGGGCGGCGTTCTTGCGAGCGTCGCGGCAGGCCTTGCAGCGCTGGGGCTCGTTCTGGAAGCCGCGCTCCGCGTAGAACTCCTGCTCACCGGCAGTGAACACGAACTCTTTGCCGCACTCTTTGCAAACTAAAGTCTTGTCTTCGTACATGATTTTACCCTCTCTTTGAATCAGAAAAAAATATATGCGTTCAGCGTTTGCTGATATCGCCGGAAAAAATGTGCTGCGCAGCCTTGCGTCGAACGCGCTGCACGGCGTTGTCCACCGACTTCGGAGACTTGCCCACGGCCTTCGCGATCTCTCGGCAGGAAAGGCCTTCCAAATAGTACCCTAAGATCTTCGCCTCGAACTCGGACAAGTGCTTGCGGGTACTTTCGAGTAAGCTCTCCACGTGGTCCCGCTCCGCGATGAGGAGCTCGGGGTCTGTGTGGCTGGGGTCCAAAGTACCGGCGGTGTAAGAAGAACTGTCAAAGAAAGGGGGATCAAGGGGTATGGATTCGTTCAGCGGATAATGCTTGCCGCGGGAAGCGGCACGGAGCGCGGAGAACAGGCGGTTGCGGATACAGATCTCTGCATACGTGTGAAACGACGCCGCCTTGTCTGCGTCATACTCCCGTATCGCCTGAATGAGACCGAACATGCCTTCCTGGATCAAATCTTCCCCATCGCCGCCGGCGAGGAAAAGCGGACGCGCACACGCGCGAACCATCCCGTAGTAGCGCGTGACGAGAAGCTCTTCTGCTTCCCTGTTACCCGCAGCGGCCATGGTGCACAGCTGCTCATCCGTGCAGGCTGCAAGCTCTTTATGATGGCTCTCATTCTGATGATACTGCATGTATTATACCTTCTGTGCTCAGGTTTTGTCAAGTATTTACGAAAATTCAGTATTAGCGCTAACGATTTTACAGCATTTTTATCACATTAACCAAATTCTCGGCTGCAAGAAGGGCGATTTGTTCGGTTTTTGCCTCAACCATGACACGGATGAGCGCCTCCGTGCCGCTCGGGCGGACGAGCACACGCCCCTCGCCGGAGAGCTTTCCCTCCTCCAGCGCGATGGCCGCGGCCAGCGCATCAGAGGCCATGATGGCGTCCTTCACGCCGCGCTCGTGCGAAACGGGAACGTTGAGCAGCACCTGCGGGTACTGCGGGCAGACGGACGCAAGCTCAGAGGCCTTCTTCCCGCTGCGCGCGAGCACGTCGAGGAACTGCAAAGCTGTCAGCTGGCCGTCGCCGGTCGTGGCATAGTCGGTGAAGATCGTGTGGCCCGACTGCTCGCCGCCGAGCTTGTAGCCGCACTCGTTCATCTTTTCAAGCACGTTGCGGTCGCCCACGCTCGTGCAAACGAGGCCCACGCCGTTTTCGCGGCAGAACTCGTGCAGGCCGAGATTCGACATGACCGTCGCGACGATCGTGCCGCCGGAGAGCTTTCCGCGGCGCTTCATGTCCGAGCCGCAGACCGCGAGCACCTTGTCGCCATCGATGATGCCGCCCTGCTCGTCGACGAGAAGGCAGCGGTCGGCGTCGCCGTCGAACGCGACGCCGACGTCATAGCCGCCCGCGACGACCTTTTGCGCGAGGTCGTCGAGATGCGTCGAGCCGCAGTGGTCGTTGATGTTCACGCCGTCCGGCTCGCGGTGGATAAAATCGCAGAAGCAGCGGAAGCGGCCAAAGAGCTCCGGCGCCGTCGCGGACGACGCGCCGTTTGAACAGTCAACGAGCACGCGAAGGCCGGACAGGTCGCTCTCGATCGTGCCCGCTAAATGGTCAATGTATGCCTCGCGCGACTGTCTTAAGCCGTGGCGCAGGACGCCGATCTCACCGTGCGTCGCAGCGGGATAGATGTCGGTGAGGATTTTTTCCTCCACCTGCTCTTCGATCGCGTCGGGCAGCTTGTAGCCCTTTTCGTTAAAGACCTTGATGCCGTTGTGCTCATAGGGGTTATGCGAGGCGGAGATCACGATGCCCGCGTCCGCGCCTTTGAGCACGGTCAGGTACGCGACCGCTGGGGTTGGCAGCACGCCGAACGGCATCACGTCGCCGCCGACGGAGCAAATGCCCGCGATCAGCGCGCTTTCGAGCATATCGGACGAAATGCGCGTGTCCTTGCCGATGGTGATGACCGGCTTTCTGCCCTTTTCTTCCTTCAAAACGGCCGCGATGGCCTTGCCCGTGCGGAACGCGAGATCAGCCGTGAGGTTCTCCCCCACAACGCCGCGGATGCCGTCGGTGCCAAACAGTTTTCCCATGATTTCGATTCCTCTTCTCAAAAAGATTTGAAGTTTTGCTGTAAAGTAGTTTTCATTTATAGACTAAGCTGTTCCGGTACTTCGTCCATGCTCTTGGGCACGGAGAGGCCTAAGTGCTCATACGCCTTGCGCGTCACGCAGCGTCCCCTCGGCGTACGCTGCAAAAAGCCGAGCTGCATGAGATACGGCTCGTAAACATCCAGCAGCGTGACGGCTTCCTCGCCAATAGTCGCGGCCAGCGTCTCGATGCCGACGGGGCCGCCGCCGTAGTTTTCGATGATGGCGCGCATCATCCGGTGGTCGATGGGGTCTAATCCGAGGTCGTCGATCTCGAGCGCGCGGAGCGCTTCGTCCGCAACCTCCTTCGTGATGACGCCATCGGCCCGCACGTCCGCAAAGTCGCGCACGCGGCGCAGCATGCGGTTCGCGATACGCGGCGTACCGCGCGAGCGGCGCGCGATCTCGAGCGCGCCCGTCGGGTCGATGTCGACATTTAGGATGCTCGCCGAGCGCGTGACGATCTTCGAAAGCTCCTGCGGCGTGTAAAGCTCCAGGCGCAGCGTGACACCGAAGCGGTCGCGCAGCGGCGCGGACAGCTGGCCCGCGCGCGTCGTCGCGCCGATGAGCGTGAAATGCGGCAGGTCGAGACGTATGGAGTTCGCACTCGGGCCCTTGCCGACGATGATGTCGATGGCGTAGTCCTCCATCGCGGGGTAGAGGATCTCCTCTACGCTGCGGTTCAGGCGGTGAATCTCGTCGACAAACAGGATGTCGCCTTCACTCAGGTTTGTGAGCAGCGCCGCAAGGTCGCCCGCCTTTTCGATGGCGGGGCCGGACGTGATGCGGATGTTCACGCCCATTTCCTGGGCAATAATGCCCGCGAGCGTCGTCTTGCCGAGGCCCGGAGGGCCGTGCAGCAGCACGTGGTCGAGCGATTCGCCACGCTTTTTCGCCGCCGCGATGAAGACGGCGAGGTTGCCCTTCGCCTTCTCCTGCCCGATGTATTCCGAGAGCGTCTTCGGGCGCAGAGAGCCCTCCTGCGCGTCCTCGCTCAGGAAGGTCTTGGCCACGATAGGCTCTTCATAAATATCGGTCCCAAAATCAATGCTCAAACTGTCACATCCCCATTACATAGTAGTAGAAGCGTAAATCATAAAGGCAAACAACATACCAACATAAACGATTCCCCATATTGCGGCTCGCGCTGTATCACTTTCTTTTTGGGTTTCTTCCTCATCCGTTAAATAGCCCCACTCTTCTTTACTCATCTTCAGTTTTTGCAGCTTCAGCAGATAGTGCACTGTCCTCCATAACGTCCCAACCAGTGCAAAAAACAAAAGGACTCCCATTATTTTATCATCCTTTTTAAGCTCTGTCTCACGATCTCTTCAAGCGGCAGATTCTCCACATCCACGCCTTTCATCGCGACCGCAATGTCCTGCTGCGTGTAGCCGAGCACCGCGAGCGCGGCGGCGGCCTCGACAGCTTTGCTCTTCTCACCCGCGACAATACCTGGAGCGGTCGGCATGCCGATCTCCTGCTGCTCCTTGGCGAGCTTGTCCTTGAGCTCTAAGATAATGCGCTGGGCGATCTTCTTGCCGATGCCCGGCGCGACGATGAGCGCCTTTTCATCACCCGTGATAACGGCCATCGCAAGCCCCTGCGGCGTGCAGACCGAAAGGATCGCGAGCGCCGCCTTCGGCCCCACGCCCGAGACGCTGATGAGCTGCTTGAAGCTCCCCAGCTCGCCCTGCGTGGCAAAGCCGTAAAGGTCGAAGATCCCCTCGCCCACGTGCAAATAGGTGTAAAGTTTTCCTGCTTTACCCACTTGGAGCTGCGAGATCGTCGTGCTGGTGGTCTTGCAGGCGTAGCCCACGCCGCCGCAGTCGATCACGGCGAGATATGGCTCCACATGCGCGACCGTTCCGCTGACATAATAAAACATAAACTGCCTCTCTCCTGCTTAGATGGTCTGCTTGACGTCGTTCCCGCCCACGCGGCTCAAAAGCGATGTGGCGCTGCGCGCGTGGCAGATGGCGATGGCCAGCGCGTCGGCCGCGTCGTCGGGCCGCGGCACGGCCTTGAGCTTCAAGAGCCGCTTGACCATGTCCATGATCTGTTTTTTTTCGGCGAGACCATAGCCGACGACGGCCTGCTTGACCTGCATGGGGGTATATTCGTAGAGCGGCACGCCGCTCTTTTCCGCGGTGCACAGAATGATACCGCGGCCGTGCGCTACAGCGATGCCGGTCGTAATGTTGTTTGAAAAGAACAGCTCTTCGACCGCGATGGCGTCGGGCTTCAGCTGTGCGATGAGTTCTTCCGTGTCCTGCTCGATCTGCACAAGGCGGCGCGCCAGCGGCAGTCCCGCGGGCGTGGTGATCGCACCGTAATTCAACAGCTGCGTTTTGCCGCGGTCCGCTTCGATCAGCCCAAAGCCCACGATGGCGATGCCCGGGTCGATGCCGAGAATCCGCACACGCATCACCTCCCACGATACTTATTTGAAAATTATATCAAACATCTGTCCGAAATGCAACGAGAAATCACTGCATAAAAAAGGCCGCTCTCTGAGCGGCCTTTCATTTTTCCTTTCATGCCCGCGGATGCGCCTTCTGATAGACGTCCTTGAGGTGCTTTTTCACAACGTGCGTGTAGATCTGCGTCGAGGAAATGTCCGCGTGTCCCAGCATCTCCTGAATGGAGCGCAGGTCCGCGCCGTTTTCGAGCAGATGCACGGCAAACGAGTGGCGCAGAGTGTGCGGCGTGATATCCTTCGAGATGCCGGCGGTCTCCTGATAGTGCTTGACGATCTTCCAGAAACCCTGGCGGCTCATGCGCTCGCCGTTCATGTTGACGAACAGTGCCGTCTCCTCGGGATCGGCCAGAAGCTGCGAGCGCACCTCCTTCATATAGTGCGAGAGCGCCTTGACCGCGGCGGGATAGAGCGGGATGATGCGCTCTTTGCCCTTGCTCTGCGCGCGGATGAAGCTCGCGCTCAGGCTCACGTCCTCTTCGTTGAGCGAGATGAGCTCGGAGACGCGGATGCCCGTGGCGTACAGCAGCTCGAGCATCGCGTGGTCGCGGTAGCCCTTGGCGTCCACGCACTGGGGCTGGTCGAGGAAGAGCTCGACCTCCTTGCCCGTGAGGATCTCGGGGAACTTGTGCTCCACTTTCACCGCGGCAACGCCCTTGGCCGGATTCGCGCTGACCTCTCCGATCATCTGGAGGTAGGTGTAGAGCGACTTGATCGACGCGATGGAGCGCGTGATCGTCGCGGCGGACTTGCCCTTGCCGCCCATCCAGGCGACGTAGCCGCTGATGACCTCCTGTGTCACCTGCGGCAGCGGCATGGGGTGAAACTCGTCCAAATACGCGGCGAACTGGTGCAGATCGCGCATATAGGAGCTGAGCGTATTCTGGGAGGCGTGCTTTTCCGTGGCCAGATATTCTTCGTATTGCGCCAAAAGGTCAGCCATAAGTCAACACCCCTCCTTCCCAAAAGACAGCTCAGGACGCCGCCAGCAGCAGAAACTGCGGCACGAGCCACAGCTCCAGCAGAGCGGCAAACAACAAACACACACAACAAATGCCAAAGCGGTACCAGTACGCGCTCCCGTAGCTGACCGCGCGTCCCCGTCCTCCGCCGCCAAGCGAAAGCGACAGCAGCGCGCGGGACTTGTCAAGCGACGCGTTCCCGAGCAGCAGCGTGCACAGCAGCACCGCCAGAAGCCGGATGCCGAACAGCGCCAGCAGCAGCGGAAAGCTCCCCCGCCCGAGTGAGAGCGCAAAGCAGAAGAGCGAGTACGACAGAAGAAACCCTTGGCACGCGCACAAAAGCGGCAGCGCGATCACGCCGATGGACGCAAAGCCCAACAGAAATGCGAGAATCGGCGCGCGGAAATAGCACAGCAGCGTTTCGCCAAGCGTCCGCGCCGAAAACGGCTTATTGACGCCGCCTGATAAAAACGCGTCGAAATACCGTTTCAGCTCGCCGTTTGAGCCTTGCAGCGACCGGAGCGCAAACACGTACCCAAGGATCACACCCAACACGATAAACGCCGACAACACCAGCATCGGCACAGGCACGTGCTGCGGCAGCGCGCCGCGGCGGTCTCTTCTGTTCCTTCGATCCAGCAAGTATGTCACCCCTCGTGAAAGGAAGCAGCTCTCTGCTTGCGGACCAAAACGATAGAACGCACCTATAAATATAGGCCGTTTGCGCTCTTTTCGCAAGCGGAATTGCCAACTTTTCCCATTTTTGTTAATTATGTCAAAATATTATGTAAAGTATATTATGTTAACCATCGAAACAAAGTGAGGAAGCGGCGGCATTTTACCAAGATATAGGGTGCTTTTCGCACCTCTTCCCCACATCTGGAGCGCACTCGCTGCTTCACCACCCGCGTCAGAAAAAGGCATATTTCCCCGCCACTTTTGCTCCATTTGTGCAAACTGTTGCACGCTTTCGCGGCGCGTTTCCTCCACCGGATGCAAAAAAGCACGTAAAACCGCGCATTTTTATGTTCACCTGCGCCCGCGCCGCGCGCGTGCTTTGGCGCTTCTTCCCTTTTTCCTGTTTCTTTGCAGCAGGAGCGACGCCGCCGCGCCTGCCGCCATCGCCGCCGCTATTTGCAGCGACCGCTCCGGCGCCAGCCCATCGCAGACGAGAAAGCCGATCACCTGCATCATGACCCACGCGCTCGCCACGCAGCCCGCCGTCATCATCGCGCGTTTGCTCGTCTTCCCCGCTCCGATCACGCAGCCAAGGAACGCCGCGACCGCCGCACAGACCAGCACCGCGCCATTCACCATCCCCTCACTGATCGTGCCGCGCAGCATCAGCACCGACACCAGCATCAAAAGCACCAGCTCCGCCCCGCAGCACACAAGCGTGCCCAGCACACATTTTTTCGCGTACCATGCGGTGTTCACCGTCTTTTCCACGCAAAAACCTCCCCTGCATTCGCCTACATGAGCGTATGTCAGGGGAGGTTTGTTTATGCTATGCAGTTGTCGATCTTACTTGATCTCCGGATCGTAGGAGGGCTTATCCTCGGACTTCTCGACCTTTTCCGCCTTGTCCTCGACCGGCAGAGCCACGGTCTTGGCCTCTTCCTCGGTCTGGGGCTTCTCTTCAGCCTTCTTCTCGGCCTTGTCAGCCTTCTTGGCCTTGGGCGCAGCCGCCTGCTCCATTGACTCCGCAGACTGGATGCCCCACTTGGCGACCTCGATGCGGACGCGGTCCTCAGAGGTCTCGAACACGACCGTCGCGTCGTTCACCTGAACGATGCGGCCAACCAGACCGCCGATGGTGGTGATGCGTTCGCCCTTTTTGAGGCTGTTGCGCATGTTCTCTGCCTGCTTTTTGCGCTTGTTTTCCGGGCGGATGATCAGGAAGTAGAACACTGCGATCATCGCAACCAGTAAGATAATGCTATCCATAGTACAAGTTCCTTTCAAAAACAAAAGATATTGATATTATAGCGGATCATTTACTATTGTGCAAGGGGTTTATTCAAAGAATCAAACTCTTTCCGACAGCTTCGTGCTGTACTCTGCACGGAAAGCCGCAAACTCGCCCGCATCCAGTGCATCGCGGATACGCTGCGTCAGCTTGTTATAGAAATACAGGTTGTGCATCACCGCAAGGCGCAGGGCTAAGATCTCCTCCGCCTTGAAGAGGTGGCGCAGGTACGCGCGCGAGAAATTGCGGCACACGGGACAGTCGCACCGCTCGTCGATGGGTTTTTCGTCGAGCTTGTACTTCTCGTTTTTCAGGTTGATCGAGCCGCTCCACGTGAAGAGCTTGCCGTGGCGCGCGTTGCGCGCCGGCATCACGCAGTCGAAAAAGTCCACGCCGCGCGCCACGGCCTCGATGATGTTCGACGGCGTGCCGACGCCCATGAGATAGCGCGGCTTGTCCTGCGGCATATAGGGCTCGACCGCGTCAATGATGTCATACATCACCTGCGTCGGCTCGCCGACCGCAAGGCCGCCGATGGCATAGCCGTCGCAGTCGAGCTTTGCGATCTCCTTCATGTGCCAAATGCGAAGATCCTCGAACGTCGCACCCTGATTGATGCCGAAAAGCATCTGCTGCGGGTTGATCGTATCCGACAAGGCATTTAGCTTGTCATGCTCGATCTTGCAGCGCTCCAGCCAGCGCAGTGTGCGCTCGCAGGATGCCTTTGCGTACTCGTAGCGCGCAGGATTTTCCACGCACTCGTCAAAGGCCATCGCAATGTCGCTGCCAAGGTTCGATTGAATGCGCATGCTCTCCTCCGGTCCCATGAAGATGCGGTGTCCGTCGAGGTGCGAGGCGAACGTCACTCCCTCTTCCTTGATTTTGCGCAGGCCCGCAAGGGAAAATACTTGAAACCCGCCGCTGTCCGTCAGGATAGGTCCGTCCCAGCGCATGAACTTGTGGAGGCCGCCCATTTGACGCACTACGTCGTCGCCCGGGCGCAGATGCAGGTGGTATGTGTTGGAAAGCTCGATCTGACAGCCGAGGTCTTTTAAGTCAAACGCGCTCACGCCGCCCTTGATAGCCGCCTGCGTACCGACGTTCATAAAAACCGGCGTCTGCACTTCCCCGCCGTGCGCGCATTTGAATTTGCCGCGTCGGGCCTTGCCCTCGTATTTGATCACTTTGAACATAATTCTTCCTCACTTTTAAGAGATGAACATCGCGTCGCCGAATGAGAAGAAGCGATAGCGGTTCTTCACCGCCTCTTCATAGGCGTGCAGCACGTGCTCGCGGCCCGCGAGCGCCGAGACCAGCATGATGAGCGTGGACTGCGGCAGGTGAAAATTCGTCACGAGCGCGTCCATCACCTTAAAGCGGTAGCCCGGATAGATGTAGATGCTCGTCCAGCCCGCAGAGGGCTCCATGTGTCCGTCCTCCTGCGCCCAGCTCTCAAGCGTGCGGCACGACGTTGTTCCCACGCAGATCACGCGCCCACCGCGTGCCTTCGTCTCGTTGATGAGCGTCGCCGTCTCGAGCGGGATGACGCAGTATTCGCTGTGCATATCGTGCTGCTCGATGTCGTCCTCCTTGACAGGGCGGAACGTGCCGAGGCCGACATGCAGCGTCACGTAGCCAATGTTCACGCCCTTTGCCTGAATTTTTTCCAGCAGTTCCGGCGTAAAATGCAGGCCCGCCGTCGGCGCGGCGGCGCTGCCGTGGACCTTGGAATAGACCGTCTGGTAGCGCTCCTGATCCTGCAATTCCTCCTTGATGTAAGGCGGCAGCGGCATCTTGCCGAGGTGCTCGAGCACCTCAAGGAAAATGCCCTCAAAGTCGAATTTCACCATGCGGTTGCCGTCAGGCAGCACATCCACGACCTCCGCCTTGAGCTCACCGTTGCCGAACTGCATCTTCGCACCCTTGCGCAGGTGCTTGCCCGGGCGCACGATGCACTCCCACGTCTTGTCGCCGCGGTCGATGAGCAGCAGCACCTCGCACGCGCCGCCGCCCGGCAGGCGCTGACCCAAAAGGCGCGCCGGCAGGACGCGGGAATTATTCAGGATCAGGCAGTCGCCGGGGTTCAAAAAGTCCGGCAGCTCGTAAAAATGGTGGTGCGAGAGCTCGCCCGTCACCTTGTCGAGGCACATCAGGCGCGATTCGTCGCGTTTTTCAAGCGGCGTCTGCGCGACGAGCTCCTCGGGCAGGTAATAATCAAAATCTTTCGTTTTCATGTTGCTTCTCTTCCCTCATCGGACGCTGACATCCGTGTAGTAAAACTGCAGAATATCGCGGTAGGAATAGCCGAGGTTCGCCATCGAGTACGCGCCCCACTGGCTCATGCCGACATTATGCCCGTAACCGCTGCCGGAGATCACAAAACTGCCGCTGCTCGACGTCGTCGTCCGCTGCTCAAGCTGTGATGTGCCGCTCGACGTGATGACGTACACGTTGCCGGACAGTGCCGAGCTCCTCCCACCGCTGTCGACCGCGCTGGCAGAACTCAAAGCGACGCTCTCGCCCGTGTCGTTCACGCTGTAGGTATTCCCGCTCCCGCCGCCGTTGATCGTAAAGCGCTGGCTGCGCAGGTTCAGCAGCGACCGGCAGGCCTCGCGCACAACGGTCTTGCTGCCGCTTGTGCCGGTAAAGGTGATGGAATAGACGTTGCCCGTGTCAGTATAGGCCGAGACATAGGCATTTTTCACCGTGCCGACGCCGTAACCGCGGTTGTTGAGAAGCGTTGTGAGTTCCGACGCGGTAAACGTCGTCGACCAGTTGTACTTGGGGATGATCGAGGCGATCTTGCCCTCATAGGGGTCGATCTTGCCCTTGAGATAGCCGACGTCGCTGCCCCAGACGTTCAGGCTGTCCTCGCTCGCGCCGCCGTTGCTGGAATAATACACAGCCTCCTGCACGAGCTTGCCGCCATAATAGAGGAACTCCCCCGCCGTCTGATCGACTGCAGCGTCGGAATTCGCGCCGCTCGCGGCCGTGCCCTGATAGACCTGGCAGTGCGTCGTCGCGCAGATGTCAAAGCCCTGCGCGCGGTGCTTCGTCTGGCAGACCGCATAGGTGCGCGCACAGACCGCCTGCGCCTTGAGCGCCTCGACCGGCCAGTCGCTGCTCATTTCCCAGGGAATGACGCATTTGACATAGTCTTCGAGATCCACCACGTTGATGACGCTGATGTTCCCGCCGCTCGCGCGCCGATACTCAAAGCCGCCGTAGTAGCGGTAGCCGCGGAACCACGTGACCGTCTTTTCGCGCGTCTCGACCGGCAGGATGCCGAGGTTTTCGCCCCCGCCGCAGTCAAATTCAAAGAGGACCGTATCCGTTCCCGTCACGATGACCGTCACGCCCGTGCTGCTGCCGCCGACGGCCGTGCCGCCGTACTGCATCGCCGCGGACTGCGCCGCGCTCAGGCTCGTATAGCTGCCGACACGGACGTAAAACACACCGTTTTCATAGGCGGCAAAGCCGCCGCTGTACTGCACAGCCGCGCGTGACGCGTCGTCGTAATCGTAAAACATACCGGAGAGCTGCACGTGATAGGTCGTGTCCGTCGTCACCGTGATTTTTTCATACGACTGCGGCAGCGCGCCCAGCTCTTCAAAGCTTCCGTCTATATCAAAATACCCCAGCGCGTAGCCGCCGAAGGCCGAATAATTCTGAAGGTTCGCCGCGCTCATCGCGTCCGAGCCGTACTTGAGCCCCACGCGGAGCGTCTCCCCGTCCGCCGCCTGCGCGAGCGTGCACAGTAAAATGCACAGCAGGCAGGAAATCAGGAACGTTCTGCACCATTTTTTCATAGTATCCTCCACAGCCGGCTTTGCAGACGCGATCGCTCTGCGCCCGGCCGAACATGCCCTCGGTTGATAAGGGCAGACACGCTTTCCAGCGGTCCTGATGGGCGCTGGACTTGTGTCTCTGTCTTCGGTGGGCGTGTCAGCCCGCCGTCATCCTCTTCCTCGCCAGCGCCCATCGTTGCTCGCCGGAAAGTCCTTCGGAGTTTTTCGGGAGAGGAAACGATGGTCGGCGAGGCTGACGAGGCAGTCGGGCCGGCGCCCGACAACGAGGAAAACGAAGTCGACTGTTGTTTCAGCCCCGAAAAACCGTGTTTGCTCCTATCAACCGAGGGCATCCATACGAATCGTATTTTATATTATACGACAGTTTCTCTCTGCTTTCAAGCAAAACCGTATCTCTTTTTGGCCGTCGCTCTCCCCCTGCCGCGGTGGTCAACCGTCATGGAAAGGAGTCCTTTATGAAACCCTGTGTCTTTATCGGCAGCGCCGTCGCCATCGTCACGCCGTTTTGCGGCGATGGCGTCGACCTCGAAGCCTTCAACCGCCTCATCGAGCGTCAAATTCAAGGCGGCACCGACGCCATCGTCGTCTGCGGCACGACCGGCGAGGCCGCGACGCTGAGCTATGACGAGCGTATGGCGCTTATTGAGCGCTGCGTGCGCACTGTCGACCACCGCGTGCCCGTCATCGCGGGCAGCGGCACGAACAGCACCGCGTCCTCCATCGCGCTCTCCAAGGCTGCGCAGAGCGCAGGCGTCGACGCGCTGCTCACCGTCACGCCGTACTACAACAAGGCCTCGCAGAGCGGCCTTGTGCGGCATTTTTCCGCCATTGCGGACGCAGTCGATATTCCGGTCATCCTCTATAACGTCCCCTCGCGCACAGGCGTCGGCTGCACGGCGCAGACGTATCAGGCGCTTGCCAAGCACCCGAACATTGCTGGCGTCAAGGAAGCGAGCGACGACTTCGACCTCATTCAGGATACCCTCAACCTCTGCCCGCCGGACTTCACCGTCTGGAGCGGCAACGACGGTTCCACCGCCGCCATCATGGCGCTCGGCGGCAAGGGTGTCATCTCCGTCGCCGCGAACGTCGTTCCGCGAGAAATGCATGAACTGACACAGCTCTGCCTTGAAAACCATTTCTTGGAGGCAGGCGCGCTCCAGCGCAAGCTGCACGAGCTGATCCGCGCGCTGTTTTGCGAGGTCAACCCCATCCCCGTCAAGGCCGCGATGGAGCTTTTGGGCCTGTGCAGCGGCGAATTGCGGCTGCCGCTGTGCCGCATTTCCGAACGCCATTTGGAGCAGTTGTCCAGCGCGTTAAGGCCGTTCCAATCCGCGGTATAAGCTGTACTTATCTATCGTTTATACAATATTCATCGTGTATTCATTTTGTATTCGTGCAATATTCATTATAGCATCCATCGAATATTCATTGTATTCATTTTGTTTTTTTGCATTGTGCATTCGGACAAAAAGCAGGGCTCTGCGCGTTTTCAGCGCAGATCCCTGCTCCATTTTTTCGTTTACGTTTTGTAATCAGCCTTGCTTACGCCTTCACACGGTGGAAGACCTTCTTGCCCTTGCGGACGATGATACCCTCGCCCTCGAAGCGCTCGCGTGCAAGGCTCTCGTCGATGGAGGTGACCTTCACGTCGTCGATCGTCACACCGCCCTGCTGGACGAGGCGGCGCGCCTCACCGCGGGACGGGCACAGGCCGACCGCGACCAGCATCGAAAGGACGTTGATGCTGCCGTTTTCAAAGTCGGCGTCCGTCAGCGTGCTCGTCGGCATGTTGGTGTTATTGCCGCCCGCGCCGAAGAGCGCCTTCGCGGCTTCCTCCGCCTTCTTGGCCTCCTCTTCCCCGTGGACGAGCGCGGTGAGCTCGTAGGCGAGGATCTCCTTCGCGCGGTTGAGCTGGCTGCCCTCCCACTTGTCCATCTCGTCGATCTGCTCGAGCGGCAGGAACGTGAGCATGCGGATGCACTTCAGAACGTCCTGATCGCCCACGTTGCGCCAGTACTGGTAGAAGTCGTAGGGCGTGGTCTTGTTCGGATCGAGCCACACCGCGCCGCTCGCGGTCTTGCCCATCTTCTTACCCTCGGAGTTTAAGAGCAGCGTAATGGTCATCGCCTGTGCGTCCTTGCCGAGCTTGCGGCGGATGAGCTCCGTGCCGCCGAGCATGTTGGACCACTGGTCGTCACCGCCGAACTGCATGTTGCAGCCGTACTCCTGGAACATGTGGTAGAAGTCGTAGGACTGCATGATCATGTAGTTGAATTCCAGGAACGAAAGGCCCTTCTCCATGCGCTGCTCATAGCACTTGGCGCGCAGCATGTTGTTCACGGAGAAGCACGCGCCCACCTCGCGCAGCAGCTCGATGTAGTTGAGCTTCATCAGCCAGTCGGCGTTATTGAGCATCATGGCCTTGCCCTCGCCGAAGTCGATGAAGCGCTCCATCTGGCGCTTGAAGCACTCGGCGTTGTGGTCAATGTCAGCCTTGGTGAGCATCTTGCGCATGTCGTTGCGGCCCGAGGGGTCGCCGATCATGGTCGTGCCGCCGCCGAT
>ERZ808240.2661-NODE-2661-length-18914-cov-30.614667_pt1 | contig 18914 bp, 14 predicted proteins | sample MGYA00521084_ERZ808240 | MGnify/ENA primary metagenome ERZ808240 (study PRJEB31516, sample SAMN03275571) | gut metagenome | biome: mammalia-associated habitat; material: feces | host: Papio cynocephalus | place: Kenya | collected 2012-08-06 ... | reverse complement strand
TTTTTTGTCAAACTTTTTTTGAAAAAAGTTTGAGCAAACGGTAGTTTGCTGAATTATTTTCGTAGGCGGCCAATGGTCGCCTGTTATGGTTTACCGATAATTTTATAAAGGATTGATATTTATATGATAGAATTTGAAAAATTATGTTTTCAGTATAAAAACAGCAGTGAATATGCCCTTAAAGATATATCATTCAAAGTAAATGACGGAGAATTTATAGGAATTATCGGTGCAAGCGGTGCCGGAAAATCCACTCTTACATATGCCCTTAACGGAATAATACCTCATCATTATGAGGGGGATTTTTATGGAGCAGTAAAAATAAACGGCACTGATACAGTTGAATCATCTCCTGAACAGCTCGCACTTCAGGTAGGAAGCGTATTTCAGGATATTGACGGTCAGATGACTTCAACAATAGTTGAAGATGAAATACTTTTCGGACTCGAAAATTTCGGAGTTCCTGAATCAGAAATAGAAAGCCGCATTGAAAATGCATTGTCAATGCTTGGAATAAATGAATTAAGGTCAAGAAATATAAATACTCTCAGCGGCGGTCAGAAACAAAAAGTTGCAATTGCTTCAATAATTGCCCTTAAACCAAAGATTATTGTACTTGATGAGCCTACAGGAGAACTTGACCCCCAGAGCAGCTATCAGATTTTTGCAATGCTTAAAGAGCTTAACCGTTCACTTGGCATGACTATAATAATAGTTGAACAGAAAATTATGCTCCAGTGTGAATTTGCTGATAAGCTTCTTGTTATGGATAAAGGTAAAACAGTATTCTTTGATACAGTAAAAAATGTGCTTGTACACAGTCATGAACTTGAAAGACTCGGTATAAACTGTCCGAGAATAGTAAGACTTGCAAGAGATTTGCAGGACAGGGGACTTTACAGCGGTGAATATCCGGTGAATCTTGATGATGCTGAAAAAATGGCAGGAGAGGTTTTGAAAAATGATTGATTTCAGTAATGTATGCTTCGGATACGGTGAAACATCTGTACTTAAAAATGTTTCATTTCATATAGAAAAAGGAGAATTTGCCGCAGTACTTGGTGCTAACGGTGCAGGAAAAACTACTCTCAGCAAAATGTTCAACGGGATTCTCAAACCCTCTCAGGGTGATGTTACAGTTGCAGGAATGAATACAAAAACTACACGGACAAGCAAGCTTGCAAAGCATATCGGATTTCTTTTCCAGAATCCTGACAGACAGATATGCAAGAATACTGTAAGGGAAGAAATAATGTTTGGTCTTGAATGTGTAAGCAATGATAAGGATTATTGCAGGGAACAGTGTGAAAAAACTCTTGAAGCATTCGGATTTGACGGCGAAAAAGACCCCTTTACCATGAGCCGTGGAGAACGCCAGAAAATTGCTCTTGCCTCAGTAATAGCGGTTGAACCGGAAGTCCTTATACTTGATGAACCTACTACAGGACTCGATTACAGCGAATGTATGCATATCATGAATATTGTATCAGAACTCAATAAAAAAGGTACTACTGTTATAATGGTAACGCATGATATGGAGATAGTGCTTGATTTTGCACAGAAAGTACTTGTCATGAATCATGGTCATCTTCTGAAATACGGAAATATGCGTGAAGTCATGAAGGATAATGATATACTTATGCAGGCAAGACTTATGCCGCCTCAGATTGCAGGTCTTGCAATGCGTCTTGATGGATTTGATGATGTATTCACAAACAGCGAAATGCTTGAAAGATTATCCGAAAGGAGCAGAAAAAAATGAAAGGATTTCTTGAATACTGCGATGGAAATTCGCTTTTTCACAGACTCAATCCGCTTACAAAGCTTATAGTTTCACTGCTTCTGTGTGCAGTGTGCTTTGTAAACAGCAATCATTTTTTCATACTTGCAGTTATATTGCTTAATATATGCATAGCCGCATCAGCCGGAATAATGAAGCTTGCACTTAATCTGCTCAAAGGACTGGGAAAGCTTTCAATTATACTGTTTATAGTTCAGGTATTGTTTATAAAGAGCGGAAATGTACTTTTTACGATACCTGTTATTAATCTTGGCATAACAGACAACGGAATATCATTTTCACTTCTGCTTGTAATGCGTCTTATGGCGGCAACGCTTCCGCTTGCAATAATGCTTTCAGTCACACAGATGACAGACCTTTCAAATGTTATGGTATCAAAGCTTAAAATACCGTATAAGTATGTATTTTCGATAATAACAGTAATCCGCTTTATACCTGTTTTTTCAAATGAGATGTCAGAAATAATAGAGGCACAGACTGCAAGGGGAGTTGAATTTGATACAAAAAATATATTCAGGAAAATAAAGCTTATAATACCTCTCTGCGTGCCGCTTCTTATATCATCAGTCAGAAAGATAGATACAAGTGCGGTATCAGCGGAACTGCGTGGTTTTAACCTCAGAAAATCCGACAGCGGATACAAGAAATACAGTTTTGCGGCAAGAGATGCGGCAGTGCTTGCAGTAACCGCTGTAATTTTTGCACTTGGAATAATATTGTAAAAATGCGTTTTATGGGAAATTCTATTATAGAATTTGCGTTAAAAATCCGTTCAGATTAAAAAAATGAACGGATTTTTTGTTTTTATGCAACCATATGGCATTATATAAGGTTAATATTATGAAAAATATTGCATATACCCTGATATTATTGTATAATAGAATTATCTGCTAAAAAGGAGAAACAAATTAATGAAAGACAAAATCCGTAATTTTATAATAAATCTTAAAATTCCGGCAGCATTTCTGTTGCTGTGTACTCTTATAATTCTGATATCCGGCGGAACGGATATTGGCAGGGCAGGAATTATTTCAGCATATATGTCACTTGTAATGACTGTAATTGTCGCTGTATCAGCAATAATATTCATATGCAGGAAAAAGAAACTGAAATTCTGTACAGCTGAAAACTGTAATCTTATATCGCTGACAGCCGGTGTGATGCTAAGACTGTTCTATATTCTCTATACAGACGGCTTTACAAGACAGCATGATGAGGGTTCATTTGATGTCGGAGCAGGTCATTACGGCTATATGAAATATATCTATGACCATAATGCAATTCCGGATACAGACCCGAGAAATGCATGGCAGTTCTATCATCCGCCGCTTCATCATACGATAGAGGCGTTATGGTTTAAAATTCTCTCAGCATTCGGAGTTCCGGAGGATAAATTCTATGACTATGCACAGTATCCCGTGTTTATCTACAGCTGTGTCATAATGTTTACGATATACTGCATATTCAGGGAGCTTGATTTAAAGGGAAAAGGTCTTTCAGCAGCAACTGCACTGATATGTTTCAGCCCGTCATTTATACTTATGTCCGGAAGCGTAAACAATGATATGCTTTCAATAATGTTCATATGTCTTGCGGTGCTTTATACAATAAAATGGTATAAAAATCCTGAAATAAAAAATATAATCGCAATAGCTCTCAGCATAGGTCTTGGAATGATGACAAAAGCATCAGCAGGACTTATCGCTCCGGCAGTTGCAATAGTCTTTGTAGTTAAGTTTGTACAGCAGATAAAACAGAAAAAAATCGGCTCGTATATTTTTCAGTATATAATGTTTGCAGTAATATGTATGCCTCTCGGACTCTGGTGGTCAGTGAGAAATTATACAAAATTCAAAATGCCTTTCAATTATATCGCTGAAATCAATATAGAAGGAAATGCCCAGTATCTCGGCGAAATGAATACACTTAAAAGATTTACGGATTTTTCATTATATCAGTTTAAAAGTGTGTTTGTCCAGTGGCTGTGGGACGATGACAAATATCAGGAATTTAATCCGCTGATAGCATTCTTTAAAACATTATGCTTTGATGAAAAGAATTTTTTAAACTGGAATTCAAAGCTTGACACAGCTCCTGTAATACTTTTCTGGTCATCTGTAATAATTGGGATAATATCAGTGATTGCAATGATATATATTTTCAGCAGAAAATCATCATGTCCTATGCTTATGAAAATTTTCCTTGCCGCAATATTTGTAACATTTTTCGGAAATTATATAGTATTCTGCATTAAATATCCGTTTACCTGCACCATGAATATAAGATATGTGACACCTGTTTTTATACCAGCGGCATATTTTACAGGAGCAGCAGTTGAAAATATTTCAAAGTCCGCAAAGAAATCAGCGGCAATACCTGAAATTCTGATATTGTCTGCGGTAATGACATTCTGTTCTTCAACCGCATTTGTATATACTGCCCTTGCCTGTATACAGTAACCTGTAACGGGCGAACAGCGGCAAACTGCCGCCTGTAATCTGTCAACCGATAATTTTTTATACAGAAAACAATTATCAAATTTATGGTTTAACCATAATTCGGCAGGCGACCAAATAACAATCATCGGAAACCTGCATAAACAATTCATTAAAAACGTTTGTATATATTGTTGAAGCCGTTTTTACCATTTTGTCAACTTTGTGTAAAATTCGTGTGATTGTCCGTCAAATTAGCTAAAAATTTGATGATAATTTTGTATTGTCAGCACAAAAATAATTAAAGATTGATTATAAATATTGACTTTTGCGGCTTAACATTGTATATTAGATTTACCGAAAAGATTTTATGGCATTTTTATGTGCTGTTACAGAGGCTTAAACGTTTTCGGAATATGGTGTGTGACAGTAACGCATCAGGCAGGTCGTGAGATAATGGTTTCCATAAAAAATATCGCTGAAAAATGCGGAGTATCTATCGCTACAGTAAGCAAGGCTCTCAATAATCACAGCGATGTAAGTGAAGCCACTAAAAAACTCGTATGCGAAACAGCCCGTGAACTCGGATATTTTCCAAATTCACAGGCAAGAGCCCTGAAAACAAACAAAACCTTCAGTATCGGTGTGCTTTTCATTGACAAGGCACAGAGCGGTCTTAAACATTCATATTTTTCATCAGTCCTTGACAGCTTCAAGGTCGAGGCTGAAAAACATGGATATGACATCATGTTTATAAATACCAAAATAGGCAGCCGTTCAATGTCATACCTTGAACATTGCAGATACCGCAGCTTTGACGGCGTGGTTGTTGCCTGCGTTGATTTCTGTGACGATGATGTGGTCGAGCTTTTCAAAAGCGATATTCCGCTTGTGGCAGTTGATTATGTAAGCGAAAATAAGCTTGCCGTGCTTTCGGACAACGTTTCCGGTATAAGAAGCATTGTAAATTATGTCCACGAAATGGGACATTCAAAAATCGCATACATATACGGCGACAGCTCACAGGTCACTACAAACCGCCTTACTTCATTCATAGATACTATGCATTCATTTGGTCTTGAAGTAAGTCCTGACTATGTGAAGCAAGGAAAATATCATGATGTTGAAAGCTGTGAAAAAATATTTTCCGATATGCTCAGGCTTTATGAACCGCCTACTTGCATACTCGTCCCTGACGATTTTGCTGCATTCGGTGCTTTCAGAGCCGCTGCAAAAGCCGGTATCTCCATTCCGGACGATATCTCAATTGCCGGCTATGACGGAACTTATTTCGCTCAGATGTCAAAACCCAGACTCACCACTGTTGAACAGGATACAGGTTCAATAGGAAGTCTTGCCGCAGATTTGCTTATACAGGCTATCAGAAAAGAACCAGTTGACAACAGAAAACTGATAGTAAAAGGTACTCTGCTCAAAGGCGAAACAGTCAGAAATCTGACTGCCGTCTGATTCATTCGCTTATTATATTAATTTAATATAATATAATTATTTAAGGAGGAAATTTTCAAATGAACAGTTTAAAAAGAACATTAGCTCTTATTGCTACTCTTGCTCTTGCTTCATCAGCTCTCGTAGGCTGTGACAATGGCGGCAATAGCAGCTCATCATCAACAGCAGATTCTTCATCATCAGCAGATTCTTCTGCAGCAGATGATTCATCAGCAGCAGACGACAGCTCAGCAGCTGACGATTCATCAGCAGCTGACGATTCATCAGCAGCAGGCGGAGAAGTTAAGCTCCCGACAGGCGGCGACACTCTCACAATTATGTCATGGAATACAGAATTCCCGGACATGGTTAAGAACTACTACTGCAAGGATAAGGGCTGGACAGATAACGGCGACGGCACTTTCTCAAAGGACGGCGTTACACTTAACGTTGTTGCTCACGGTGTAGGCGGCGGCGAAGCTTCACAGTACTATGACCAGTACTTCGATTCAGGAAAGGACCTCGACCTTTACTGTGCAGAAGCTGACTGGGCTCTTAACTACCTCGGTAATGACGAAAAATCAGCTCCTCTCTCAGATATCGGTATCACAGAAGCTGAACTTGCTAACCAGTATCAGTATACTAAGGATATCGGTACTACAGAAGACGGCGTTCTCAAGGCTGTTTCATGGCAGTGTGCTCCTGGTGGTTTTGCTTACAGAGCTGACCTCGCTGAAGAATACCTCGGCGTAAAGACTCCTGAAGAAATGCAGGAAAAGGTTAAAGACTGGGATACATTCATGAAGACTGCTGAAGAAGTTATGACTAAGTCAGGCGACAAGAAGACAGCTCTTACAACATCACTCGGTGGCGTATGGCAGGTATTCTCAGCTAACAGAGATTCAGCATGGGTTGTAGACAACAAGCTCGTTGTAAATGACGACGTTACAAACTTCGTTGAAATGGCTCATACAATGTACGAAAAAGGCTACGTTTGCCCAGGTATCACTCAGTGGGCTTCAGACGGTTCATGGCTTGCTAAGGGTCAGACTGACGAAACAATGGGTTACTTCGTATCTACATGGGGCATCGGTGAAACAATCCTTGAATCAGCTGCTGGCGGCAAGGGCGGTAAAACATACGGTAAGTGGAAACTCGTTACAGGTCCTAACGACTACTACTGGGGTGGTACATGGCTCACAGTTGCACCAAGCTGCGACAACGCTGACATCGTTGCTGATATCATCAGATACTTCACAGTTGATGACGAATCAATGAAGGCTTACGCTCTCGCTTCAAGCGACTTCGTAAACAACAAGAAGGTTATGCAGGAAATCGTTGATTCAGGCGAAAACAAGAACGAAAACCTCGGCGGTCAGGACCAGTTCGCTGTATTCATGGACGCTGCTGACAAGATTGACCTTGCTGGTAAAATCACAAAGTATGACTCAGATATCAAGCTGGCATTCCAGACAGCTTATGAGGCTTACAACAACGGCGACTACTCAAGCGTAGATGAAACAATCGAAGCTTTCAAGGATGCAGTTGCTGCTAAGATTACTGACCTTACATGGGATTAATTCTCTTTCTTTAATAAATAAAATAAAAAACAGAATTGGGTGCTACGGGATGAGTCTGTCATCCTGTAGCCTATCCCTATATATTATGATTGATATTTGATGATTATTAAAATTACGTTATTTTTTTGAGGAGAGTGAATAACCTATGCCATCTTCAGCAGCACAGCGTAACATACGTACAATAAGTTACGCTAAATACGGCTATATGTTCATATTGCCGTTTTTCCTGATTTATGCGATATTTCAGCTCTATCCGCTGATTTATACCTTCACAATCAGTACCACAAATGTACAGAACGGCGTTGATACATTTGTAGGACTTAAAAACTTCCAGGACCTTCTCTTTACATCAACAAACCGTACAACAAAGGCTCTGCATGAAGGTTTCTTACAGTCAATAAAGAATACTCTTAATATCTGGCTTTTAAACTTCATTCCGCAGATTGCCCTTTCTCTGCTCCTTGCAGTATGGTTTACTGATTCAAAACTTAAAATCAAAGGAAAAGGCTTCTTCAAGGTTGTTATGTATATGCCTAATATCATCACAGCTTCATCAGTTGCCGTTCTCTTCCTTTCACTTTTCGGCGAAACTTCAGAAGCTCCTGTAAACGGTACTCTCATGAGAATGGGAATTATCGATACAGCTATCAAGTTCACTACAGACGGCTCTATTAAAAGAGGCATGGTTTCATTCATTCAGGCTTGGATGTGGTACGGAAATACTATGATTCTCCTTATGTCAGGTATCATGGGTATCAATCCTTCACTGTTTGAAGCTGCAAATATTGACGGTGCAAACTCATGGCAGGTATTTACAAAGATTACTGTTCCGTCACTCAGACCTATCCTCCTTTATACAGTTATTACTTCAATGATAGGCGGTCTTCAGATGTTCGATATCCCGCTCCTTTACAATGCAGGAACAAACAATGACCCGAATACAAAGACTATCGCAATTTTCATCTATGAACGTTATGTAGGTACAATCAAACAGTACGGCTATTCAGCTGCTGCTTCAATCCTGCTCTTCATAATGACAAGCATACTCGGTTCTATCACTTTCTACCTTAACCGTGACGTTGATGCTGCAAAGCGTAAAAAACAGCTCAAGAAGCTTAAAAAACAGGCTAAGCAGAAAAATAAAGGTTTGGGAGGATTTGAAATATGAGCATGAAATCAACTTATGGCGGCAAGGACAACTATAACGCCAAACTCAGAGCACAGTCATTAGGTATCATGATTGTATGTATTATCCTTACAATTATAAGTATCCTTCCTATCTGGATTCTTGTCTGCAATGCTACAAGAACTCATATGCAGATTTCAACAGGTGTTAGTCTGCTTCCAAGCACTCACTTCCTTGAAAACTACAGAGCTCTTATGGATAAGGACGTATTCAAGCCTTTCATAGGTTTCAAGAACAGCTTTATCATTTCAGCCTGTGCTACAGTACTTTCAGTATTCTTCTCAGCTCTCACAGCTTACGGTCTTACAGTTTATGACTTCAAAATCAGAGAAGGTGCTTACACATTCATTATTGCCGTACTCATGATTCCGGTACAGGTTTCAGGTGTTGGTTTTATGAAATTCATGATTAAAATCAACCTCTATGATACACTTCTTCCGCTTATTCTTCCTGCAATAGCAGCTCCTGCGGTAGTATTCTTCATGAGACAGTATCTTAAATCATCATTCCCTCTGGATATCGTTGAAGCGTCAAGAATTGACGGCTGCGGAGAATTCAGAACATTCCTCCAGATTGGTATCCCGATGATGAAACCAGCTATCGCTGTACAGGCAATCTTCGCATTCATTCAGAACTGGAACAACTACTTCACACCAAGTATGATGATTGTTTCAGAAGAAAAGAAAACTCTTCCTATGATGATTAAGAGTCTTAGCTCAGACAGACTTGCTACTGACTATGGTATCATCTATGCCGGTATCGCTATTTCAATCGTACCTCTTGTTGTTATCTATCTTATCCTTTCAAGATTTATCATTGAAGGCGTTGCACTCGGCGGTGTTAAGGAATAATAATTGCACATTACATAAAAAACACAGCTTCGGCTGTGTTTTTTTGTTGTATTTTTTTAAAAACTATGCTATAATATTACTTAAAAAGGAGGTTGAGTACTAATGACAGAAGATAAAATCTATGACGTATGGGAAAGAATCAAGAGAAGTTATAAAATAAACACAAGTCAGAAACTCGAAAATTTCATATCCGGTGAGGAAAAAAAGGAAAATATTACTCTCAGAAGATTTGTAAATATTTATTATTATCCTGAAGAACTTGTAAAAGAACTTAAAGGCAAAGGCGAAAATGCTGATATTGCTGAAAGAATCCTTTATGTAATTTCTCAGATAAACAACAACGGTCTGCTGATAAGCAGAATAAGCGGTTCTGATGTAAATGTATGCAAAATGCTCGGATATTCATTTATGGATATAATCAATGATACTAAATTCAGATTTTCTGACACAAGTCACTATTATCATATAAATGAAGTCTATAAACTTGCATCGGCTTTGGTAAAAGCTTATGAAGATGAAATAGCTGAAATAAAGAAAACTGATTTTAAAGACAATGAGCTTATTCTCTGGCTTTTTATCATGACAAATCTTTTTCTTAAAGATACTGAAAGATACAGCTACTGTCTTGAAACAATCAAGGAAAATATTAACAAAATCCCGGAGGGATACGGAATTTATATAGCCTGCCGCCTTTGGAACTATGATGAATCAATGAAAAAATTCATAGTCAGCAATCTTCGTGTGTTGTCCTATGTGACTATTATGGAATGCGTATTCAAGGAAACTATGGGTTTAAGCCTTAAAACAGCCCTGTTTGATATGAATGAACAGCAAGCATATTACAGATATATGATTAACAAGACAGCTGGAGGTTATTATACATCAAAAATTTTCTTTGATATGCTTAATGAAGCATATGACTATGACAAGGAAATGTTTGTAAGGATTTATGAGAAAGATATTGAAAGCTCTGTAAATGTTTTCATGCTTGCCAAAATGATTAAAAACGGCGATGAAATAAAGGATTGCGACAAAGTAATGGAAAAATATGTTTCCAAAATGCGTGACAGAGTTTTAAATGATATCAATAGAAGACGAAATGATGGAGAAAAACTCAGTCCTGTTGAATTTATCCGCCTTTTCAGCTCCGACAATCTGGAGGAAGCAGCATCAAAAATCAGCGTAGTGAAAAAATATGGATATTTCGCTTCCCATGAACTCAGTGCATTGTATTCCCTTTATGACTATAATAAAACTGCAAAAAATATGGTAAAGTTTATGTTGCTTAATTTTTATATCAAAGGTGATAAAAATTATGATAAAAATATTGATGTTGCAGTAAATATTCTTTCATTTATGCAGGTAAGAAAGTATTGCCTTGATATACCTGAAGAAGAAAGTCTTAAACTTATCGTCAATGAAATTCTGCCTGTTGACAGTATTTTTAAATCATACTGTGCTTTGAGTACAAGCAGCTGGTATAAGAACTATTTTAAATTTGACAAAAATATTTTCCTTGATTTTATAAAAATGTACCCGAAAGAAGCACTTGAATATTTCAGTACAGCAGAAGATGCTTCATCAACAGTAGCATGGCTCGGAGCATATTACAGTGCTGATTTTGCGGAAAAGAGTTTTGAACCTGTGATAAAAGCACTTAAAAGCAAGGCTAAGACTGTTCGTATAAAGGCTATGGAAATTGCTGAAAACTATGAATCTGAAATACGTCCGAAAATTGAAGCGATGCTGCCTAAACTCAAAGGAACTGCGGAAGCGGCTGTTGCACAGATTATAAAGAAATGGGATAATGTAAGGAAATTCGGCAAGGATTTTGCATTTACATCAAATGAATTTACAGAGGAATTCTGTAAAGAAAATTTCACTCCTCTTATGAAAAGAAAAATTTCATGGATAGATGAAAGCTGTTTTGAAGGCATACGCTATGCGGATATGAGCGGAACAGCTGCTCCTGAAATAATTGAATACATAATTTCAGAATATATGATAATTGATGAGCCTTACAGAATATCATTATGCGACAAGGCGGCAGAACACCTTAACAAAGCCGATTTGCAGGCAGCACTTGAAAATATATTCAAATTCTGGGTTGAAAGCGGAGCTGATACAAAGAAGAAATTTATTACACTTCCATACTGTCTTTATGCCTCAGACAGCCAGATAATAAGCCTTAAAAAACAGCTTGAAACATGGGCAGCAGCTTCAAGAGGTCAGCTTGCCTCATTTGTAGTCGGAAATATGGCTCTTAACGGCGGAGCAGTCGCACTGCTTACAGTTGATTCAATATCAAGGAAATTCCCGAGCAATATGGTTAAAAGTGCCGCAAAATCAGCATTTGCATATACAGCAAAAGTTCTTGGAGTGCCGGTTGATGAGCTTTCAGACAAGATAATACCATCACTTGGATTCAGCAAGAGCGGCGAAAGAATATTTGACTATGGTTCAAGAACATTTACAGTATCGCTTATGCCTGATTTTACACTTTCAATCCATGACAATGCTAAAAATAAGGATATAAAGAGTATGCCTAAGCCTAATGCAAATGATGATACAGTAAAGGCAGAAGCTGCTAAAAAGGAATTTTCAGAACTTAAAAAACAGATTAAAACCGTAACAGCAACTCAGAAACAGCGTCTTGAAAAGGTATTTATGAATGGCAGAACATGGACTGCTGAAAACTGGCGGAAACTTTTTGAGGAAAATGCAGTTATGCATTGCTTTGCAGAAAAACTTGTATGGGGAGTATATGAGAATGGAAAGGTAAAGAGTACATTCAGATATCTTTCAGACGGTTCATTCTGCAATGAAGATGATGATGAATATGAACTTCCTGAAAAAGCAGATATAACACTTGTTCACCCTGTTGATATAGAGGGAGAAGTACTTGAAAAATGGAAAGAACAGTTCGATGATTATGAGATTGTCCAGCCGTTTATCCAGCTCAATGCAGAAATTATAAAATTATCCGAAAAGGATATTGAAGATAATCAGGTATCAAAATATATCGGCAAATCATGCAAATCCGGAAAAATGGCAGCAGCAGCGAAAAAATACAATATGCTGCGTGGAGCAGCCGGTGACGGCGGTTCATTTGAAGGATATGACCTTGTTGACGATTATCTTGGAATATATCTGCATATTGACGGCGATGTTCTTTATTTCGGACAGGATTACAATGAAGATGTAAATCTTGAAGAGATAAAATTCAAGACAGTTGACGGAGATTATGTGCTTAATCCTCTTGAGGTAAACAAGCGTTTTGTAAGCTGCTGCATGGAAATAATTGAAAATATGACAGATATGTAAAGGTGTAAATAATATGAATGTACAGAAACCGCTTACAGAAGTAAAGTATAAAGAAGAACTTGAAGCACTCAGAGCCGCTGATACCGGAAAGCGTCCGGAGGGCTGGCTCATGTCGCCGAAAGCCGTAAGGTCATTTATACTCGGTGAAAAGAAACCTATTGAATACAATGGCAAAAAGGTTGAAATATCCCAGAAATTCTATGGAGATGATTCACTCGTTGAAAGAGCAGTCGTGACTCTTGCAAGCAACAGAGGTCTTATGCTTGTAGGAGAACCGGGAACTGCAAAAACAATGCTTTCAGAGCTTTTATCCGCCGCAATATCCGGAAACAGCACAAATACAGTTCAGGGAACAGCCGGAACTACTGAAGATAATATAAAATATTCATGGAATTATGCCTTGCTGCTTGCAAAAGGGCCGGTAAAGGAAGCACTTGTTCCTGCACCGGTCTATACCGGAATGCAGAGCGGAATTATAACACGATTTGAGGAAATAACACGCTGTCCGCTTGAAATACAGGATACACTCATATCAATAATGAGTGACAGAGTAATGAATATACCTGAATTTGGCAGTGATGGAATGATATTTGCCGCAAAGGGCTTTAATGTAATAGCTACAGCAAATACCCGTGACAAGGGCATAAATGAGATGTCAAGTGCCTTGAAAAGAAGATTTAATTTTGAAACTGTTGAACCTGTAAAGAGTATTGCACTTGAAAGCAGAATAATTAAGGAACAGTGTGAAACAATGCTTGAAGATGCAGGAATTGATGTTCCGGTTCAGAAAGATGTTGTAGATGTTCTTGCAGAGGCGTTCAGCGAACTGCGTTCAGGGCAGTCATTTGAAAAGGCAAAGATACAGAAATTATCAGGGGTTATGAGTACAGCAGAAGCAGTATCAGTATATTATCAGTCAGCACTCAGTGCCTGTTATTATGGGAATGGTGAGATAGATATGAAAACTCTTACAGAAAATCTGCTTGGTTCTGTAATGAAGGAAAATAAAGATGATTTGCCGAAGCTTAAAGATTATTACAATGGTTCAGTAAAAATAAAGGCTGAACGTTCAGGCGGATTGTGGAGAGAACTCTATAACAGCCGTACATATCTTAAATAACAGGTTGAAATTATATGAAAAATAGTATATTCAATGATTCAGAAAGTCTTTTCAAGGCATCATTTGATATGCAGTCAGATGTAATATATTATCCGGTGCGTCATCATTCTCCTGCCTGTTCATATCATCTTATCAGTGTAATAGAGGATTACAGACCGGAGGTTATACTGATAGAGGGAGCAGCAGATGCTGATTTTCTGATACCATATCTTGCCGATGAAAAGACAGTTCCGCCCGTATGCATTTACTACAGCTATGATGATAAAAAGGGAATAATAGATGATTCTCATGAAAAATACAGAGCATATTATCCGTTTCTGGAATATTCCCCTGAAATGACAGCAATAAGAGTTGCAGAAAATAATGGCATTGATGTGCATTTTATAGATATGCCGTATGCGGATATGCTTGTAAATACCGGAAAAAACAAGCTTCAGCTTGATTTCGGAAAAGATGACTATGAAAATGAAATATTTTATACTGAAAAGGTAGCATATGAGAATAACTGCCGTAATTTTTCAGAATTCTGGGAGAGTCGTTTTGAAATTCCGGCAGCAGATAAAACAGCATATGAATTTGTAAGAGGAGTGACAGCACTGGGGTATTATATGCGTCAGTGCGGTCATAATGATGAATCCGAACATATAAAAAATGCACAGCGTGAAAAATATATGTCAGGGAATATAGCTGAATACAGAAAAAAATACAGCAAAATTCTTGTAGTTGCCGGAGCATATCATATTGCAGGACTGCTGTCACCTGAAACAAAGCTTCCAAGGCTTAAAAAATGCGACAGTTCAGCAAAAGCTCTCTATCTCATGCCATACTCATTTCTTGAAACAGACAGCAAAAGCGGATACGGTGCAGGAATACCGTTCCCATCATTCTATCAGAAGATATGGAAAAGATTATCTGATAAAAATATAGAGAATCCGTATGAAGAAACAGTACTTGAATATATCATTAAAACAGCAAGATATACAAGAACAAAACAGCCTGTATCAGTGCCTGATGAAATAAATGCAATGACGATGGCAAAATCGCTTGCAAATTTAAGGGATAAAAGTTCTGCCGGAGTATATGAGCTTACAGATGCCGTCAGGAGTACATTTGTAAAGGGAGATATCAATATATCGTCATCATTTGAACTTGATTTCCTTTACAGACAGCTTACAGGAATGGGCATGGGAAGCGTTGCCGCAGATGAAAGCATAATTCCTCCGGTAGTTGAGGAATTTCATATGCTTTGCAAAAAGTACCGCATAAAGACCAATTCAATAGCATATCAGGATATGACTCTTGAAACGGTCAAAAAGCCGTCACATTATGAAAAAAGCTGTTTTCTGCACAGAATGGAATTTCTGAATACAGGTTTCTGCAAAATGCTTTCCGGAGCAGATTATGTTAATAACAAAGACAGAAATCTTATAAGAGAACAGTGGAGATGCAGATACAGCACAGGAGTTGAAACGGCTCTTACAGATTTGTCAGTATTCGGAGCAAGTATATCACAGATATGCATTTCACTTGCAGAAAAGCAGTTCAGCAGCAATATGACATCATCTGAACTGGGAAAACTCATGATACATATTCATGTCATGGGAATGAACAGCATATATGATAAAAAGAATGATTTTATACGTTCAGTTATTCTTTCCGACAATAATTTTACAAGTGTATGTGATTTTATATTAAAGCTCAGAAATCTTGCAGTAATGCAGAAATTAAGAAACGGAAATATTGCAGATTTTATATCTGAATATATAAATCTGTCATTTGAAAGGGCAGTTTTACTGCTTGACAAGATAAAGAATGCAGATGATGACATACAGGACGAAGTATGTAAAGGTATAAAAATGCTGTATTCAATGAGTCTTGAATATGACAAGCTCTGTTCATGCGGTATGCTTTGTGATGAACTTGAAAAAATCGCTGAAAGTCCTGAATGCAAACCGCAGATTTACGGTCTTGCAGAGGCAGTGCTTTTCAAAGCCGGCAGGATAGGTACAGAAGGATACGGAATAATTATCAATTCATATCTTGAAACAGCTGAAAATGATGAAACAGCACTGTTTTTATGCGGAATGTTTATGGCAGGCAGAGATATAATTTTCACTGATTCAAAGCTGCTCGGACAGATAGACAGAATAGTATCATCAATGAATCATGATGAATTTATGGCAATGCTTCCGCAGATGAGATATGCGTTTACTAATTTCATACCGGCTGAAACTGAAAGAATAAGCAAAATGATAGCAGAAAGATATAATACATCATCAGATGAATTTTCAGGAAGCTATAAATACAGTATTGAAGAAACAGCGGCGGCTCTGAATGCTGACAGAAAAGCAGCTGATAATCTTAAAAAATGGAGATTGTACTGATATGGAAGAAAAAGAAGCTCTTTTACGCTGGAGGCTGATTCTCGGAGAATTTGCTGAAAATGAACTGCCTGGTTCAGATGAATACAGGGAAGCTGATTCAGTGCTTTCATTTCTCTATGACAATGAGTATTCAGAAAACAGGAATATGCGAAAAAAAAACGGAGGAAAAAGTTCATCTGTCATGGATATACCTTTGTGGCTTAAAAAGGTTAAAAAGCTTTTCCCGAAAAAGACCTGCGAGATAATGCAGAAACACGCCCTTGACAAGTATGGAATGACTGAAATGCTTACAGACCCCGATGTTCTGAAGGAAATACAGCCGGATATTGACTTGTTGAAAAAATTGCTTACATTTCGTCATATCATGCCTGAAAACGTGAAGAAAATGGCGTATGAGATAATAGAAAATGTAATAAATGAGCTGAAAAAACGCCTTGAAGTAAAGGTTCATAAAGCATTTTACGGAAAAAAACTCCCGAACAGCAGTAATGCTCCGAAAGTTTACAGAAATTTCAGCTTTAAAAGAACAGTTGAGAGAAATTTAAAGAATTACAGTCCTGAATATAAGACAATAATACCGCAGAGAATATATTTTGATGCCAATGTAAGAAAATATAATCCATGGAATATAATAATTCTTGTTGATGAAAGCGGAAGCATGAGCGATTCAATAATATATTCAGCAGTTATGGCATCAATTTTTGCAAAACTGCCGTTTATAAGCATAAATCTTGTAATATTTGATACAAGTATAGTAGATTTGAGTGAATATACATCAGACCCTGTTGAAACTCTTATGAAAGTACAGCTCGGAGGCGGAACTGATATCTATAAGGCATTGCTTTATGCGATGAAGCTTATTTCAGCACCACAGAAAACAATAGTTATTCTGATAAGCGACCTTTATGACGGCAATGATTATCGTCTTATGTATGGCTGTTGTTCTTCAATAATTGAATCAGGAGCAAAATTTTTTGTACTGCCTGCACTGGATTATTCAGCATCACCATGCTATGATGAAAGAGCCGCAAAAAATATGGCACAGCGTGGGGCGGAAGTATGTGCAGTAACACCGGAGGGACTTGCTGAATGGATAGGAAATGTAATATCATAGCTGATAACGGCTGCGAGATGAAAATTTCAGGGATAATTCCGAAAATAAATGAGGATAATCTTATAAAAATTTCAAATAAGGGTATATATAAAAGAGGTCTTAAAGATTTGGAATCAGTTTCCGAAGCAGAGATATCATGCAGCGGCGAATTTGTGAATATATCATTCGGCGATATAAAAGTAGCTGTAAAAGATGATTTCAGCGGAATATCATGCAGCTGTCAGTCAAAAACCGTATGCAGACATATCATTACAGGACTTCTTATACTTTCAGAATGCGGAGTTGAAGCATCTGCTGAAACAGAAAAAGAACCTGAACCGGAAAAGGAAATCAAATCCGAGAAAAAAGATAAATCTGAAAATAAAACAATAGTTCCTGATAAAGACTATATAAATGAGGTTATCAGCTTTGTGGAATCGGTTATGAAAAAGGGTGTAATCAACTGCAATGAGGGAGATATTGATACAGCGGTACAGCTTTCGCTCAAGGCAGAAAATACAGTTCATAATAATATATCACTTATGCTGAGAGGTTTTTCAGCGGATATTGAAAAGCTTAATGCAAAGAGTGCTGAATTTGTTTCAGTAAATACATTTCATCTGATTTCAAGGATATACAATACATCATTATCAATAATAAAAAACAGTGATTCATATGAAAAGCTTAAAATTCTTTGCAGTGAAAGCAAAAGCTATGATGATATGGCGAATATGAGTTTTATAGGACTCGGAGCATATCCATGGAGTACAAAATCAGGATATGCAGGAATAACAGCTCTGCTTTACTGTGAAGATGACCATCAGATATATACATATTCATCAAGTGCCGCATATATCCATGAAAAAACAAGCGATTTCAATAGTATTGAATATCTTTCCCAGAGTTTTAAAAGTCATTCCCACTGGCAGAATTCAGCATCAATGTTTCAGATATCAGGTTCATCATTCAGGCTTTTCGGCGGCAAAGCCAATTCACAGAATCGTCTTTCATCATCAAAAAATACATTTATGAATGTTTCAGGATTTACAACATATTCACAGATTACACTTATAAAGGACAGACTTTCAGCAGAAAAATATCTTGTTGAAGATGATGACTATGATTATTTTGCACCTGTCAGGACTGAAAAGATATGTATAATATCAGCCGAGGAATTTCGGTATATAAATTATGATAAGGTAAGGCAGATACTTGAATTTTCATTATATGACGGTAAAAATGAATATCCATGTGAGATATTGTGGAATGAACAGAACAGAAATGCCGTTTCATATATAGAATCTCTTGCAAGAAAAAGCATGAAGCTTGGCAGAGCGTTTATATGCAGATATATAAACGGAGTATTTGTGCCTGTAAGCCTTACATATGACAATAAAATAAACAGTTTTTATTTTGATTGAGGTTGAATTATGGAAAGAATATGCAACCAGCTTGAAGAATTGCTTTCAGATATAGTTTTCTGCGGAATAAGCAATATAAGCTCGGATATATATCAGAGGCTTTCATTAATTTCTGCAAATATGAAGGATATAGGAATGGAAACAGGTAGCCTTATGGTAAACAGACTTAATGAAATTATTGCCGGATACAGAAGAAATGAAAATGATGGAAATGAAGCAGCAGCACTTATAAGCAGTCTTGAATTTTATCTTAAAAATATAATGAAATAA
>ERZ808240.2660-NODE-2660-length-18917-cov-9.105609_pt1 | contig 18917 bp, 16 predicted proteins | sample MGYA00521084_ERZ808240 | MGnify/ENA primary metagenome ERZ808240 (study PRJEB31516, sample SAMN03275571) | gut metagenome | biome: mammalia-associated habitat; material: feces | host: Papio cynocephalus | place: Kenya | collected 2012-08-06 ... | reverse complement strand
ATGTATCCACACCAGGAAAATGAAGTAGAACATTTGTGGGAGTCTTTGCTGGAAGTTATACCGGAACAAGATTTTATGCTCATCGCATTTCAGGTAGAAGACTGGAATAGAGATTTCTCTCCGTGGGAAACATCAGCGGTATTCGGAAAGGAAGGCTTTGCCGGACAAGGCATGAAGACATTGAGATGGCTGACAGAGGAATGTATTCCTTATATTGACCGTATTTTTGGTGTAAAAGACAGAGAACATTGGCTGATGGGTTATTCGCTTGCCGGATTATTTGCTTTGTGGGCAGCTTATGAAGGTGATGCATTTTCTGGAATTATATGTTGTTCGGGTTCATTATGGTTCCCAGATTGGGATCGTTATGTGAAAGAGCATGCGCTTCAGAGAAAATGTAGCGTGTATCTGAGCCTTGGCGGTAAGGAAGAGAAGACGAAGAATAAAGTAATGGCAGCAGTTGGTGACAGGACCAGGGCACAGGAAAAGATATTACAGATGGATCCGGCGGTAGAACATGTGGTTTTAGAGTGGAATGCGGGAGGGCATTTTGCTGATGCAGGGAAAAGACTGGCCAAAGGAGTCAGATGGATGTTAGGAATTAAAAGTAGCGTATAATATAAGTTGAGGGTGTTAAGGTTTCATGGTATCATAACCAATATAGAAGAAAATAGGTGTAACGTTGGATAAGGAACAGGATAACATTTAGCAAAAGAAAGCGGGAATCAAATGAGCGAATACATCACGACCTACACAGGAAAGCATTTTAAACCAACAGAACCGGATCCGGAGTTATTTGACATAACAGATATTGCACATGCGTTGTCCTTAATCTGCCGGGGCAATGGTCATGTGAAGACATTCTGGTCGGTCGGGGAGCACTGCATATGCTGTGCCAAAGAGGCAAAGGCGAGAGGCTTGTCGGACCGGATGGTGCTTGCGTGCCTGCTTCATGATGCAAGTGAGTGTTATATGTCGGATGTTCCATCGCCTTTTAAGAAGGAGCTGCCGGAATATAATGAACGGGAAGAACGTATGCTTGCTATGATTTATGAAAAATTTCTCGGTTCAGATTTGACATCGGAAGAGAAGGTGCAGTTAAATGCGATAGATAAAGCAATGTTATGGTATGATCTGACGTTCCTTTTAGGGGAGAAGCAAGAGAAAGAAGCACCGGAATTGCATATTGAACTGGAGTATGGGGTCAGAACATTTGGCGAGGTGGAAGAGGAATACCGGAGCATTTTTGAAAAATATTATAAGCATAATAAGTAACAAAGAGGAAAATCACATGTCAGAATCAAGAACAGATGAATTATATCACGCATTAAAAGAAAAAGGTTATCCGGATGCACTCTGCAGAGAGATTGCCTATAAGTATTTGAATACAGACTATACAGCTACAAGGATGCTGGGTTATCTGTACCGGGTATCAGCTCCACGGGTGGAAGATGTAGTGGATGAGATGCTGGCAATCTTAAGTGACCGCGATGCGATCATACAGAAGAAAGAACTCGAACATGCACAGGCAACGATTAACAGTGTGTACCGGGAGGGATTATAATTCCAGAGAAATTTACAATCTGAAGAAAGATGTAGATGAAAAAGGATGATGCAATGAACGGAAAATTCATTTGCATCATCCTTTTTGTAAAATTAATCGTTCTTCAGATTGATAAGATATTTTTCAAATTCATCATAAGAACATGGGCGTCCCCACAGATAACCCTGGCTGTAATCAGGGGCAAGTTTCCGGATCCTTTCCCATTCTTCTTTGCTTTCAACACCTTCTATACAGATCTTCACATCGAGACTGTGGATCATGCTGCAGAATTGTTTTAAGAGATAATATTCCTTTTCATCTGCGATAGCTTTTGCAGTAAAGGAGCGGTCAATTTTGATGATCTCTGGATTAAGCTCACTGAGATAATGAAAGTTCGAATAGCCGGTTCCGAAGTCATCCAATGCCAGCCGGATTCCGGAGCGTTTCAATTCTTTCAGGAAATGCTGTGCATTGATATTTTCTTCCAGAAGGGCGCTTTCTGTCAGTTCGACGATCAATGCATCTGGTGGAAGTTCTGTCCGTTTTAATTCAGCAAGGATATCCAGGATGACGTCAGATTTTACAATCTGTACCTGCGATATATTGATGCTGATGTGAAAATCAGGCAGGTATCTGCGGATCTTTTTGCAGGCGGCCAGTGTTTCTTTTAACATCCAGCGGCTGGCCGGAATGATGAGTCCGCTTTCTTCCAGAATCGGAATGAATTCTGCAGGTGATATATTTCCGAAGTTCTCAGAGGAAAAACGCATCAGTGCTTCGGCACCGAAGAGCTGCCCGGAGTCTGTTGTTACCACAGGTTGAAAAGCGGCAGAAAATCCGGAGAAACCATGCTTTACAGCGGCATGAAGCTCATTACTGATATCCTTGGTATGTAAGAACTTCTGATATTCTTGCTCGTTGAATATATAGTGTCGGTTTCGTCCACGCTTTTTGGCTTCATTTAAAGAATAATCAGTCCGCTTCATTAATTCTGCATAGTCACATTCCTGAAGATTACAAAATGGCAGGATTCCGGCGGAAATCGTAAACATGACAGCAAAAGCATTGTCTTCTATGAAGTGGTCAAGTGATTCACGGATCTGACTGTAAAGCTGACTGGCCAGATGTACATTGTCGGACGAAGTGTCTAACACAATGAATTCATCCGAAGACAATTTGTACACAGTCTGCTCTTTGGAAATGCAGGATGAGATACAGGAAGCGGTGTTCCTGAGGATATAATTTCCGTAATCCCATCCGGATTTTTCGTTAATTTGTTTGAAATTATCAATTCCTATGCGCAATAAGAATCCCTTTTGCAATGGAAGATTCTGATGCTTCAAATATTCAATCAGTCCGTTTTCACCTAAAAGTCCGCTGACATTATCTGCTTTCTGCCTTTCACCAATCTCATTGATACAGCCTAGCATATAGAGTGGTGCTTTCTGATTATCTCTTACGACATACCCGCGGCAGTTGATCCAGACAGGATTTCTCTTAAGATCCAGCCAGCGGTATTCCATATTATGGGTACAGCGTTCCGTCTGGAGCAGATCCTGGAATTCTGCCTTTAGCTTTGGATAGTCCGAGGCATATACAAAGTCCTGATGCTTTTCCATTACATTGTAAAAGGCATTCTGTGGAATGCAGAAACGTTCCAGTGACTGGGGAGCGATATAATAAAAGTCGGTCCGGAAATCAATAAAGTACAGATAGTCATCTGTGCTGGGACTGAGCAGATCAATGATTCCACACAGTTCAACGGGTGTCATTTTCTGATACATTGCTTCCTGGACGATCATTTCATTTGTGATATCTTCAGCAGGGGTCTGCTTCGCATAAGAAGGCAATGTGTGGGGCATTGCTGCGAGTGACATTTTTTTCCGGCGCTTTTGACGATAAAGCATAGTATCACTACGACGCACAATGTCCTTAAAATCAATATCTGTATCCGGCAGATAAAAAGCATATCCGGCAGATACACTTAAGGAGTAAGGAAGGTTTTGATCCATCTCTTTTAGCAGTTTATCTAATAAAGAAAGTCTGGTATCAATCAGGTCCTTTTCGTCAGCGTGATAGATGTATGCAAATTCATCACCACCGATGCGGAAGCAATTCTGCTCATTCTTAAAAGTCTGCCTGATACATTGATAGCATAGTCTTAAAGCTTCGTCTCCTTTTTCATGCCCGAAGTTGTCATTGATCACTTTTAAGTTATCGAGGTCGAACAATATGACACCGGTTGTACGTAATTCCAGTTCTTCTTCGTCCAGATATTTGATCATATTTTCATATGCATTTCGGTTCATGGCTTCTGTAAGCATGTCCATATTTGCCATTTTCTGTAAATAGACAAGCTTCTGTTTCTGGACATATTGATCGTAATACTGTGATACCTGTATCCAGATCAACAGGATGATAAAAAGTAATGTTCCAAGTGGAAGCAAGACAGATGTCTGCTGAAATCTGTGGGCATAATAGCTTAAAAGTTCCGCCACACCAAAGAACATAATAAGATACATAGGATATCGGAAATCGTGTGCAGCCTTATTATCACATGTTTGTGATTCGTAATGGATGATACTTACTGTATAGACTGCATTACAAAGCAGCAAAATGTGTGTGATCGGGAGGAGACGGAAGATGTCAATGATTCCTGTACACTGGAGAATGACGGCCACAGCCATATTTGCCAGATAAAGCATGGACAGAACCAGCGCACCTTTCCGGTATTTGCTTTTGCAGATATCATACAAAAGAAAATTAAATGGTACCGGGAACAGGAAAAAGGTAAAAAAGTCCACAAAATATAAGGTTCGTCCATCCGGAATTAAAAACTGCAGGAAATTACATTGATTTAAGGCCCATAATGCAATCAGTATGGAGAAAATACCAAGATTCAGGAATATCTTGGCAAGTTCTTCCGGATGTTCTTCTTTTCTCTTTCGGATTACTGCGAAATATAATACCAGGCTGAGGAGTCCGGCAAACAGGATCCCGCAACTGACGATCAGTGATCCAAGACTGTTACTTAGGATCTTCAGGATACAATCGCCTCTGGTTCCAAGGAAAAGATGGACAGGATTGCCATAATACTCCGGATATACAGGAATGATCCGGAGTGTCAGATGTTTTCCTGCACTGTTAGCGGGAATATCGACAATATGCCATCCGGATCCGGGTGATTTCATAAACTTTGGTGCATTCTTCTCATTTCCATACTGGTAGATCACTTTCCCATCCAGCCGGACTTCGGCTATGGTATGGGTCGTCTTAAAGAGAAGTGCCTTTTGAGAACGAAATGCATCCGGCAGAACGATACTTTCGGTCTTGACTCCGTTGTCTGTCTGGCTGGTGGTATTAAGAACGGTTGTATTATCAAATGGAAGCGTCTCGTGGATGTTACTTTTGTTATATATCCAGCCGGAAAATATAACGGCAAATAATCCGAATGTGACCAGCGTAATCCATAATTTCTTTTCTATTTTCATAATGTTCCTCTGCTTTTTATAATCTTTTTTCCTATGTTAAGTCATAATATTACATACCTATAGAATAACAAAAATCTCCTGTATAAACAATGAAATTATAATGAATATAGGAGATATATGTTTGAAAAAAAGAACAAATGTTCGAGAAAAGCTTGCAAATAAGAACGCATGTTTGTATAATGAAATTATGAATACAGAAATCAAAAACAGTAATTATACAACACAGGAAAAGCTGCAGATTCTTGCTGATGCAGCGAAATATGATGTTGCATGTACGTCAAGTGGTTCCAGCCGCCGGGGAAAGAAAGGAGAACTCGGCAATGCAAAGGCATGCGGTATCTGTCATAGTTTTGCGGCTGACGGAAGATGTATTTCCCTGTTAAAGATCCTGATGACGAATCATTGCGCTTATGATTGCAAGTATTGCATCAATCGTGCAAGTAATGACGTGAAGCGGGCGACATTTACGCCGGAAGAGATCTGTGAACTGACGGTTGAATTTTATAAGCGGAATTATATAGAAGGGTTGTTTTTAAGTTCCGGAGTTTTGAAGAATCCGACCTATACGATGGAGAAGATGTGTGAAACGCTTTTACTTCTTCGCACGAAATATCATTTTAACGGTTATATTCATGTGAAGACGATTCCGGGAGCGTCAGATGAACTTCTGGCGGCAGCAGGTTATCTGGCTGACCGTATCAGTGTGAATCTGGAACTTCCGACAGAAGAGAGCCTTCGGATGCTTGCACCGAATAAGACGATGCAGACGATCCTGAATCCGATGGGAAAGGTTCAGAATACGATCGCTGCACACCGGATGGCAATTGGAAAGTCTGCCTATATGGAGAGAAGCCGTGGAAACCAGCTGTTGAATAACGGTATTTTCTCGGAAGATTCTAAAAAGTATTTCAGGGAATGTCTGGAAGAGAAGGGAAAAGCGGCAAGACTGGAACAAGGGAAGACTCTGGATCTGGATTCTTCAAAAGGAATGAAGACACTGGATGATCTTCTGACATGGGACAATGCATATCAGCTGGCACCGAAAGATATGTCCAATTTAAAACGAAGCTTTGCTCCGGCAGGACAGAGTACGCAGATGATCATTGGAGCGACTGGAGAGAGTGATTATACATTATTGCAGACGACCCAGCAACTGTATCAGGGATTTGATCTGAAGCGTGTGTTTTATTCTGCGTATATTCCATTGAATGAAGATGCTGCACTTCCGGAACCGGGGACTCCAACTCCTTTGCTGCGTGAGCATCGGCTGTATCAGGCAGACTGGCTTCTTCGTTTTTATGGATTTCAGGCAGGAGAATTACTGTCGGAAGAGAAACCGAATTTTAATGAACTGGTAGATCCAAAGTGTGACTGGGCATTGCGGCATCTTGAAGAGTTTCCGGTGGAAGTAGAGACGGCAAGTTATGCAAGACTGCTTCGTGTACCGGGAATCGGACCGAAGTCAGCCAGCCGGATCACGCATGCGAGGCATTATGGAAGACTGGATTTTACAAGCTTGAAGAAGATGGGAGTGGTACTGAAGCGGGCACATTATTTTATTACCTGTGGTGGGAAACAGATGTATCACACACCGATTGAAGAATCGTATATCATGAGACAACTGGTCAGTGTGGATAAAAAAGTGATATGGAATGTAGAGCATGCCAATGAATCCTATACCCAGATGACATTGGCGGATTTTGGAATCGGGTAGAGATGAATAGAGACGGAACGGGGATGAATGATGAAGATATATACTTGCCGGGATCGGTTAGAGGATATCATGACCTGCATCTATGATGCCTGGTCAGAAGCATTGCGGATCGGTCACGATCAGATACAATTAAGAAAAGAACCAATACTGCAGCAAACGATGTTTGACGAATATATCCATGTAGATGCGGATAAAGAAAAAGCGGAAAAAGTCATCCGTTCCATCCGCAGAGATATATCTGATGAGGCATACATGGACGTATATTATGCAACGCTTTCTGCCGAGGAAGATGCACTGCAGGCAATTTACAATTTCCTGCGTGTCGGATTTGCAACAGGTGGTAAAGTTCTGGGTCAGTATGCGAATCCATGTGTGATGCGCATACTGGAGCTTAGAAGGAATGTCGGTAACGAAAGTCATCATTTTAATGAATTTGCACGTTTCCAGTCACTTGACGGGAAGGTTTATGTCAGCCATCTGGAACCAAAAAGTGATGTGATCATGCTGGTTGGCAGACATTTTGCAGACAGGATGCCATCAGAACATTGGATGATCATTGATGACAAGCGGAAAACCGCCTGTGTGCATCCGAAAGATGGAACGAACTATCTGCGTTATCTTACAGATGAAGAGTTTGCCTCCCTTCGCAGGACAGAAGAGTATGAAGATGAATATACAGATATGTGGAAGACTTTTTTTCATGCGATTGCAATCAAAGAAAGAGAGAATTATGTATGTCAGCGGAATTTATTTCCAATCTGGAAGAGAAAACATGCGGCAGAATTTGATTAGTCATAAGTTGTTAAGAGCTTCTTATAGAGCTTTTTTATATACGGTTGGACAATGTGCACAAAAAAATGAAGAAATAATTATGAATTATGTTTAAACAGACTCTTGCGCTTTAATGCAAAAAAGAGTAAAACATTAAGTACAGTAAATAAGAAATGCAGTGAAAGGGACACGTCACAAATGTGAACCGGATTTCAGAGAGCCGCTGGCTGGTGTGAAGTGGCAGAAGGTATTTTGTGATATCACCTGGGAGCATCCCGCCGAAATATATCTGAACGAACATATAAAGTAATCCGGGACGTAGTCTTCACGTTATAGAAGAGGCTGTTTGGACATGACAGTGATGAGTGGTTGCAGTTAGTGATAGTTGCAGTAATACAAAGTGGTACCACGGAAGAATATTCCGCCTTTGTTATCCGAAAGGATAGCAAGGGCGTTTTTTTATATATTTTTTAAATGCTAAAATGCTAAAGAGAAAGAAGAGGATAGTTTTATGAGTGGAATATTAATGATGGTAATAGCCATTGTCGTTCTCGGGGGAGCATATCTCCTGTATGGCCGTTATCTCCAGAACAAATGGGGCATCGACCCGAACGCTAAGACTCCTGCATATGAATTAGAAGATGGAGTCGATTATGTACCAGCCGATACGAACGTCGTATTCGGTCATCAGTTTGCATCAATCGCAGGTGCAGGTCCGATCAACGGACCAATCCAGGCAGCAATCTTCGGATGGCTTCCGGTTCTTTTATGGATCTTAATTGGTGGTGTATTCTTTGGAGCCGTTCAGGATTTCGCATCTATGTATGCATCTGTTAAGAATAAAGGACGTACAATCGGATATATCATCGAAGAATATATCGGAAAATTAGGTAAGAAGTTATTCCTATTATTCTGCTGGCTGTTCTGTATCCTTGTAGTTGCAGCATTTGCAGACGTTGTAGCCGGAACATTTAATGGATTCTCCGTAAGTGAAGCCGGAAAAGTTACAAAGGTAGCAGCCAATGGTGCAGTTGCAACGACTTCTATGTTATTCATCTTAGAAGCTGTTGGACTTGGAATGTTCTTAAAATATACAAAATTCAATAAATGGGTCAATACAGCAGTAGCGATCTTATTATTAGTAGCAGCAATCGCACTGGGACTTAATTTCCCAATGTATGTAGGACTTGATGCATGGCACATCATCATCTTTGCTTACATCTTAATCGCCAGTGTTGCTCCTGTATGGGCATTGCTTCAGCCACGTGATTATCTGAACAGTTATCTTCTGATCTTTATGATCGTTGGTGCAGTTGTAGGTGTATTCGTAGCTAACCCATCATGTAACCTTCAGGCATTTACAAGCTTTAATGTAGACGGACAGTATATGTTCCCTATCTTGTTCGTAACAATCGCCTGTGGTGCGGTTTCCGGATTCCACTCACTGGTATCTTCCGGTACTGCTTCAAAACAGATTAAAAATGAGAAAAACATGCTTCCTGTATCATTCGGAGCAATGTTAATGGAAAGTATGCTTGCAGTTATCGCATTGATCGCAGTTGCATCTTTCGCTAAAGGAGAAGCAGCAGCACAGGGACTGACAACACAGCCTCAGATCTTCGCCGGAGCAATCGCGAACTTCCTGTCAGTTATCGGTCTGCCACACTCACTTGTATTTACATTGATCAACCTGGCAGTATCTGCATTTGCACTGACATCCCTGGACTCTGTAGCCAGAGTTGGACGTCTGTCATTCCAGGAATTCTTTATCGATGACGACACAGATATGGACAACTTAAGTCCATTTATGAAAGTAGTAACAAATAAATACTTTGCAACAATCATTACACTGGTACTTGCATATTTCCTGACAAAAGTCGGATATGCAGAGATCTGGCCACTGTTTGGTTCAGCCAACCAGCTGTTATCCGTACTGGCACTGGTAGCCTGCGCAGTATTCCTTAAGAAGACAAAACGTCAGGGATGCATGCTCTGGATCCCAATGGTATTCATGATGGCAGTTACATTTACAGCACTTGGTATGACAATCACAAAACTGACAAAAGCACTCATGACAACAGGTCTTGATCTTGGAAATACATTACAGCTGATCTTCGCTGTACTGCTTCTGATCCTTGGTGTACTGGTTGCAATTCAGGGAGTAAAGAAACTGCTTGAAAAATCAGATGATAAAAAAGCAACAGCTTAATAATTGATCTATTAAGAATAAAAATGTATTAAGAAAAACTGTGATAGTAGCAGGAAAGCTATTATCACAGTTTTTTGTTGTAATGTATTTGACATAAAAAGATTACTTTATAACCAGGTTATAGTATAATCGAAATTAAGAAATGTATAAATTGAAAGGGGAATAAATCAATGAATCAGAACTTAAAAGTACTAATGCTGAACGGAAGCCCACGTGCCAACGGCAATACCGCTATCGCGTTAAAAGAAATGGAGCAGGTATTTAAAGATAACGGAATCGAGACAGAAATCGTACATGTCGGTAATAAAGATATCAGAGGCTGTATCGCCTGTGGATCCTGCTATGAAAAAGGCAAATGTGTATTTAACGATATGGTAAATGAACTGGCACCAAAGTTTGAAGAAGCCGATGGACTGGTAGTGGCAAGTCCGGTATATTATGCGTCGGCGAATGCGACACTGATCGCCTGTCTTGACCGCTTGTTCTACAGCAGTCATTTTGACAAGACAATGAAAGTCGGAGCTAGTGTGGTGTGTGCGAGACGTGGCGGATGTTCGGCCACATTTGACGAACTGAACAAGTATTTTACAATCTCCGGAATGCCGGTTGCATCAAGCCAGTACTGGAACAGCATTCACGGACGTATGCCGGGAGAGGCAGAGCAGGACGGAGAAGGAAAGCAGACGATGCGCACACTTGCAAGGAATATGACCTTCCTGATGAAGAGCATTGCGCTTGGAAAAGAGCAGTTCGGATTACCGGAGCAGGAGGAACGAATCGCAACACATTTTATACGGTAATGGGATCGGAGAAAAGTAAATGAAAGATATACATATTTCAGAAAGATACGAATTTAGAAATATAAGACAGGACGAAGCGGCAGAAGCAGCGGAGATTGAAAGAATCTGCTTTCCGCCAAATGAAGCCTGTTCAGAACAGCATATGAAAGACCGCGTTGCCGGAATATCTGATTTATTTCTGGTAGCAATTGATAAAGAAAACGGAAAGATGGCAGGATTTTTAAATGGACTTGCAACAGATGATGAGATATTAAAGGATGAATTCTTTACAGATGCAAGTCTGCATAATCCGGAAGGGAAGAATATTATGATTCTGGGACTGGACGTACTGCCTGAATATCGTGGACAGGGACTTGCAAGAGAGCTCGTACACCGGTATCTGGAAAGAGAATGGAAAAAGGGAAGAAAAGAGATTATCCTTACCTGCCTGGAAGAGAAAGTAGCGATGTATAGGAAATTCGGATTCAAAGATAAAGGAATTGCGCAGTCAACCTGGGGCGGGGAAGAATGGCATGAGATGAGTGTAAAAGTGGGACATTGACGTCCCACTCTTTTTGATATAAACTATAGTCTATGTGTGTATAGTAAAATATAGACGTTATATTATAGTTAAAAAGGTAAGGAGAGTACATACAAATGAAAAATTTTTTTGAGTGGTACAAAAAGCACATTACCGGTGCGATTTTTGTAGGACTGATCCTCGGAATCCTGACGGGTTTGCTTCTTGCGGGACGTTTTGAAGTAGTTCTGACTACGACAAGTGTACTGGGAAGTATCTATATGAATGCATTGAACATGATGATCTTTCCATTGGTATTCTGTTCGATTGTAATGGGTATTGCCAGTATCGGAAGTGCTAAGACAACCGGTAAGATTACAGGTGCGGCGATGTTGTTCTTCCTGTGTACAACAGCAATCGCAAGTTTTGTAGGACTGATCATTCCAAGACTGATCCGTCTTGGAAAGGGTGTAAGCTTCAAGATGGCAACTTCAGATATCCAGGCAACAAAGATGGACAGCATCCTGGATACGATCAAGAACCTGATTCCATCCAATCCGGTATCTGCATTTGCAGAAGGCAATATGCTGCAGGTTCTGGTATTTGCACTGATCATGGGATTTACACTGATTGCTATCGGAGAAAAAGGTGAGCCATTATTAAAGGTAATCGATTCCTGTAATGAAGTATGTCTGAAGATTATCAGCACAGTGATGTATTTCACACCAATCGGAGTTTTCTGTACGATTGTTCCGGTTGTAGAGGCAAATGGTACGAAGACCATCGTATCACTGGCTACACAACTGATCATCTTATATATCGCGTTCTTCGGATTTGCATTTATTGTATATGGTGGTGCTGTAAGCTTCCTCGGAAAGACAAGTCCGGTGAAGTTCTTCAAGGCGATCATGCCGGCGGCATTAAACGCATTTGGAACCTGTTCAAGTTCTGCAACGATTCCGCTCAGCAAGAGTTGCGTGGAAGATGAACTGGGTGTTCCAAATCAGATTTCCAGTATCACAATTCCGCTTGGTGCAACGGTTAACATGGATGCAGTATCGATCCTGATGTCGTTCATGATTATGTTCTTTGCGAATGCATGTGGTGTACATGTCAGCATTACGATGATGATCATCATCCTTCTGGCAAATGTTCTTCTGTCAGTTGGTACACCTGGAATCCCGGGAGGAGCGATTGCTTCGTTTGCAGCACTTGCAACGATGGCAGGGCTTCCTGCGGGAGTCATGGGCGTGTATATCAGTATCAACACATTGTGTGATATGGGAGCAACCTGTGTCAATGTTATTGGTGATATGGCAGGATGTGTTGTGCTGAAAGAGAAGATTGAAATCGAAAAATAAAATAGAATATATATATTAAAACAACTTTAGGCAAATGTATGAGAGAGTAAAAATGTCACAAATAAAAACATCAGGAAAACAAAATATACTAACCAGGACATGGACGGTTGCAGCTCTCGCCTGCGTCTGCTGTATCTTATGGGGCAGTGCAATCCCCGTGATCAAGACAGGCTACCGCATCTTATCCGTAGATTCGGCAGACACGGCAAGCCAGATCGTCTTCGCCGGCATCCGATTCGCACTGGCGGGGATTCTGGTATTATTATTCGCATCCATCCGTGAAAAGCGTATTGTCCTGCCGGATGGAAAGATATTCAAGTATGCCATCCCGGTCTGCTTCGCACAGACCTTTGTCCAGTACTTTTTCTTCTACATCGGAGTGGCACATACCTCCGGAGTAAAAGGCGGAATCATCACCGGACTTGGGAATTTTATTGCAATCCTGATGGCATGCCTGTTAGTAAGAAATGAAAAGATGACAGGCAGAAAGCTTACCGGCTGCATCCTTGGATTTGCCGGAGTCGTGATCATTAACATGACAGGCGGTTCTATGGATATGGGATTCAGACTGACAGGAGAAGGATTCGTGCTGATCGCACAGCTTTCCTATGGAGCATCAACCGTACTGATCAATATTTTCTCTAAAAAAGTATCACCAGTTATCTTAAGCGGTTGTCAGTTCTTCATGGGGGGCGTGTTGTTGTTCGTCGTCGGAATCCTGATGGGTGGTCATCTGGATCATATGTCCATAGCAGGAGCAGTACTGATTCTCTATCTGGCAATGGTATCGGCTGTGGCGTATACACTCTGGTCGGTTCTGCTGGCGCATAACGAAGTATCGAAAGTAGCAATCTTTGGATTTGTCAATCCGCTCTGTAGTGTAGTACTTTCGGCATTGGTTCTCGGTGAAGTCAGCCAGGCATTTAATGCGAGAAGTCTGATTGCATTGATCTTGGTATGTGTGGGAATTTATGTTGTGAATTGTAGAGGTAAAAAATAGATTTTCGTGGATATCTTTTGAAAAATCGTGATTTTATGTGGATAAGGTAAGAGGCTGTAAAAGTTCTTAAAAAAAGAATTTTACAGCCTCTTTGTGTACTAAAGTATACAAGAAAAGTTACCGGTAGTGTTTTTGTGTATTGTTATCTGTAGATGATTTATAATTTTCCTTCCGGAATCTTACTGATGATCGTCTTATAAATTCTTATTAAAAATGCTGTAGATACGATAAATGAGATCACTTCCGCGATTGGGAATGCCCACCATACTACATGCAGTCCACCAATTTTTGACAGAATATAAGCGGCAGGAATCAATACAACCAGCTGACGCATGATGGATACGATCATGCTGAATACCGCTTTGCCAAGCGCCTGGAATACAGTACCGGCAACGATACAGAACCATGCGATCAGGTAGTGGATACCGATGATACGAAGAGCCGGAATACCAATCTTCAACATAGAGTCGGAAGCATTGAACATTCCAAGAAGTACCTGTGGGATTCCCTCAAAAGACAGAAATCCAATAAAAGTAAGGCAGAACGCAGTTATCAGACTGATTTTGATCGTTTTGACCATACGTTTGCGCTGCTGTGCACCATAATTATAAGCAATAATCGGTGTAATACCATTATTCAGACCGAATACCGGCATGAAGAAGAAGCTCTGCAGTTTAAAATATACACCGAATACAGCAGTTGCAGTAGAAGAGAACTCGATCAGAATACGGTTCATAGAATAGGTCATGACCGATCCGATGGATTGCATAATGATAGAAGGGATGCCTACTGCATAAATGTGTCCGATCAGCTTTACGTCCGGACGAAAACCTTTGAAACTTAAGGATACATCATGATTGTATTTGTGATTACATGTTCCGGCAACAATTCCGGCAACACACTGTCCGATGACGGTCGCTACGGCAGCCCCGGTTACACCCATTTTAGGAAATCCCAGAAGTCCAAAGATCATAATAGGGTCCAGGATGATGTTAGTAACTGCACCACATAACTGGGAAGTCATACTGAAGATTGTTCTTCCGGTAGAAGTAAGTAATCGTTCAAAGAAAATCTGTGTGAACAGACCACAGGAAAAGATCATAACGGTACTCAGATAATCAATCCCCATATCCATAATTTCAACGTCTGCATGTCCAATCTGACTTGCATAGAAAGGTTTTACGATTGTAAAGCCCAGAATTAAAAATACAATGTAACTGAGTGCGTAGATAAAGGCGGCATTATCTGCGATTTTATTTGCTTTTTTAAAATTATGCTCTCCAAGTGATTTTGAAAGAAGCGCATTCATACCTACGCCGGTACCGGTAGCCACTGCGATCAGAAGTGTCTGGATCGGAAAGGCCAGTGAAACGGCAGTCAAGGCATTTTCAGATAATTTTGCAACAAAGATACTGTCAACGATGTTATAAAGAGCCTGTACCAGCATGGAGACCATCATCGGCAGAGACATATTAAATACTAATTTTCCGACGGGCATGGTACCCATCTTATTTTCTGCTGCAGGAGCAGATGCTTGATTTTCACTCATAGTTCCTCCCTCTGACGCCTGCGAATCAGAACGTCCTTTTTTATTCTTTTTACTATTGGTTCAGCGATATATCATAACATGAATAAAAAAAGGATTCAATAGTAGTCAGGCTATCAGATGAAAGAATTCCTTTACCTGGTTCAGGATGATTTCCATCAGTCTGGTACGCGCTTCTACACTTGCCCATGCAATGTGAGGAGTGATCAGAAGCTTTCGGCTGTCTTTGATCTTGAAAAGTGGATTATCGGCAGACATAGGTTCCTGGCATAATACATCCAGTCCGGCAGCGGCAATCTCATCTTTTTCCAGAGCTTCATAGAGGTCCTGCTCCACAACGATCGGTCCTCGGCCAAGATTTAGGAAGATACAGGTCTTCTTCATCTTTGCGAATGCGTCTTTATCGAGAAGATTCTCGGTGTATTCATTCAATGGTGCATGTACGGAGATGATATCCGATGTTGTAAGCAGAGTGTCAAAATCTACCTGTGTGTATCCGTCCTGCGCCGGTCGTCCGGAAGCAGAGTAGTAGATGACATTTACGCCAAAAGCTGCTGCAATTTGTGCAACCCGGCGTCCGATAGCACCGAGTCCGATGATACCCCAGGTTTTCCCGTGTAACTCTGTAAAATGTTCTGCGAAATGTGTAAAGGAAGTATCTCCGATATAATTTCCGTTTTTAATATAATCATCATAATAGCGAAGTTTTTCTAACAGATAGAAAAGCAGTGCAAAGGTGTGCTGGGTTACAGATTCCGTAGAATAGCCGGCAACATTCCTCCAGGCGATACCATGGAAATCCAGATATTCTTTATCCAGATTATTGGTTCCGGTTGCAGTGACACAGACCAGCTTCAGGTTCTTTGCAGTGCCGATCGTCTGTGCATTGATCGGAACTTTATTGATGATAAGAACATCAGTGTCTATGACACGTTCCGGTGCTTCTTCCGGTGTGGTGAAATTATATTTTGTGACATCGCCGATAGCATCGAATCCGGAAAGGTCGATGTCATCTCCGATAGTCTTAACGTCCAGAAATGTGATTTTCATAATGTGTTTTCCTCCTTAACGCATACAGATATATACCATATAAGCTGCATAGATAATAAGCATTGCGATACCTTCCCGGCGGTTTAGCTGCTTAGAAGTCCAGGCAAATACAAGAGTAATACAGCTTACGATGATCAGAATGATGATATCGATGATATTCTCTGTGATGAACCCAACCGGGCTTATTACGGCGGCAACGCCGAGTACCAGAAGAATATTAAAGATATTGGAACCTATTACATTGCCGAGGGCCATATCTACTTCGTCTTTTTTAGCGGCAACAATAGAAGTAGCAAGTTCCGGAAGGCTGGTGCCAAGTGCGATGACAGTAAGGCCGATCAGCGTCTGGCTTAATCCAAGACTTCTGGCAATTGTAGAGGCCCCGTCTACAACAAAATCCCCACCATATTTGATCGCAATCATGCCGCCTAAGATGTACACGATACACTTCCATGCCGGAAGAAGATTAATGTGTGAGGTGACCTGTTCGATCTCTTCATCGGAAAGTGTTGTATTCGTTACAGTATTATCCGGATGATTGCCGTCCGGGCAGGTCTGCTTCCTTGCCTTTTTTACGCTCTGGATCATCCATAGAAGATAAAGGATAAAGATGATGAGCAGGATAAGTCCGTCTATCCGCCCGAGAGTCATTCCGAGATATCCAAGGATAAGCAATAATCCGGCACAGATGATAGACAATGGAAATTCTTTCTGCAGAGTACTTTTCTGTACTTCCAGTGGGACAAATAAGGTACAGACACCGCAGACAACCAGTAGATTGAAGATATTCGATCCAATGGCATTACTGATGGCGAGTGTATTATTTCCTGCAATGGAAGCTGTGACACTGACGGCACATTCCGGAAGGCTGGTACCCATGGCGACGATAGTCATACCGATGATCATAGACGGAATACGCAGACGCTTTGCTACTGCGGAACTTCCTTCCACAAAAAAGTCGGCACCCTTGATCAGCAGGACGAAGCCGATAATTAATATAACGATTGATTTTAGTAATAACATAGAAAATTCTCCTTTATATATATAGCTTAAATATAGAGGAAATAACTATCGGTGTCAACGGATGGAATTTATTCTTTCCAAAACATTGAAATTACGATATATTTATAAGGAAAAATAAACATAAGAAGGAGAAAGAACAGTTATGTTGAGTATGTTCATTGATAGTATCAGTTCTTTTATGTACAGCAAACTTTTAATCATAATGCTGATCGGAGCTGGTGTGTATTTTACAATCCGGGCAAGATTCCCGCAGGTACGCCTGTTCAAAAGCGCATGCAAAGCGGTAATGGAGAAACCGGATGACGAAGATGCAGTCTCTTCTTTTCAGGCATTGATGGTCTCCACTGCATCAAGAGTTGGAACAGGAAATATCGTAGGTGTGTCATCGGCAATCTGTATTGGAGGATTCGGCTCTGTGTTCTGGATGTGGATCATCGCCATTATCGGAAGTGCATCCGCATTTGTGGAAAGTACACTGGCACAGATATATAAGAAACAAGATCAGGATGGGAAATGCTATGGAGGTCCGGCGTATTATATAGAAGCGTGTCTCCACTGTAGACCGCTGGCGATTGCATTCTGTATTTCCATGATTGCGACATATGCATTTGGTTTTAATATGCTGGCATCGTATAATCTGCAGTCTACTTTTTCGGGATTTTCTTTTTATAACCCAGATGTTACACCGTGGATCGTCGGAGGAATCCTGGCGGTGGTTACGGGATGGTGTCTGCTCGGTGGAGGATCCCGTATTGTAAAAGTAACGTCAACACTTGTCCCGGTCATGGGGGTAGCGTATATTGTCGTGTCGTTGATCGTGGTAATCATCAATGTCGGATATATTCCAACGGTATTTGCAACAATCTTCAGGGAAGCATTCGACTTTAAAGCAATCTTTGGTGCATTCGCCGGATCTGCACTAATGCAGGGAATCCGGCGTGGATTATATTCTAACGAGGCAGGTATCGGTTCAGCGCCGAATGCGGCAGCTTCTGCAAATGTAAGCCATCCGGTGAAACAGGGACTGGTTCAGATGCTGTCAGTATTCATTGATACGTTATTATTATGTACAGCTACAGCAATGATGTGTATGTCATCCGGGGTAGCACCGACAGAAGCTTTGCAGGGAGCACCATGGGTACAGGCTGCCCTGCATGAATCACTTGGCACATTCGGACCGGTATTTATTACTGTGTCTATGGTATTATTTGCATTTACAACACTTTTAGGAAACTGCTTTTACTGCGATAACCTTCTGATATACATTCACAAAAAACAGCCGGGGAAATGTTTTATGACCGGATTCCGTATTGTATGTGCGCTTGTTGTATTTATCGGAGCAGGAATGGAGATGTCCATGCTCTGGAATATCTCGGATGTGCTGATGGGAGTGATGGCGATCATTAATATCCCGGTAATCCTTATCCTGTCAAATACCGCGATGAAGGCAATGAAAGATTATGAGAGTCAGCTGAAGGCAGGAAAGAATCCAGTATTCAAAAGTGCTGATATAGGGATCAGGCAGGAATTAGAATGCTGGAAATAAAGAGAGTATTGTTAAGAAAGGTGAAGAATGTTATGTATTATGTACCAGATGGAACAAAAGAATGCGGATTTTATGAATGTAAGAAATGTGGTAACCGTTTCCTGTCATTACAGACAATGAAACGTATCCCATGCCCGGACTGTGAGCAGGAGATTGATTACGAGATCGGCCCGGATGAATCACTGGAAGATGTGCTGGATACGGCAGAACTTCTGGAGAAGATCGAAGGCGAGGAAGAAGTTGAGAAGATGGATGCACTCCTGAGTCTGGCGATTACCGGAGGGGAGTGTAATTGGATTTAGGTTGGTATTAATTTATTAACTGGAGTGGCCTCTCGGTCCTTGAAGAAAACAGTATAAAGTGG
>ERZ808240.2657-NODE-2657-length-18928-cov-3.703651_pt1 | contig 18928 bp, 13 predicted proteins | sample MGYA00521084_ERZ808240 | MGnify/ENA primary metagenome ERZ808240 (study PRJEB31516, sample SAMN03275571) | gut metagenome | biome: mammalia-associated habitat; material: feces | host: Papio cynocephalus | place: Kenya | collected 2012-08-06 ... | reverse complement strand
GCGGCGGGCGGTGGCCTGCTTGCTCTTGGACTTGTTGGCGGAGAAGCGGGCGATGAAGGACTGCAGTTCCTTGATCTTCTCCTCGTTGCGCTTATTCTGGTTCTTGATGAGGTTCTGCACCAGCTGGGAGGACTCATACCAGAAGTCATAGTTGCCCACATACATTTTGATCTTGTTGTAGTCGATGTCCACGATATGGGTGCAGATGGTGTTCAGGAAGTGACGGTCATGGCTGACCACGATGACGGTGCCGTCAAAGTCCAGCAGGAAGTCCTCCAGCCAGTTGATGGCGTTGATGTCCAGGTTATTGGTGGGCTCGTCCATCATCAGGATGTCCGGATTGCCGAACAGCGCCTGGGCCAGCAGCACCTTCACCTTGAGGCGGCCATCCATGTTGGCCATCAGCTCATAGTGGTACTCTGTGGGAATGCCAAGGCCCTGGAGGATGCGGCTGGCGTCGGACTCGGCCTCCCAGCCACCCATCTCGGCGTACTCCTCGGCCAGCTCGCTGGCGCGGATGCCGTCCTCGTCGGTCATGTCCTCCTTCTCGTAGAGGGCATTCATCTCCTTGCCCACGTCATAGAGGTGGCGGTTGCCCATGATGACGGTGTCCAGCACCGTGTACTCATCAAATATGAACTGATCCTGCTTCAGGATGGACATACGCACGTTGGGCAGAATGTCCACACTGCCGGTGGTGGATTCCAGCTCGCCGGAGAGGATCTTCAGGAACGTGGACTTACCTGCGCCGTTGGCGCCGATAATGCCATAGCAGTTGCCGCGCAGAAACTGCAGGTTGACGTCGGAAAACAGCGGCGTTCCGCTGTAAGACAGGCTCAGGTTGGAAACAGTAATCATATTATTTACCTCACTGCATAATAAATCACTATGATTATAACAGAAATAGACCGGAATGCAATCCGGGAAACAACAGTAAATTTATACAGATATTTATGTCACATTCTTTAAGAAATTGTAATTGCATTCCTTTTCGAGGAAGGCTATAATTTTAGCACATAAACGATTCGAGCGGTTCTGACAAAAACCGCCGTTCTGACAGCGGATAGATCAATAAGAGAAAGGGAACATTTATGGCATCCAGACTGGCACCTGAGCCTGTAAAACAAACACACCATTCCCGCTGCGCCGCACGGCCCCAAAAAGGAAAAAAGAGGCGCTCCCGCGCTCCGATCCTGATCGTCGTACTGTGTGCCGTGCTGCTGGCACTCTACTGCGTGCTATGCGTCCTCGGCGGCAGCGGTGACACCCTGCGCAGCGGCACCACCGTCAACGGCATCGACATTGGCGGCATGACAAAGGAGCAGGCCGTCTCCGCCCTGACGGAGCAGCTGGCCGGCACCACCTCTGTGGAGGGCACCGACTACTCCACCATCGACGTGGTACCCGATATGCCGGATGCCCAAACCTATACGGTAGATCTGAGCGGCTGTCTGAGCTTTGATGTCAACGACACTGTGGAACAGGCGTGGGCACACGATCACGGCGGAATGTTTCTGAGCCGCGGCATCCGCTTTCTGACCTCTCTCGGCGGCGGCAAGAGCTATCATGCGACCCCGCAGGCCTCTGACGCTGCACGGGTGCGCAGTGCGCTGGAGGCCACCGGCATTCTGGCCCTGAACACCACCACTCAGACCACTTACACCCTGACCGACACCACATTGGACTTCACCATGGGGGTCAGCGGCGTTTCCGTGGACGAAAACGCCCTGATCCAGAAGATTCTGGACAACACCGCCAAGGGCGATTACAGCTCCATCACCTGCGAGATGGTGTCCGCTGACCCGGACTCCGTCGATCTGCAGGCCATCCATGATGAGATCTACGCCGAGCCCGCCAACGCCACGTTGAATGTGGCCGACGACGGCTCCTATACCGTCACTGACTCTGTGCAGGGCATCGACTTTGACGTCGCCGAAGCCCAGAACATCCTCTCCGCCGCCCAGCCGGGCGAGACGGTCAGCGTGCCGCTGAACCGTCAGGATCCGGCCATCGACACCGCCACCCTGAAGGCCAACCTGTTCAAGGACGTGCTGGGGGAGTACACCACCAGCGTGTCCGGCACCGCTGACCGGCGCTCCAACGTCCAGCTGGCCGCCCAGAAGTGCAATGGCACCATTCTGCTCCCCGGCGAGGTGTTCGCCTACAACCAGGTCGTGGGCCAGCGCACCGAGGCCGCAGGCTTCAAGAAGGCGGGCGCTTACTCCAACGGTGAGACCGTGCAGGAGCTGGGCGGCGGCGTCTGCCAGGACTCCAGCACCCTCTACTGCGCCGTGCTCTACGCCAACCTGGAGATCGTGGAGCGGCATAACCACAGTTACGTCTCCAGCTATGTGCCCATCGGCATGGACGCCACCGTCTCCTGGGGCGGCCCGGACTTCCAGTTCCGCAACAACACCGATTATCCCATCAAGGTGGTCGCCAACTACGCCAACAGCAAATTGACCTTCCAGGTCGTCGGTACCAAGACCGATGATTACTCCGTCAAGATCACCACCGAGACCCTCAACACCACCGACCCCACCGTGCAGGAGGTGCCGGATAATACGCTGGCGGCGGGCACCTCCCAGGTGACCGATAAGGGCCACACCGGCTACAAGGTGCAGTCCTACCGCCATGTCTACGATGCCAGCGGCAATGTGGTCTATGAGGGCAAGGAGTCGCTGAGCAATTATAAAATGACTCCCAAGGTCATCCATGTGGGCACCAAGGCCGCAGATGCCCCCGCAGCGGATGCGCCGGCCGCGGATGCGCCGGCCGCGGATGCGCCGACGGCAGATACGCCCGCGGAGTGAGCGTAAGTGCCATTGATGTCACTAAACTTGTCTCATGCTCAGGGGAGATCTCTGGTTCAGCGCTGACAACTTGCAGGTTCAGACTTGGCTCTCCCTTTGGGAGAGCTGGCTGCGCCGCAGGCGCAGCCTGAGAGGGCTTTTCACTGACTTGCTGGTGCATCGCCCTCTCCGTCACGGCATTCCGCCGTGACGCCTCTCCCAAGGGGAGAGGCAGGCAAAAGATACCGCACAAACTTTCTCCACCTACACCACACCTATTCCCGCACAAGTGATTGTGCGGGAATTTTATAGGGAGATACCACTATGTTTCAAGGATTTTCAGAAGACACCATCAACTTTCTCTGGGGCATCCGGCTCAACAATCACCGGGACTGGTTCCTGGAGCACAAGCAGGAGTATCTCGACCACCTCTACCACCCGCTCAAGGAGCTGGGCGAGGAGCTGATGGCCGCCATGGATGAGAAGTATCCAAAGGAAGGGCTTCAGCTCAAGGTGACCCGCATCTACCGGGATGTGCGCCGGGTCAAGTACGGCGGGCTGTACAAGGATCATCTATGGCTGGTGATCCGTCAGCCCAGCGAGGAGTGGACGGCCCGGCCAGCCTTCTATTTCGAGATCTCCCCAGAGGGCTATGAGTACGGCATGGGCTACTACTGCACCAAGCCCGTACAGATGGAGCAGTACCGCCGCCGCATCCGCCGGGAGCCGGAGGTGCTGGAAAAGCTGGCCCGGAAGCTGAACCGCCAGAGCACCTTCCATCTGGAGGGCGACGAGTATAAGCGCTCCAAGGGTGAATGCTCCGAGCTGCTGAAGCCCTGGTTCAACCGCAAGGGCATCGACATCTGCACCTTCCACGCCCCCGATGAGCGCATGACCTCCCCCGCCCTCGTGGAGGATGTTCTGGCCGGCTTCGACTGGCTCATGCCCTATTACCGCTATTTCAAGGCACTGGAGCTGGAGCCTCCGGTGACTGATCCCATCCGATAACGAAGCAGAACGCGCCGCTGAATGCGGCGCGTTTGCTTTCTTGAAATTTGCCGTTTTCTATGCTAGGATAAATTGATATTTTATACAAAACTTGAGGGCATTTCTATGATGAATCAGGACAAACGAAAAAAACGCATTGCAAACATCGCCATGGGCGCGGTGATCGTGCTCATCATCCTATCCGGCGTGCTGGCCGTGGGCGGTCAGCAGGGCTGGTTTGACAAAAAAGATTCTGCCGAGACCGGCGTGGTGAGTGCCGTCACAGGCACCGCCGATCTGACGCGGGACGGCATTGCCTCCCCGCTGAGTGCGGACACCGCCCTGCGGGACGGGGATGTGCTGACCGCACAGGAGCACGCCGAACTCACCCTTCAGGCCGGGGACAGCACCATGAAGCTGGGCACCGGCTCCTCCCTGACCGTCACCCACGCCGAGACCGACGGCTTCACCGTGCAGGTCACCGGCGGCCAGTTCTTCACCGCCGCCGGTGAAACTGCAGTCACGCTGGAATTTGGCACCGAGGACTGCACCCTCTCCTCCGCCACGGCCGATCTGACCGTGCGCACTGGCAGTGAGACGCTCTATCTGCTCTCCGGCTCTCTGACGCAGGACGGCACGGACTATGAAGCCAGGCAGGCACTGAGCTGGGTGGACGGCACTCTGACCGTCGACAGCTTCTCCCCCACCGTGCTGGATGATGAGGCCATCGGCTGGTGCCTGAATGCCGGGCAGACGCTGTGCTTTACTTCGGCTGAGCTCCAGCAGGTGCTGGACGACCGGGCGGCCCAACAGCAGACCGACATCGAAGCGCAGGTCAACCCGAGCAAGAATGCCGACGCGCAGGCGGACGGCTCCGCCGCCGGAAGCGCGGAAACTGCCCAGTCCGGCGAGGCCGGCACCAAGTCGGACGGCACCGGTCATACCGGCCAAGCCTCCGCCGGCTCCGACACCGCCAATGCCGCCGATCCGGCTCCCTCCTCCCCCGCTCAGGCGGAGCCCTCAGCCCCGGCCCAGCCGGACACGCCCGCGCAGCCGGAGCCGAACCCTGAACCCGAACCGGAACCGGAGAAAAAGTCCACCTGCACCATTTCCGTGCGCTGTGACACGATCCTGAACAATATGGACTCCCTCGACCCGGACAAGGCGGGCTATGTGCCCTCCAGCGGTGTCCTGCTCTCCAAGACCACCGTCACCATCTCCGACGGCGACTCCGCCTACGACGTGCTCAAGCGGGCCTGCTCCGCCGCAGGGCTTCAGCTGGAGGCCAGCTACACCGCCGCCTACGGCAGCTATTATGTGGAGGGCATCGGCCATCTTTACGAATTCGACTGCGGGCCGGAATCCGGCTGGATGTACAAGGTGAACGGCTGGTTCCCAAACTACGGCTGTTCCAGCTACACCGTCAGTGACGGGGACAACATCGTATTCTGCTACACCTGCACCGGCCTTGGCGCCGACGTGGGGGCCTGACGTGGCACGCGGACAACATCCAGACGCCTTTGCCGCCCTGCATCCCGCACTGAACCTGATCTTCTTTCTGGCGGTGCTGGTGTGGACGGTGCTCCTGCGCCACCCGGCCTATACGCTGGTATCTCTGCTGGCCGGGGCACTCTATTACCGCGCCCTCCTGAGCCGGAGGGCATGGCGCACCTTTGGTGCTCTTCTCATCTTAATGCTCGCACTGACCGCACTGAACCCGCTTTTCAACACCCGGGGCGCTCACCCGCTCCTCACTCTGCTGGGGCGGCCCTATACCCTGGAATCGCTGTGCTACGGCGCGTCGGCGGCGGGAATGTTTGCCGCCGCCCTGCTGTGGTTTTTCTGCTACGGACAGGTGGTCACCGAGGACAAGCTCACCGCCGTACTGGGCCGGCATCTGCCCGCCCTGTCCCTCCTGCTGGTGATGGTGCTCCGGCTGGTGCCCGCCGTGGGGCGCAGGGCAAGACAGCTCTCCGGTGCGCGGCGATGTGTGGGGCTGAGCGGCAGCGACAAGCTGAGCGCGCGCATCGGTGCCGGCATGACCACCCTGTCCGCCCTGTCCAGCGCCATGCTGGAGGGCAGTGTCATCACCGCCGACTCCATGCGCGCCCGTGGCTATGGCACCGGTGCCGTGACCAGCTATCAGGACACCGCATGGCACCGGAAGGACCGGCTCCTGCTGTGGGCTGTCCTGCTGCTGACGCTGTGCACGGCCGTGAATTTTGCCTTTGGTGGAATGCGCGCGGACTTTCTGCCCACGCTTGACTTTGCCCCGATCCTCGGGTTGAGACTGATCCCACTGGCGGGTTATGCCCTGCTGCTGCTCATCCCCGCCGCACTCCACCTCTGGGAGGAACTGAAATGGCACTCTTTGAAATCGAACATCTGACCTTTGCCTATCCCACTGCGCCGGATGCCCCCTGTCTGAAGGACGTGAGCCTGGCGCTGGCGGCGGGGGAATATCTGGCCCTGTGCGGCAAAAGCGGCAGCGGAAAAACCACCTTCCTGCGCCAGCTCAAGACCGTACTGACCCCCCATGGCAGAAAAAGCGGCATCATCCGCTTCGACGGCCGCACACTGGAGAACGTAGACGCCCGGGAACAGGCCGGGCGCATCGGCTATGTGATGCAGGACCCGGACAGCCAAATCGTCACCGACAAGGTGTGGCACGAGCTGGCCTTCGGCCTGGAGAGCCTTGGCTGTGACCAGAGGACCATGCGCCTGCGGGTGGCGGAGATGGCCAGCTATTTCGGCATTCAGGACTGGTTCCACCGGGATGTGGCGGAGCTGTCCGGCGGTCAGAAGCAGCTGCTGAATCTGGCCTCCGTCATGGCCATGCAGCCCGACGTGCTCATTCTGGACGAGCCGACGAGTCAGCTGGACCCCATCGCCGCCGCAGACTTTCTGAACACCATCGCCCGGCTCAACCGGGAGCTGGGCACCACCATCCTGCTCTCCGAGCACCGGCTGGAAAATGTGCTCCCGGTCTGTGACCGGGCCGCCGTCATGGAGGAGGGCCGCATCACCATTGCAGACAGCCCCCGGAACACGGTGGCCGCGCTTCACGCCGCGGGCAGTGACCTCTTTGCCGCCATGCCCGCCCCCGCCCGGGCCTATTATGCCGCCGGTGAGACCGGCGGCGCTGTGCCGCTGACCGTCCGGGACGGACGCACCTGGCTGACCCAAAAAACGGCCGAAAAAACGCTGACTGATCCCGCCCTGCCGGAGCGCGAGCTGTCTGAATCATCAGAGCCCCCGGCGCTGGAGCTCAAGGAGCTGTGGTTCCGCTATGAAAAAAACGCCCCGGACGTGCTCCGGGACGTAAATCTGCAGGTACCGAAGGGCAGTCTGTTCGCCATCCTCGGCGGCAACGGCGCGGGCAAATCCACCCTGCTCAAGGCGGTGTGCGGCATCTGCCCGCCCTACCGGGGAAAGCTATTGCTGGACGACGTGCCGCTGAAAAAATGGAAGGGAAAAGATCTGTTCCGCGGCAATCTGGCCCTTCTGCCCCAGGACCCCAAAAATCTTTTTGTGAAAAAGACGGTGCGGGAGGAACTGGCCGAAATGCTGGAGGGCGCTCCAAAGGCGGAGCAGAGCGCCGAGATCGAGCGCATCGCCGCCCAGTGTGACCTCACCCATCTGCTGGACAGCCACCCCTATGACCTGTCCGGCGGCGAACAGCAGCGCGCCGCCCTGGGCAAGGTACTGCTCACCCGCCCGAAGCTGCTCCTGCTGGACGAGCCCACCAAGGGGCTGGACTGCTTCTTTAAGGCCGAATTTGCCAACCTGTTAAAACAATTCACCGCCCAGGGCGGCACGGCGGTGCTGGTATCCCACGATGTGGAGTTCTGCGCCCGGTACGCCGATCTGGTGGGGCTGTTTTTCGACGGCCGGCTCACCACCGTCAACACGCCCCGGCGCTTCTTTGCGGACAACAGCTTTTATACCACCGCCGCTAACCGGATGAGCCGCCATATCTTCCGCAACGCGGTGACGGCGGAGGATGTGGCCGAGCTGTGCAGGAGGAATGGACTGTGAAAAAGGCAAAACTCCCCCGCCGGAGCTGGCTGACACTGATCCTGCTCTTCCTGCTGATCCCGGCGGCGCTCATTTTCTGCCCCCGATTGGGCGGCCAGGTCTGGTATTTCACCAGCCTGCTCATCATTGCCCTCACCCTGTGCGCCTTCTTTCTGGTGTTCGAGGCCAGACGCCCCCAGGCCCGGGAGCTGGTGGTGCTGGCCATGCTCTCCGCGCTGGCGGTGGCCAGCCGGGCGGCCTTTGCGGCCATCCCCCACTTCAAGCCCATGACCGCCATTATTATGATAACAGGCATCGCTTTCGGCCCAGAGGCGGGCTTTCTGACCGGGGCAGTCAGCGGCTTTGTCAGCAACTTTCTCTTTGGACAGGGGCCGTGGACGCCGTGGCAGATGTTCGCCTACGGCGTGGGCGGCTTTCTGGCCGGACTGCTCAGCCGTCTCGGGGTACTGAAGCGAAACCGCCTCCTGCTCACCCTCTTTGGCTTTTTCATGGTGCTGCTCATCGTCGGCCCGTTGCTGGACCCCTGCGCACTGTTCACCATGACGGGGGAGATCACCGCCGCATCCGCCAGGGCGGTCTACCTCTCCGGCATCCCGGTCAACCTGATCCACGGCACCGCCGCCGGTCTCACCATGCTGCTGTTTGCCAATCCCCTGCTGGATAAGCTGGACCGGCTCCGGGTGAAATATGGTATGCTGGAGGGCGGGCAATGAGGTTTTCCGACTACCATCCCGGCATCAATTTCTGTTTTTTCGCCGCCGCGCTGGCCGGGACGATCCTGTTCCGCCACCCGGTCTACCTCGCCCTTTCCTTCTGCGCCGCCGCGCTCTGGTCGATGGAGCTGAAGGAGGCAAAGGCGCTTTGGTTTGATGCCCTCGCCCTCCTGCTGGCGGCGCTGTTCGCCCTGTGGTATGCCAGCTACCACCACTTCGGCGTCACGCCGCTCTGGACAAACCGGGTCGGGAATGAGGTCACACTGGAAAGCCTGCTCTATGGACTGATGCTGGGCGGCACCATTGCCGCCGTGCTGGTGTGGCTGAACTGCCTGCACACGGTGTTCACCGCCGACAAGACCATCTATCTCGCCGGGCGCATCGCTCCAAAGCTGGCGCTGTTCCTGGCCATTCTGCTCCGGCTCGTCCCCCGCATCAAGACCCAGTGGCGGCGCACCGCCGCCGCCCGCCGGGGCATCGGCTGCGGCACCGGCGGGCTGCCGGAGCGCTGCAGGAACTGGGTCCGGCTGTTCTCCGGCATGGTGACCTGGACGTTGGACAGCATCGTGGTGCTGTCCGACGCCATGCGGAGCCGGGGCGCAGCGCTGAAGGGCCGCACCGCCTACTCCCTCTACCGCTTTGACCACCGGGATCGAACGCTGGTCATCGCCATCTTCACCCTCATCACCCTGTGCATGATGGCTTTTCTGCTGGGACAGACCCTGATGCGGTTCGACCCCATGCTGCACTTCTCCCCCATAACAACGGTCTCTGTGATTTTTTACGCTGCCTGGACTGCGCTCTGCCTTCTGCCCCTTGGAGTAGACCTGCTGGGCGGATACCTCTTCCGTCGCGCTCAGATCCGGCATTGACCCCTATTAAAAAAGGCTCACAGCGCTTCTGCACTGTGAGCCTTTTTCTGTTATTCGGACTCCTGGCTGACCAGCTCCAGGAATGCGTTCAGGTTGGCGTTCGTATTGCTTGGCAGCCAGTAGAGCGACGGGAGAGACTGCATATAGACCGGCCCGCTCTTTTTGCGCTTTTCCACCAGCGGGATCATCGTCACATGGGGATCGTGGCGTAAAATGCAGTTCTCATTCATGTAAGTGATGCCCAAGCCCGCATCGACCAGCATGATCAGGGTATCCTGATCGGACATCGCACCGATCTCAATGTCGGCGCAATCGGTAAAGACAGTTTTCAGCCCGCCCTGCACCGGAGGTTCAAACTCGTCAATGTCCAGCAGGCATAACTTCAGGTCAGAAAAATAGGTGGATATTTCCTTTGGCATGATGTCAGCCCGCCCCACGTTGGGATGCTGCGCCGGCACCGCCAAGCGCATCCGCTCCCCGGGAAGGCGGAGGAAACGGGTCTTGTCCGACGGCGGCATGACCGTGCCGAGACTGAGCAGAATATCCACACTGCCGTCCATCAATGCTGCATAGGAATCCTGGATCGTCAGGTGGCACAGGTTCAGCGTGACATCCAGGTAATCCTGCCGAAACCGCTGGATCGCCTGCCGGACTGCGCCGTCCGTCCAAATTGTGGCCAGCACGCCGATCTTCAGCTGACCGGTGATATGATCTGCGATCTCGTGCAGTTCCGCCGTCGCCGTACGGAACATGACAGACATCTGCTCCAGCTTGGGCAGCAATGCCCGTCCGGTCTCCGTCAGCCGGACGCTCTTGTTCGTGCGGTCAAAGATCGGCACCCGCAGTTCCTGCTCCAGCGCCTGAATATGGCGGCTCAGGGTGGGCTGGGACAGATAGAGGTTTGCGGCCGCCTTGGAAAAATTCTGCTGCCGCGCCGCTTCCAATACACATTCCAGTTGCACTACTGTCATAAGTTCTGCCTCCATGCCCGATTTATCATTTTATCATAGCATTTTCGGTGCACTCTATACAAGTGGGCGCGCAAACTTTCCGCACGATCCACACTTCTGCTTTGTCAAATAGAACAAAATTTGACCAACGAGTCGCGCTTTTACACAAGACTTATCAAATAAGGACTGCTATAATGAATTTACAAGCACCAGAGGACAATGAGTGATTTTCAGGTTTTGCTCATAGCCCTTATCCAGCATAAGGAGGTTTTTTTGTGTGAAACAGTTAAATGAAAAAGTTGCCATTGTGACAGGAGCCGGACAGGGCATCGGCAAGGGGATCGCCCTCTGCCTTGCCAAGAGAGGTGTTAAGGTCATCGCAACCGGCCGCCGTCTGGAGCCGATCGAGCAGACCATTGCCGAGATCAAGGCACTGGGCGGCGAGGGCTTTACCATGACCTGCGACTCCGCCGACCGGGCGAGAGTGGATGAGGTCGTAAAGGCCGCCGCCGAGAAATACGGCACCGTCGATGTCGTCGTCAATAACGCTCAGGCCATTGTTCCCTCCGCTCCGGTGGAAGAGACTACCTACGAAAATATGCTCAAAGCCTGGCAGAGCGGTGTGATTGGTGCACTCAACTATATGCAGGCCGCGTTTCCCTATATGAAGGCACAGCACGAGGGTCGGATCATCAACTTTGCCTCCGCCACCGGTATGTTTGGCATCGCGGGCCAGCTGGCCTACGGCTCCAACAAGGAGGCCATTCGAGGCATGACTAAGATTGCGGCAAAGGAATGGGGACAGTACGGCATCTGCGTCAACGTCGTTCTGCCAGGCGCAGAATCCCCGGCCGCAAAGGCTTGGGCCCAGAAATTCCCAGAGGAGTACGCAAAGCAGGTCAATCTGAACCCCATGAAACGCTTCGGCGACCCGGAGAACGACATTGCCCCTGTGGTCGCATTTCTGGCAGGCCCGGACTCCTGCTATTATTCCGGCCAGAGCGTAATCGTCGACGGCGCCAACTCCATCATGCCCTGAACCTGGCAAATAAATCATACAACACAGCAGGCGAGACTTCTGGTTCCCGCCTGCTGCTTTTTGTCCGGAACCTCCCGGAACTCCGTCACGCCGGCAATGCCGCGCTCCGGGCTTTCACGGCAAAGCAACGACTCAGACAAGGTCAAAGCAGACCCTGCCTGAGCCGTATTCTCATGCTTTCCTCATTGTGTCAAAACGCAGAACCTCGCTTTTCCCGTGCCAACGGATCAGGCGTTATTGCCCGCGGCATATCCGGTACGCATGGCGCCCTGAACGGTCTTGACCGCCAGCGCGTCGCCAATTACAGTGGTCTCCGCACCGGGCGCATAGAAGGCATAGGCCTCGTCCCGCTTGGAGCGAGTGCCCACAGACAGGATCACGGTGTCCGCCTCAACGATATTGGACTCACCATTCTCGTCGGTGTAGGTCACGCCGGCATCGGTAATGCTGGTGACCTTGGCCTTGAGGACGGAGGAGAAGCCCTCGGTGGCCTCCCAGGCATCCCGCACCATGTTGTAGTAGTGAATGGGGGTGGCATCTGCGGCCAGCATATCGCGCATCTCAAGCACAGTGGAGGGGTGGCCCTTCTTGGCGAGGAACATACCGACTTCCACGCCGATCTCGCCACCGCCGATGACAGCAACTTTGCCCTTGACCTGCTCGGGATGCAGCAGGGCGTCAATGCCGGTCATGACGTTCTTGTCGCCCACGCCGGGCAGCGGCAGGATGATGGGCTCAGCGCCGATGGCCACGATGACCTTGTCGAAGCCGGAGAGCTCGCCGGGCTTGGCCTCGGTGTTGAAGCGCACCTCGATGTTGGCGTTCTCCAGCGTCTTGCGCACCATGTAGTCCTTGAAGTTCTTCAGCGTCCATTTGAAGTCGGGCACACTGGCGGGGATCAGCTGACCGCCCAGCTCGCCGGTCTTTTCAAACAGCGTGACCTTATGGCCGCGGTTGGCGGCCACCTGAGCGGCCTCCATGCCGGCAGGGCCGCCGCCGATGACAGCGACCTTGCGGGGCTCGGTCACGGGGGCGGGGGCCATCTTCTTCAGCTGATGCTCCAGACCATACTCAGGGTTGACGGAGCAGACGGACAGGTAGGGGCCGTGGATGGTGGCCACATGGCACTTGTTGCAGCGCAGGCAGGGCACAACGTCCTCCCCCTTGCCCTCATAGGCCAGGCGGCCAAAGTTGGGGTTGGAGATCCAGGCCCGGGCGGCGCCGATCAGGTCGGCCTTGCCCTCGGAAATGGCGCGCTCGCAGGTGTCCAGATTGGTGAACCCGGCAACGGTCTCCACGGTGATCTTGGCGCCGGACTGCTTGACCGCATCGGCGTACTTCAGCCACGGGGTCTCCTCGAGACAGTAGTTGATGGGATGGTTGGAATCCAGATCGGGGGCGCGCAGCTGCATGATGTCCACATAGCCCTCGCACATCTTAGCAAACTTGCAGATATCCTCAATGGTGGTGCCGCCGGGCATACCATCCTCGCCGGAGACCAGCGTCTCGATCAGGAAGTCGGGGCCGCAGGCCGCACGAATGGCCTTGTAGACCATCAGCGGGAAGCGAGCGCGGTTCTCAATGGGGCCGCCGAACTCGTCGGTGCGGGTGTTGGTGATGGCGCTCAGGAACTTGGCACCCAGAGGGCCGCGATAGGCGAAGTGGATGGAGCACATATCGAAACCAATCTTCTTGAACAGCAGCGCCTGCTCGGCATACTGCTTAGCCAGATCCTCCAGCTCCTCCTTGGTGATCTGGCGGTTATGCATGGGAGGAGATCCGGGAGGGGTCAGGAATGCGGGCAGATCGCCCTCCACCACGTCCACACCGGGGCCGGGCTGGACCATAATGGCCACATTGGCCTTGGCATCATAGTAGTGCAGGCCCTCGATCATCTGACTCAGATAGTTCTGGCAGCGGGTATCAAACTGGTCAATGATGGGAAAATGCACGACGTCCTCTGCGGGGGGCACCTTGGCGGGATCGTCAAAGCCGGTGCAGGTGACGATGCCTGCGCCGCCCTTGGCGCGGCGTAGCATATGCTCAATCATGGAGTCTGCTGGAAAGCGCTCATTGCCCTGAATATAGTGGGGCAGAGAGGTGCAGGAAACCAGACGGTTCTTCAGCCAGATGTTGCCCACCTTGATGGGGCTCAGCAGACTCTGGTAACGGGTGCTGGACATAAAAATGACCTCCTTTTTCGTTTTGCTGAGGGAAACTTACTCTCTAAGTGATAAGGAGAGGAGCCACCCTCCGGAGAGGATGGCCCCAAGGGAAGGGTACGGGGATACATCAAAACCGATGCAGTTCGATCAATTACTGCTGAGCAGTGTTACGCTCATCCAGCTCGGCACGGATCTGGGTCCACTTCTTGCTGCCCAAGCTCAGGCCGTAGAACACAGTGCCGCCAGCCATGGCGATGCCGGGCAGGCCCATGAACAGGAAGTTCAGAGCGGCCTGGGTGCTCTCGCCCACGGTGCCGCCGCCGGAGTAACCGGAGTTGGCCAGAACGAAACCGAGGACAGCAGTAGCAACGCCCATGGAGACCTTGTTCAGAGCGGAGCTGAAGGAGGAGCCAACGCCCTCCTGACGGACGCCGAACTTCCACTCGCCATAGTCAATGGCGCGGGTCAGCAGGACGTTCACGGAACCGTTGACACAGGAGCCGACGCACTGACGCAGGATCATCAGAACGACGAACAGCCACCAGATCTTCAGGCCGACAGCCCACATACCGATGCTGAACACAGCGCCCAGACCCATGAACATGACGACGATGTTCTTCGCATCGACAAACTTGATGAAGGGCAGGATCAGGAAGGGAGCGACCATCATAGGAACGTTCATGATGGTCATAACCATACCGATGGGGTTGTCGCCGGCCAGGCCGGAGGGAACCAGAACGTGCTGGATCCAGTAGCCCATGGAGCCGATCAGGAAGCCAAGGGACATGCCGTTGCACAGGCCGCCGCCCTGGAACAGGAGCCAATACTTGTTGCGCAACAGATAGCTGTACTGCTCGCCGAGGCCCATGGCCTTCTCGGTGTGCTTCAGAGCCTTGCGCTCTTCCTCGATGCGCTCCAGGTCAGAGCCGTTGCGCTTCTCAGTCAGCAGAGCGCCGGCCAGGATCAGCAGGACCAGAGTGGCACCGGCCATGACCCAGCCCAGCAGACGCCAGCCAGCCAGGGGGTTGCCCTGATAGATCTGAACGATGGGGGTGATGATCCAGCCGGTCACGGTAGCGGCCACGTTGGTGCCCTCGGAGGCAACCCAAACCAGCAGCATACGCGTGCGGGAGTTATCGGAGCAGACGGAAGGCAGGGAGAAAGCGGGTAGACGGACGGAGGTCAGACAGGTGCAGTACACATTGTACAGAACCAGAGCCCAGATGACCTTCACGCTGTCGCTGGCGCTGACGGGGCACATGAACATCAAACCAACGCAGATGGCCACGGGCAGTGCGGACCAGAAGAACCAGTGCCGGGCCTTGCCCCACTTGGTGTGAACACGGTCCATGACGTTGCCCATGATGATGTCGGTGATCATATCAATGAACACGCCCACGGACAGAACCATGCCGATGGCTGCGGGGTTCACGCCGAGGTAATCGGTAAACACCACGCTCAGGTAACTGGAAAACAGGGTGTAAGCCATGCCCTGAGTGCCGAACTGAGCGAAGAATGCAGCGATGTAGTTCTTAATGCTGGTTGCGGAAAATGCTTTGTCGCAAGGATGTTCTGAAACAACCGCGGTGGTTTTTACAGGATCACTCATAACAATAATCCTCCTCTTTTTTTCTCTTGTTTCGCCGGATCGCCATCCGGCAGGCTCGAATAGATGGGTTCCCTCCCCTGTGCCGCCTGTCTGTCCGGAGTCTTTTTTCAGGCACGAAGCAACTCCCTCAAGTCATTCGTCAATATACCTAATTTTAAAACGTTTTCTTGGCATATCGGCGGCGGTTTATACAAATAACTTACCACTAAGACAGGTGTGTTTGCAATCTCTTTTTCGCATGATACGATTCGTTGTATGTATTTATCGAATTGGTTGTGAAAGTTCCCGATTAGAAGTTAAAATACGGGAAACTGGGCACGGATTGGTTCATAGACGAAAACTTGTTCAGCGGGTTGAAGTACACCCGGAAGCGACTGATCTTGCCATCCACCAGATAGGCCATATAGAGCTCCCGCTGGGTGTAGTGGCCCTCATGCCCGCTCCACAGGGTACGCAGATAGCAGTTCTCCTCCACCAGCAGCCATTTGCCGTCCGGAGACTGATAGCTGGGCGTGGTCTCCGGCCCCACCATATCCACGCACATCTCAAACATCCACTTGTTTTCAATGTCAAAATCGACGCCGCTGTACGCCTCCGGCATGGAATAGGGCACATTCGGGCACACCATAACGATGTCACTGGCATAGATCGGCTCCAGTGAACTGTCAAAGTTGATGGGATTGACGAAGTTGTCATAGACCCGCCGGGCATTCTGCTCCACCGTCAGCTTGGAGGGCACGCCCTCCGGCATACGGGTGTTGTCTGCGTTCGGGTCCGGGTCATAGCGGAAGGCGGGCAGCTCGATGTTCAGCGCACGGTAGAAGGACAGCGGATTGAAGTAATCCTTCATATAGGTGATCTTCCCGTCGCGAATGCGGAACATGACGGCGTGCTCATTGGCGTAGTCGCACTCCCGCAGCGCCCAGTAGACCTTTCCCTTCGTGAAGCGCACCGCCCAGACCACATTCTCGTCAGTGGTCGGAATAATGGTGGGCTCCGTCACGTTTTCCAGCTCGCGCACCGTATTGCGCAGCCAGAAGCGGAAAGCGTCAAACTCGAACCGGTCCAGATGCTGGAGCATTCCTGGAGGCGCGTGGGGAAAATCCACCACAAGGTCGGGGGCAAACAGCTCATCCCAGCGCTCCTCCCAGAAATGGTTGGTGCAGAACCGGCGCACCAGCTCAGTCTGCGGCGTGGACGGATAGTCCACTTTAGGCAGGAATACCATAAAATGACCTCCTCATTCTTTTCTGATGCCTCCATCATAGCAACGCTGACGGTCGGGTACAATCCCTCTGAGCGGATTGTTCTGTGCCAATTTTGCATAGTCAACCGGCGTTTATTTCATGTCTTTTGTGCGAAACATCCAAAAATCGGATAGGCAGTCCCGTTTTTGGAATTGGACATTCCAATTTTTCCTGTTGTAGAATAGGTGCAGTTAAGATCAGTTCGCGCACACCGCGGAACGTAAAATACAAAAGTGACATACATGAAAGGATGATCTTTGTGAGCAACAAGTATTCGCACCTGCTTTCCCCCTTGAAGGTGGGTACCCGCGTGGTCAAAAACCGCATGACCGCCGCCAACTATAAAAAACACTTTATCCAGGGCCCCGAGGAATATCCTACCGAAAACGTCATCACCCATTTTATCAACAAAGCCCGCAACGGCGCGGCCATTGTCTGCTTCCCCGGCATTGAGTTCGCCTCCCGCGTCCCCGGCGACCACTATATGCCCCCTTATAACGTCTCCAACAACTTCAACCAGCACTATGTATGTCAGGTGGCCGACGGCATCCATCTTTATAACTCCCTATGCCTTGCGCCGCTGATGCTCAACCTGCCCATGACCGTCGGCTCCTCCTTCAAGCCCGGCGAGGCGCCGGAGTTCTACGACGTATCCGACGGCGTACTCAGTATGTACATCATGGGCGATCCCTTCTGCGAGATGTTCGGCCAGCATTACTCCAAGCCCTATCCCAAGGAGGTATTGCAGGATGCCGCCAAGCTGGCGGTTGATCAGGCGCTGCTGCTCAAGAGCCTCGGCATTGACGGCATTATCATCGGCAACACCCGCTTTCTGAGCCCGCTGACCAATAAGCGCAAAGACGAGTACGGCGGCAGTCTGGAAAACCGGATGCGCTTCATCATGGACGTGTGCCGCGCCGTCAAGAAAGCCTGCGGCAAGGAATTCCTGATCTCCACTAATATCACCGTGCCCGAGGCCCAGGAGGGCGGCTGGACACTGGAGGACGCCATTGAGGCATGCAAAATGCTGGAGGGTCTGGCGGACATCGTCGGCGTCTACGGCGACGAGATCGACCCCCGCCATGTCACCCAGTTCGAGCCAAAAATGCCCTACGCCGAGGCCTGCGCCGCCATCCGCGCCGGAATCGCCGACCGCCCCAACCGGGTCATCATCGAGACCATGGGCGGCTACACCGACCCCGACGACATGGAGTCCATCATCGCCGAGGGCAAGGCAGATCTGATCTCCATGGCCCGTGCCTTTATCGCCGACCCTCAGTTCGGCAAGAAGGTCTACGAGGGCCGCCCGGATGACATCACCCCCTGCCTGCGCTGCAACAAGTGCCACCGCTCCGGCGCCCACGATCCCTGGATTGACGCCTGCTCCGTCAACCCGACCTGGAGCTACGAGCACAAGATCGACCGCATGTTTGACGCCCCCGACGGAGTCAAGCGCGTCGGCATCGTCGGTGGCGGCCCCGCCGGTATGCGGCTGGCCATTATGCTGACCGAACGCGGACACAAGGTGGATCTGTACGAAAAGAGCGAGCGCTTGGGCGGTCTGCTCAACTGCGCCGACCACGTCTGGTTCAAGTGGCCGCTGCGGGACTACAAAAACTATCTGATCCATCAGACCTATAAGCACGGCGTCAATGTGCATCTGAACTGCGCCCCCACGGTTGACCAACTGAACCGCGAGGAGTATGATTATGTCATTGCCGCTGTCGGCTCCGCCCCCGCCATGCCCCCCATCCCCGGCATCGACGGCCCCAATGTCATCTCCGCTGTGGCCGCCTATGACAACATGGACAAGCTGGGCAAGCGCGTCGTGATTGTCGGCGGCGGTGAGATCGGCGTCGAGACCGGAATGCACCTGAGCGAAAACGGTCATCAAGTCACCGTTCTGGAAATGACCGACACTCTGGCTGCCGACTGCACCCCCACCCACTATCGCTCTCTGTTCATTCGGGCATGGACCCGGGACGAGGACGAGCACGGTCTGGTCATGACCACCAACGCCAAGGTCACCAGGATCTCTCCCGAAGGCGTCACCTATGTGGACTCGGACGGGCAGGAGCATCTGGTGGAGGCCGACAGCGTGGTCATCTCCGCCGGCATGAAGTCCAAGACCGACGAGGCCATGACCTATGCCGAGGCCAAGGGTTGCTTCTATATGCTGGGTGACTGCAAAAAGGTGGCCAACCTGATGCGGCTGAACCAGTCCGCACTGGGCATTGCCGGTCTGATCTGAGCGCCGCACATCAAACCACGAAGGGAAGCGTAACCTCACTATGAAAACTCATCCCCTGCTGAAGGCGGCAAGCGGCCTTCACATCGTCTGCGGCATTGCGTCGCTGCTGTCAATGGTCTACTTTACCGTCTTTCAGGTATTGCTGGCCGCCGACGAAGACCCGGATGTCAACATTGCCATTATGGCCTGCTATATGCTCACCGGCATTATCGACAGTCTGCTGGAGATCATTGCCGGTAAGGATGCCCTCAATCAGGACAGCCTG
>ERZ808240.2656-NODE-2656-length-18930-cov-6.508927_pt1 | contig 18930 bp, 13 predicted proteins | sample MGYA00521084_ERZ808240 | MGnify/ENA primary metagenome ERZ808240 (study PRJEB31516, sample SAMN03275571) | gut metagenome | biome: mammalia-associated habitat; material: feces | host: Papio cynocephalus | place: Kenya | collected 2012-08-06 ... | reverse complement strand
CTTAATTTACGAAAAATGAATGTGTGGTTAAATCAGAGGGGCAAGGCTTGATGGGGGTGGAATTGTGCGCTTTGCCACTGATTTAGTGGATGTCACGTTTTTATTAGATTAAGCCAACGCCAGATATAAGGAACTGAAAGACTGTCGCCGGTAATACGTAGGACACACTTGAAAGTTGGTCCTGCTAATTCTTATACTTTCCCTTAATTCACAGCAACGATTATACATGGATGTATAATCGAGCGAAAACGAAACACGGATGTTTCGTATGAGCGGTTGCGTTCGTAAAGAACACTTTTATGGAAAGTATTAGAAGTAGCCAGACCAGCTTTCTGGTGTCCGAAGTATTACTGGCGACAGCCTTTCAGTTCCTTATATCGTCCGTTCGTCAACTTACGTTGACTTCACTAAACAGTAATTTGGCATATTATGTAATATTTAACGGAGTTTCATCCGAAATATATTAAAATACTTAATAGTGATGTATCAGGATTGTACTACTGCTTTTAGTTTATGCAAATGCAATCCTGTTAAAAAGTTAAAGTGGAGGTTATATAACAGTTATATGTCAGTTTCAGTATATGCAGGCGATTTTAATAAGGGTAATGTAAAAGATGGAGTAAATGCGGGGACATCTATCAACTACAAGGAAAATAGTGCAAATGCAGCAAAAGCATATGGTGCAGGAAGCATATTTAGTGGAGTTGTAGTGTCCGACGGACAGGATAACAGCAGATTAAAAGATAATACATATGAGTCACTTTTAAAAGAAGCGGATGATGTAAAACAGCAGATTATGGATTCTGCCAAGACAGCACAGATAAGCTTTAAAGCACTTGTAAAAAAGCTTTCAGGAATGGAGTCTGTTGATATATCAGGAGATGGATTTAATATAATGGATTCATCGCCAGATGAGATGGTATCAATAATAGATAAGATAAGAGTAGAGCTTGCCATGCACTCTGACGATTATGTGGCTTATGGTACGGGAGTAAGTAAAAGCGCTATAGAAAAGATAGCGGGAAGTGCGGGAGTATCGGCGGATGTAGCACAAAGACTCAGTGGTGCAGGTGTAAGCATAGATGAAGATTCTTTAAGACAGGCACAGTCAGCGCTTGATGAGGCTTCTGGTATAGGAGAACTTTCAGAAAAGGCCAAGTACTATATGATAGCCAATGATATAGCGCCTACAATAGATGGTATATATAAAGCAGAAATGTCAGTTGCAGGTTTGCCACAATCATCAGGATATCAGATATCATTCCAGGAGTTCAATGCAATGAGACCACAGATAGAAACGCTTATAGGTAAGTCTGGTCTTGCAGTGAATCTTCAGAACCTTAATAATGCGCAGGAACTTATCAATAATAACATACCAGTTACTGAAAAAACGCTTAAATACAAGGCTATGCTTGATTCACTTAAATTGAATGATCTTGGAACTCCTGATGGACAGAGCAGGGTTCTTGATAAGATAGCTGATCAGATGGCTATAGGCGGTGATGCAAGCGATACACCGCTTACGAATGACCCTTCTATATGGGAAAATGTCAAGTCTGCCATAGTAACACTTGCTGATGCAAGCTATGATGATATTGTTAATGTCATATCATCAGGAAAAGCATTTACTATATCAAGTCTTAAGGTTGTTATGCAGGTTGGCTGGAGTCTTGATGGCGAACAGTCTGAACAGGTGGTAACAGGACAGAATGGAATGAAAGTACAGAACCAGCAAGGCGTGTATACAGGACAGAATGGGATGGCAGTACAGAACCAGCAGGGTATGTATACAGGTCAGAACGGTATGTATGGTCAGGGTACATATATGGCAGTCAATAATGGTGTGGCACAGAATGGTCTGTATGGAGGTTATCAGTACAGTCCGGAGAAAGCCTATAATACACTTCTTGAGGCAAGAATGCTTCTTACAGCAGGTTCTGGTATTATTCTTGAAAGAAACAACACACCATTGTTGTATACACCACTTGATGAGATTACAGAGAAGTTAAAGACCATGGAAGCTAATGGGACAACTTATGCAGGCAATATGCAGATGTATAACGATGTGCTTGATGTGCGTAAAGCTCTTTATGATATAGAGATAGCCCCTGCACAGATGTATGAAAAGCTTATGAACAGTGACCCATATAAGCTTAGTATCTCTATGGTGTCGAATGTTGCAAGCAGCTTAAGAAGCAGATATGCCAAAGCTATTGGTACATATAAGACAGTAGGAACACAGGTAAGGGAAGACCTTGACGATTCTATGCTCAAGGCGGTTAACAACAGCGCAAAGGGAATCATAGATAAGTTTGAACTTGAGAATACACAGGAAAACAGGGATGTTATCAAGCTTCTTGCATCTAATAATATTGATATAACTAAAGAGTCTGTGGAAAGAGCAAGAAAGATATATTCAACACTCAACAACCTTGTTAATAACATGAAGCCCGAAACTGTTGTTAAGATGATAGATGCAGGTATTAATCCTATGGATACAGATATATGGACAGTAAATGATTACCTTAGCAAAATGAATCAGGGAGCTACTAAGGATAATGAGGAAAAATATTCAAGATTCCTTTACAAGCTCGAAAAAACTGGTGGAATAAGCGAGACAAAGAAAAAGCAGTTTATCGGTATATATCAGATGATGAATATATTTACAAGAGATGCAGGCGTATGTGCCGGAGCACTTATGAAGCAGGGTAAAGAGATTACTATGGGAAACCTTATAAGTGCATATACAAGCCGTAAGCACGCAGGTATAGATGTAACTATTGATGATACTGTAGACTTTACAAAAGAAGATAAGGATATGGTAAGCTACTTTGAATCTTTGTTTGCAAAGTCACGTCAGTATATAACACCTAACACATTGAAAGAATCAGACATTAATACACCAATAGAAAAACAGCATGTCGAGAATTTTGCGGAAAATCTTGCTGAGAATTATGATGATGAGCTTGAAAAGGAACTCGACAGCAGTTATATACAGGATGTTACCAAGAAGGCAGCAGATGCAGATGCAGAGGTTACAAGAGAGTTAAGAAGAGCCGGAATCAATGAGAACATAGGTAATATTAATGCTGTAAATGAGCTGCTTTCTACGGGTGAGCTTATGGCATATACAAGAGCACTTAAGGGCAAAGGAATAGGAAGTAATGACAAGTCAGAAAACAGATATGGTGCTGGAAATAGTGCAGAAGCCTCTGTATTTATAGACAGTAAAGAAAAACTTGAAGATGTATTATCGGGGAGAGAAAAACTTGAAGCCTTATATACTAATCTTGAGGAGGCAGCAGGAGACGAGCTTGAAGAGGCTATAGAAAGCTCACTTACAGATACAGAAGAAGTTCCTGTTGATTACGATACATTTGAAGAGTTAAGAATAAGTAACAGACAGATAAGATATATAAGTAATCTTGCAAGGAAAAATGATTACCGTGTTCCATATGTCAAGAACGGGAAAGCAGGTCTTATTAATCTTACATTTTTACAGGATAGCAATGATAAGGGAAAAATATCTATCAAGATGGATACAGAGGCTTATGGTGAATTATCATTGGAAGCTAAGGTTACAGGAAAAGATATGAGTCTGTATGTAAAGCAGAATTCCAATACAGTACATCCCGATGACAGAAGCATATATAAGAGTTTTCAGGAGCTTGAAAATGCGCTAAGAACTGAACATGGAATGAATTCCGTAAGAATCAATACGGTAAGAGTTCCTGATGTTAATTATGTAACGTATGAAAATTCAGGTGCATCAGTTCCAGCAGATGAACTTTATAAGATAGCACAGACAGTTACAGGAGTATTTTTCGGTAAATAAATCTATGGTCTAAAAGGCGTAAAGATTGTAGAAATTGTGAAACAAAAGGCATTATAGTAAAGTAATATAAAGAAATTCCGATATAATATATGCCGGTATTAATCATGGAGGATTGGTACATTAAGCAAGCATGGAAGCTGATTGCATACAGGACGTGCGGATTCGCACAGCTTAAGATGTGAAAAAGAAACGCAGAAACGGAGATTAATATGAGAATTAATACTAATATATCAGCTATCATTTCAAACAATGCATTACAGAAAGCACAGAATTCTTTATCGAATTCTATACAGAAGCTTTCTTCAGGTTATAAGATAAACAGTTCGGCAGATGATCCTGCAGGATGCGCCATATCTGAAAAGATGAGAATACAGATAAGAGGTCTTGAACAGGCTAAGAACAATACAACAGATGGTATATCCGTACTGAATACAGCAGAAGGTGCTATTGTTGAGATACAGTCAATGCTTACAAGACTTAAGGAGCTTACAGTCCAGGCAGCTAATGACGTTAACTCTGATGATGAGCGTTCGGCTATACAACAGGAGATTGATAATGTCAATGCCGAGATAGATAGAATATCAGAGCAGACAGAGTTTAACACACAGCCACTTATCAATGGTAATCTTTCAAGAAGAGTGTATTCGGACTGTCAGGGTGTAAACCAGCTTTCCATATCTGATGGATTTACAGCAGGCATATATGGAATAACTGTTACACAGGATGCAAGACAGGCTATAGTAACAGGCGGACAGATTAATATGTCACAAACAGCTGCAATAAGTAAGGAGCAGGCTGGAACAATATCGGTTAACGGATATAGCATAGATATAACAGAGGGCGATACACTTAACACTATTATGGATAAAATAGTAACAGGCGTTGGTCTTACAGGCGGCAAAGCATTTGCAACAGCTGATACCACTAATGATACTAAGACTAATGGAACAGAGTATGCGGGCTACAAGGCAGAAACTTCATATACTGGAAACAGACTTGTGATTATGACAGAGCAGTACGGAAGAAACCAGAAGCTTGATATAACATGCAACAATCAGGAACTTGCAGGTCTGCTTGGCATACCAGATGCATATGATAATGGTGGACAGACAGAAGGGATACACGCAGAAGGCAGCGATGTAGTCGCAGAATTTGCAAGTGAAAAAGATGATGCCGGTAATCCAACAGGAAAAAGAGCTGGCTTTGAAGATTCAGCTGTTATATCTACTAATGGAACTAAGATTACAGTTAAAGATGTCAATAATAAAGAGTTTGTTATGGATATTCCTGGTAATGTGGCAGGAACAGTATTTGACGATACAGTAGGTGTAAAGCAGAGTGGAAAGTCTGTGGCATCTGGTGGTACAGCTACAGATATCAATCAGGAAGTTACAGATGTAGGAACTATGAGTATACATGTAGGTGCTAATGAGAATCAGGTTATTGTTCTTGATATACCACCAATAACAACATATTCCATAGGTACTGATAATATCAATGTCATGACAGGATATACAGCACAGCTTGCTATTAGTTCAGTAGATACAGCTATTACATATGTTAATTCAGTACGTTCCAAGATAGGTGCATATGAGAACAGATTTGAGCATACAAACAACAATCTTGATGTATCTAATGAGAACGTAACTAAAGCATTATCTGCAAAGATTGATACAGATATGGCTGAAGAGATGACAGAATATACATCACAGACAGTACTTACCCAGGCAGCAACATCTATTCTTTCACAGGCTAATCAGAGACCATCAGAGGTGTTACAGCTTCTTCAGAAATAATAGTGGATAGAGGAGGTTGTTATGGATAACGATGCAATAAAGACTTATTCATATAGAATATCACAGGCTACAAGGTCGCAGCTTGTTGTTATAACATATGATATAATTACAGATTATCTTAACGATGCAATTAATAAAAAAGATGGTAGTGAATATAAGGAAAGTCTTCATATGGCTATGAGAGGCATAGACCAGCTTATAACTGGACTTGATATGGACTATGAGGTTTCCATACAGTTGTATCAGTTATATAATTATATGAAGAGAACACTCATAAGTGTGCAGGTTTTAATTGATTGTGACAGGATAAACGAGATTATATCAATGCTTAAGAAGCTAAGGGCAGCGTTCCTTGAGGTAAGCAGACAGGATACATCTGAACCTATGATGAAGAATAGTGAAAAGGTATATTCAGGACTTACATATTCAAGGTTTGGTGCCAATGAAACAGCCCAGGATACGCTTGGTAACAGAGGATATAAGGTGTGAATCGGCTGAATCGTCGTAAAAAGAGGAGATAGAATTATGTGAATGTAAAGCACGTAATTCCATCTCCTCTTTTATTTATCCCACTTGATTCAGCTAAATATTATTATCACTAAAATATATTTTAATATAGTCTGATGTAATGTAGCAATTATATTCTAGAATCTGAGATTCCTTCTTGAGTAATGATGTCTTCTGTTGTTGGAAAGAGTTCTGTTATTAACTATTGTGATAACAATAAGTATGGCAGCAACAGCTCCAACGATTATCCAGATATTTACTTTAAGACATTTCTTAGGAGTTAGCGAATTGTCTTTTGTTTCATTGCTAAGATATGGAAGCTGGCTGTCTTTTACTGCATTGCCAGATGATATGGTAAGAGTTGTTGTACCAACAATATTATCACCATATTTATAATTCAGCTTGGCAGTAAGTTTATCATCACTGTTTGTTATATCGTAATCAGTATTCACATCCATGGTAACATCAGAAGTTGAGCCCTTTACAGGGATGGTTATAAATGATGCATTAAGGTTAAAACCTAGCTTTGACCTGCTAAAAACATCTGATGAATAGTAGTTATCTGTAGAGAATAGGGAACTTATCTGGGAATCAGAGGTTGTCGATTTCTTGAAATTACTGAATCCCCAGTCAAAAAGTGATCTTGTATCAACATAGCGTGTGGAATCGTCAGGTGATCTGAAAACAACGCATATAAGACGCATGCCATCTTTTTCTGCAAATGTAACAAGTGTCATTAACGATTCGTCTGTAAATCCTGTTTTTCCACCTTTGCAGTATTCATAGTAAAACTCACGGCCTTTGAGCATCTTATGTCTGTGTTTTATAGTACGTTGTGCAGACATATTGGTGGCAGGAATGGTATATGCTGATGATGTTGAATCAATATTAACAAATGAAGCATTGTTATAGCAGCCCCTTGCAATCATAGCCATATCATAAGCTGTTGTATAGTGGTTAGGATCATATAATCCGCTTGGATTGGCAAAATGTGTGTTTATGGCGCCGAGCTCCTTAGCCTTGTTGTTCATCATATCTACGAAAGCATCAGCAGAGCCCGCAACCTGTTCAGCAAGTCCGTATGCTATTTCGTTGGCAGAATAAAGCAGAAGTCCATATAAAGCCTGTTCGACTGTGATCTGTTCACCAGCTTTCATGCTTAAGTTGGCATCTTCATAAGGATTAACTGAGTTGGCTGCTTTGGCTGAAAATGTCATTGTATCACTAAGGTTACAGTTTTCTATAGTAAGAAGTCCTGTAAGAATCTTGGTTGTAGATGCAGGATAGGCCTTACGATGGGAATCTTTTTCATATAGTATTGAGCCCGTATCAGCATCAACAAGGATTGCACTTTCACATGTTATTGAAGGGGCATCAGGCCAGGCGGCAGAAGGCGTTTGGCTATTATCGCTTCCAGAAGCGGCCGCCGCTGGTATTGTGACAGAGAAAACAGTCACAGCAATAACAGATGCAGCAGCTATTGTGCTGAATGTTCTTTTTATATATTTTTTAAATGAATTAAACATGTTTAAATCCTCATTTCTATAATGATATATATTAAGCCGTGTTAAATAGTAAAAGTAACGGAATACATTTTAACACTTATATCTTAATATAACATATATTTTTTTTGAGTTAAATAACTTTCGGGATTATTAAGTGATTAGGCAATAATTATTGGTTGGCAATCTTAGGTGGCAACTGGGTTTTCTGGACATGTTATAAGATAGTTAATGCTTATGTTTTAATATGTTTTACGGCAGAGCATATGCTTTGACTTTTTATAGTATTATCGTATACAATGTAAATGATGGTTATACGCAGAAATCAGAAAATATTATATATTCATATATTATGATTATACCGCATTTATATAATTGTCAGATTAATAATAAAACATCAAAGCTGTGTGGCAAATGCGGATTATTATGTATAAACAGAATAGGAAAGATTAAACAGACAGGAATGGAGGAAATATGCGTTTAAGAAATGTGCCAGGTGCAAGAGAAGTAATGATTGAAAATAAATACGTATTTACAGAACCTGAGGGAATGAAGGGAACGTGGAAAAATGTATTTGGAAATAGTAATCCGGTTTATATAGAGATAGGTATGGGAAAGGGAGTGTTTATAACAACGCTTGCCGCTGCTAATCCGGATATTAATTATGTGGGAATAGAGAAATATTCAAGTGTTCTGTTAAGAGCTGTTGAAAAACAGGATGAACTTCAGCTTCCGAATCTAAGATTTATACGTATGGATGCAGAAAATATCAACGAAGTGTTTGGAAAAGATGAGGTTGACAGAATATATCTTAATTTCTCAGATCCATGGCCAAAGGACAGGCATGCCAAAAGAAGATTAACATCCAGACAGTTTTTCGCAAGATATGACCAGATGTTAAAAAAAGATGGAAGAGTTGAGTTTAAGACAGATAACAGGGACTTGTTTGACTTCTCTGTAGAAGAGGTTAAAGAAGCTGGATGGATACTTGAGGAATGCACATATGACCTTCATAACGATGAAAGACTTAATGCTGGCAATGTTATGACAGAGTACGAAAAGAAATTCTCAGAAATGGGTAACCCAATATGCAAGCTTATAGCTGACAGAAAATAATATAGATAAAACAGCGGGCACGGGTAACGAATATAGTAACCAATAAACACCCCATTTAATATAATAATGATATACAGTGCAGAATAACTGACCGCCAGCACCATTTATCATTATATATTAAAGGGGTGTTTTTATATGCGTTGTAACAGATGTCGTCCAGTAAGCCGTTTAAATGAGTTTTTATATTATCACAGATGCTGGAATAAAAGGATAGTAAGGTTTAAGCATTCATGGGATGAAATCTACAGGATAATTAACTGTAAATAAATGCAGACATATCTTGTTTAACCAGAATATGTCTGCATTGTTTATAAATATTTGTAAGATTATGTTATAAGCTGCCAGAAAAACTAATTGCAACAGGCATAATAATATCTGCCGGATAATTACATCTTATCAGGTGAGTCATAAGGCTGCACTGTTATATTACGTTTTTTAAGAAAATGTTCAACAACAATATTAAGTATATAGCATATAACAGCCATAGTAGGTACACCAAGGAACATGCCAAGCACACCAAACATAGCACCGCCAACGACTATTGCAAATATAACCCATAAAGGCTTAAGTCCTGTACTATTGCCAAGAATCTTAGGACCAAGGAAAAGACCGTCAAACTGCTGGATAATAAGTATAAGTATAGCAAAGAATATAACCTGTAATGGATTGACGATTACGATAATAATGCCGCCAAGTACACCTCCAATATAAGGTCCAAAGTATGGAATCATATTGGTTATTCCAACTATAACACTGATAAGAACAGTATAGGGGAACTTAAAAATAGTCATACATATAAAACATATAATTCCAATAATCAACGAATCAATTGCTTTACCATACATAAACTTCAGGAAAATATTAGTGCTTTCACGGCATATTGTACGTGCAGTATCGGCACCATGTTTAGGAAATACAGCATAGAGAAGTCTTTTAAACTGGTAAAATATATTTTTATGGTCAGATATCATATATACAGATACCATAATGGATATAATAAGGTTAATGAATCCTTTAACAATAGCCATAGATGTATTTACAACATATGGAAGAAGGTTAGTCAGTGTATCTGTAAGATAAGATAATATCTTAGGGTACAATGAAGTGAGATGTTCATTGATAACATTATAATCTATAAATCCAAGGTCAGCATGATTGTTTTCAAAGTTATCTATAAATGTAGTAAGATTGTTATACCATACAGGCAGATTATCAACGATATCCGTTATACTTGTGTATAGCTGTGGTAGTATGAATACCATAAGTATGGCTATAACACCAATGGCGATAACATATGTGATAAGAATTGATAACCACTTTGCCAGTTTGTCGGATTTCATATGAAGCTTATTCTTAAACAGCTGCCTGTAAAAAAATCTCACGAGAGGGTATAGTATAAATGCTATAAATGCGCCGACAAGGAAAGGAGCTATAACCTGTAAAGCCTGTCCTAATAATTTGACAGTGTTGTTAAAGCTGCCAACTATTCTTACAAGCAGAATAGTTCCAAGGACAAAAAGCAGGCCATATATCATTATGGTAAAATAACGGCTGTTTGGCTGGAACCGGTTATGCTTTATAACAGAATCCGAATCAGTATTAGCTGCATCAGATTCATGGAAACCGCGGTTATCATCACTTCTGCTTGTAATGTTGTCGATATTGCTGTTATCAGCAGAAGTATTGTTGTTACTGCTATTATTGTTACTATTATTATTGTTACTATTATTGCTGTTATTATTATTACTATTGAAAATATTATCCTGGTTATTAGTATTATTATTGTCCAAAGACATATATAAACTCCTTACAAACAAATAGTTTAGCACTATAAAGTACTGTGTATAAATTCATTTGACTGATGTATAATGGCTTGTAATATCGCTGCGCCATTTACTCCTTTACATTATATAATGATACTCTATACAAATAAGTAAAAAAACCCTTTTTTCGTAAAAAAAACCTAAAATTATATATAGAAAAATAAAAAAACTGAATTGTATCTAAATAAATGCAAAAAAAGACTTGATTTTTTAAAAAAAAGAATATAATATATCTTTTGTTGTTACGGCAACAAAACATATTTAGTATATGCACCGCTAGCTCAGTTGGTAGAGCACCTGACTCTTAATCAGGGTGTCCAGGGTTCGAACCCCTGGCGGTGCACTTGTAAGGTCTTAAGATATTATGTTATTAAGGCTTCGCATATACAATATAATATACGCACCGCTAGCTCAGTTGGTAGAGCACCTGACTCTTAATCAGGGTGTCCAGGGTTCGAACCCCTGGCGGTGCACTTAGGAAAGTCTTTTGATTTGGTCGATGGAGCCAGGTTGAGGGGCTTTTGTTTTTTGCTTTTTTATCTGAGTTTTTATTTTTCTTTTTAGTCTTATTTTCGGATGAATCCCATACCATTTATATTGGATGTATTTCATAGTTTCAATGCATAACTTATTGATTTGATGATTATAGTATGTAATAGCCTTATTTCTGGTAATTTCAATTATTTCAATATATATAACCACAATGTTGCCACTGTAAGGGAATTGTAAGATAAAAGATTTATATTAATAGTATAGACAAATAAATATTCTGTAAAACCGTGATGCAGTCTGACAGAGTTTTTACAGAACGGAGTGGGGATTGGCAGCATTTTGCCAGAAAAGAGGTATGTATGGAGAAGAGAATAAAAAAATACGAAAAAGAAAAAAATAACATAAGAAAAGTAATCATATCAGCAATTGCAGTATCGGCAGCAGTGGGTTGTATCGCAGGTGTTCATGTACTTACAAACGGAAAACTGATAAACGGATATATGCAGGCTGATTATATGCATGGCGAAACGGAAGCTTTGAAAAGTGTAGATTCAATATATGAATATTCTGATGTGAACACAGAAGAAACAGTACAGAAAACCGAGTATAATGATGAATCTGCACAGATTGGCACATATAAAAGGCTGGATGTAGAATGTGTGCTTCAGAATCCAGAACTGCCAACAGGATGTGAGATTACAGCACTTACCTGCATTCTTAACTATCTTGGGTATGATGTTGATAAGCTTACAATGGCAGATGAATTTCTGGATAAAGGTGGAATAGAGATTACATCTCCTTATAAAGCATTTGTTGGTAATCCGAGAAATGAATATGCATATGGAGCATTTGCGCCAGTAATAGTTAACTCAGCAAGGAAGTATCTTGACAGAGTGGGATCTGATCTTAATGTGTACAATGTAACAGGTGCCGATTATAAAGAGTTAACGGAATATGTAAGTCAGGGACATCCGGTGTTAGTATGGGAAACTATGGGGTTAGTAAAGCCACATGAGACAGAAGTGTTTGATATTGATGGAGAGCTGATTCCATGGTTATCTAACGAGCATGTAATGGTGCTTATGGGATATACCAAGGACAGCTATATTATGGCAGATCCTTTAAGAGGAATATGCGAGTATGACAAAGCACTGGTAGAGGAAAGATACGAAGATATGGGAAGCCAGGCGATAGTTATATACTGATTAGCGGATAGAATCATAAGGAATTATTAAATCCATGTTTAGGTATTAGCCAAGATGTGTTTCTGTTTGTCGTTTTAAACAAATCTTTTTATAGCTAATAATTACCATATGCATTTATTATAAATCAATATCAAAGGGGGATACTTCCATTATGGAGGTGATTGATGTGTACCCTGAGTATGATGGTGAAGATTATGGAAAAACAGATATACACAAGTATACATTTCCTCATAGAAAGACCTATGATGTTGAGGAAGAAGAATACGACGATGGTTATGAAGATGTGGATACAGATGATATGCAGTTTAATTCAATGGCTGATTATGAAGATTTTCTTATATGGGGAACTGATTATAAAGATCAGTTTTTCTAAAAGATTTATTAATCTTTCGGGCATTGATTGACGTGAGTTTTGAATATGTTATATGATAAGCGAAAGCGGTATCTTTATGAGTAAGGATACTGTCTTTCGCTTTTTGCATAGAACAGGGGTTTTAGAAGAACAGGAAAGCAGAAACGGGGGCTGTTATGTACGGATATGTTGTAGTGAATAAGCCGGAGCTTAAGATTAAAGAATATGATATATACCGCTCATATTATTGTGGACTGTGTGATGAACTCAAAGAACGGTATGGAGTTAACGGGCAGCTGTCTATTAGTTATGACATGACATTTTTGCTGCTTCTTCTGACGGGACTGTATGAGCCACAGATAAAAGAGTATGAGGCAAGATGTATAGCACATCCGGTTCATAAGCATCCAGTGAGAAGAAATGAAATATCAGGTTATGTCGCGGATATGAATGTACTTATGACATACTACAAGTGCATGGATGACTGGCATGATGACAGAAAGGTTACACGAAAGGTGCTTGCTGATACATTATCTGGTAAGGTGAAAAGAATAGAGGCGGTACATGCCGGTAAAGCTGATATTATAAAGAATGCCATGGACAGAATCAGTGAGCTTGAAAAGTCGGGTGAAAGTAATGTTGATATGCCGTCAGAACAGTTTGGAATTATCATGTCACAGATATTACTTATGAGAGATGATGAGTGGAAGGATACACTTATATATATAGGTAACGCTCTTGGAAGATTCATATATATATTAGATGCATATGAAGACCTGGAAGAAGATAATAAAAAAGGCAGATATAATGGGCTTAGGGCTTATTCACAAAGACAGGATTATGATGCCTTTGTAGAAAATATATTAAAATCGCTTATGGCACAGTGTGCAGCAGGTTTTGAGAGATTACCCATAATAGAAAATGCTAATCTGCTCCGTAATATAATATATTCCGGAGTATGGACAAGATTCGAGTTGTGTAAAAAGAAAAAAGAAGAGATTAAAAAATCTTGAAAGATAATTAATATCAAATAATCGATACAGATTAATGTAAGATAAATATTGGAGGAATTATGACTGATCCGTATTCAGTATTAGGAGTGTCAAGGGATGCTTCAGACGAAGAAATAAAAAAGGCATACAGAACATTGAGCAGAAAGTACCATCCTGATGCCAATATTAATAATCCTAACAAGGATAAGGCTGAGGAGATGTTTAAGATAGTACAGCAGGCGTATAACCAGATAATGAAAGAAAAAGAAGGTGGTTATACATCATCATACAGCCAGAACAGAGGTGGTTCTGGAAGCTATGGCTATGACGGAGATTACCAGAATAATAACCAGAATGGTGGTTATGGTAACTTTGGAGGTGATTTCTGGGGATATGGACCATTTGGTTTCGGAGGCTATTACGGAGGAAACAATGGTGGTAATGGTGCTTCTGATATGAATGGTAATGACCAGACAACCATACATCTTAGAGCAGCGGCTAATTATATTAACAGTGGCAGTTATGATGAAGCCTTAAATGTCCTTAACGGGATGGAAGACAGGGATGCAAGATGGTATTATTATAGCGCACAGGCTAATGCAGGAAAAGGTAATCAGGCAACAGCCATGGAACATGCAAGACGCGCGGTAGAGCTTGCACCTGATAACATGCAGTACAGGATGTTTTACCAGAGAATGAACAGCGGTGGCGAATGGTATACAGGAAGACAGCAGACATATCAGAATCCAGGCAGCAGCATGGGTAGCTGGTGCATGAAACTGATAGCCCTTAATCTTGCCTGCAATTGCTGCCTTGGTGGCGGAGGTTTATGCTGCCCTGGAAGATACTACTACTAAGTTCTTTTCCCATTCTTTAAGGTTAGAAAACAGAATATCGAATTGGACAGGTCCCATTTCAAGAATGTAACGGTGGAATTCTTTTAAAGAAAAGTTGCTGCCAAGGTCATTCTGAACCTGTTTTTTTAATTCCTCAAACCCTATGAATCCAAGAACATATTTGCAATAATTGCCAGGATTGGCGATAAGTGATGTATACATGGAATGGGCTGTATCAACATCAGAAAATCCCCAGTTGCTTAAGAAAGAGGATAATCTTGCCTCATCCCATCCGTAGTAGTTGACACCTATGTCACCCATGGCATGAAGACAGAGTATCAGAGCGTAGTTACATTTGGCAATGGTGTTAAGCTCATAACTTCCGTTACCATATTCGTATGAGTGGACCTCTACATAAGATGCCCATCCCTCGACATATCCGCCAGGTTTTATAAGCGAGCGGAGCAGACAAGGATTAGTTTTTAAGAAATACTGTGTCTGGTACAGATGTCCAGGATAGCCCTCATGTGCAAGTGTAGGATATATATCACTGTCGGTTGTATCAGTCTGGTTAATATATATTGAGTTGATATCAGGGTTATCCAGCTGTGGCATAAAGTACATGGCAGGACTGGCATAATCACTAAGTGCCTCAGATACATATTTAATTGAATAATCGATATCATCAATGGAAGGGTAATCGTCAGTTATTTTCTTTTTAAGGTCTTCTATAATATCCTGTGGTTTGGTGGCAGCAAATGAATACGAATTGATATCATCCATGAGGGAAGGATTTTTTTGTATAAGCTTTCTCATAACAATCATATAGTTTTGCATATAGCTTTCAAGAAGAGAGTTGTATTCATCAACAGACCTGCTCCAGCCAAGAGTCTGTTCAAGAAGGCCTTCAAAATACCTCTTACCATCAGGATAGTTACATATTCCACCAGGATAACGGTTAGTTCCCTTCAGATTGGTAAGACCATCTCTTAATGTCTCATATCCAGGAATAACATGCTCTTGCACAGCTTCAAGATTCAGGCTTTTATAGTTCTGTTTATCGTTGTCAGATATGAAATTAAGAGTTTCAATACGTGAATTGAAATCATCTATAAAAAGACGGTTTTGTGAGCTGTTCTGGTTTACAGAATCTATGACAGACTGGCATGAGTTTATAACATCATCAAGTAATGTATCTTCGAGGGTGAAACCTTTGTCAGCACGTAATTTTTCGTATTTGAGCATATTCTCAAAATAACCATCAACATCACACAGCAATTCAAGATATTCATCAACATCCTTTTGTTCAAGAAATGAGTACTCAGAAAACACAAGAGGAAGTTCTATCTGTATGCCAATGGTAGGAGTCAGCTGTGAGCCATATAGGTCAAGGTCACTGTAGCATAGGCGTGACTCAAGATAAGTAAGAATATAATCGTAAGTTACTGACTGTTTTTTGGACAGCGAATTCCTGTCAAATGCTCTAAGCTCTGTTATATACTGGGTTATATCAGATGTATCATCAAGGTTACTGGTGTCTATTCTTCCAAGAGTGATATTATAATCGTTAATCCCATATTCGTCAGGGTGTTCAAGTAATGTGTGAAGCGAAAGAGTGTCATCAGTTATGATTTCGCGGAATAATTCGTCAGTATATTCGTTAAATGCATCATTATCAGTTTCACTGTAAGAGTATTCGGGGTTTATTGAAGAATCATTATTCCTTGTTATATTCTTTATATCAGGAACACTACACCCGCTAAGTGATATACTTGCAACAGATATAATTAATGACATTGCAAGACTTATTGTTTTTTTAAATGTTTTAAACATAATAATCCTCATTTCTGCGCATGTTTTTTGCGCATAACGTGTTTGTGTCAGGTGTGCGCAGACACAAATCCCGTGTGTTAAAATCTGTTTTCACACTATTTAACTGGTTGTTTTAGTTTGTTATGGAGATAACAGTTAATAATATAATGATTAATAATATAACAATTTTATTGTTTGCATTGATTGCTCACATCACATTATATGCCGGGAACAGTGCTGGAATACCACAGGATGGTAAAACTATTTAGATAATGCATGTTAATATTATAATAATATCATAATTAACTCATCAGCCAGCCGGTTCTCATGTGTCCGTTACATCATAACCACAGATGTGGCTTATATAAAGTATAACATTATAATAAAGGAATGTGCAGCCTTTTTGAGATTAGTGTTTAACAGCTGATGTCGTCTGTATGTTAACCGAATGTGTGCTGGATAGTAATATAAATGTAAATATACAGAACTTGACATATTATAAAAAGTTAACTATCATTAAATGATTAGATAACCTGTACAGACAAAAAACAGGATTAAATGATTAATTAGAGAAAACAAGGTAAATGGAGGTTATAGATATGCCACAGAGTAAAGGTCCATTTTATATGACAACAGCTATTGCATATACATCAGGTAAGCCACATATTGGTAATACTTATGAGATAGTACTTGCTGACAGTATCGCAAGATTCAGACGTCAGGAGGGATATGATGTGTTCTTCCAGACAGGTACTGACGAGCATGGTCAGAAGATTGAGCTTAAGGCAGAGGAAGCGGGAATCACACCTAAGGAATTCGTAGATAAAACATCTGCTGAGATTAAGAGAATATGGGATCTTATGGATACATCATATGATAAGTTCATAAGAACTACTGATGATTATCACGAAAAACAGGTTCAGAAGATATTTAAGAAGCTTTATGATCAGGGAGATATATACAAGGGTTCATATGAGGGAATGTACTGTACACCTTGTGAATCATTCTGGACAGAATCCCAGCTTGTTGATGGCAAATGCCCTGACTGTGGCCGTGAAGTTAAGCCAGCTAAGGAAGAGGCATATTTCTTTAGAATGAGCAAGTATGCCGACAGACTTATTGAGCATATTAATACTCATCCGGAATTCATACAGCCAGTATCCAGAAAGAATGAGATGATGAATAACTTCCTACTTCCAGGACTTCAGGATCTGTGCGTATCAAGAACATCATTTAAGTGGGGTATTCCAGTAGATTTCGACCCTAAGCATGTAGTTTATGTATGGCTTGATGCCCTTACTAACTATATTACTGGTATTGGATATGATGCAGATGGTAACTCAAGTGAGCAGTATAAGAAGTACTGGCCAGCAGACTTACATCTTATCGGTAAGGATATTATCAGATTCCATACAATATACTGGCCTATATTCCTTATGGCACTCGGCGAACCACTTCCTAAGCAGGTGTTTGGTCATCCATGGCTTTTACAGAACGATGGCAAGATGAGTAAGTCAAAGGGAAATGTTATATATGCAGATGACCTTGTAGATATGTTTGGTGTAGATGCTGTAAGATACTTTGTTCTTCATGAGATGCCATTTGAGAATGATGGTGTTATATCATGGGAACTTTTAGTTGAGCGTATGAACTCAGATCTTGCCAATACACTTGGAAACCTTGTTAACAGAACTATCGCCATGTCTAACAAGTATTTTGGTGGTGTTGTTACTAAGACAGGTGCTACAAGTGAGGGAGCAGGTGTTGATGAGAATGGTGCAAGCCTTGATTTCGATGCTGACCTTAAGGCTGTAGTAACAGCAACAAGAGATAAGGTTCAGGATAAGATGGCCACACTCCATGTTGCAGATGCTATGACAGAGGTATTCTCTTTATTCAAGAGATGTAACAAATATATAGATGAGACTATGCCTTGGGCACTTGCCAAGGATGAGTCTAAGAAGGACAGACTTGAAGAGGTTCTTTATAACCTTGTTGAAAGCATAACTATAGGTGCTAATCTTCTTAAGTCTTTCATGCCTAACACAACAGAAAGCATATTAAAGCAGCTTTATCCAGATAACCCTGCAGAAGGAGAGAGAGACTTTGATGACCTTGATAAGTTCGGACTTAGAAAGTCAGGAGAAAAGGTTACAGACAAGCCAGAGATTCTTTTTGCAAGACTTGATATAAATGTAGTTATGGAAGAGGTTGAAAAGCTTCAGGAAGCCCAGAGAAAAGCTAATGGAGCTACAGAGTATCCAGTAGTTGAGAAAAAGCCAGAGATAACATTTGACGATTTCTCAAAGATACAGATCCAGGTTGGTGAAGTACTTAAGTGTGAACCAGTAAAGAAGGCTAAGAAGCTTCTCTGCTCACAGATACGTGTTGGTGATGAAGTGAGACAGATAGTATCCGGAATATCACAGTACTACAAGCCAGAAGAAATGGTTGGAAAGAAGGTTGCAGTAGTAACTAACCTTGCCCCACGTAAGATATGTGGCGTTGAATCACAGGGTATGATACTTGCAGCTATGGATGATAAGGATAATCTTTCAGTTGTGACAGTTGATAAGGATATTGTGGCTGGAAGTGAAATAGGATAAGTTACTGTTTAGTGAAGTCACTGATAAGTGACGAACGGACGATATAAGACACGGAA
>ERZ808240.2654-NODE-2654-length-18936-cov-23.803135_pt1 | contig 18936 bp, 14 predicted proteins | sample MGYA00521084_ERZ808240 | MGnify/ENA primary metagenome ERZ808240 (study PRJEB31516, sample SAMN03275571) | gut metagenome | biome: mammalia-associated habitat; material: feces | host: Papio cynocephalus | place: Kenya | collected 2012-08-06 ... | reverse complement strand
TAGTCTATATATAATAAGGTGTAGTCTATATATAATAAGGTGTAGTCTATATATAATAAGGTGTATATCCTTTTTCCGCTGTGTACGTTGCTATGCATAACAATGTACACAGCGGAAAGCTTGTGCGGCAGTTCGCCCTCTTTACTTGGTTCCGAAGTAGAGGAACAGCATTCCCAGCAATACGAGGAGCAGGTCGATGAACTTTGCCTTGAGGTTCTTCTCGTGGAAGATGGCAGCTCCGAAGAGGAAGCTCACGATGACCGAGCCACGGCGAATCATGCTTACGATGCTAATCATGGCACCCGGCAAGCTCAGCGCATAGAAATATACAAAGTCGGCAGCCGAGAGGAATATGCTGATGCAGATGATGCTCCAGTGCCAGTGGAATGGGGTGGAGTTCTTCTTCGTAGGCCACCAAATCATCAGGAGCATCGCTCCCATGAGGAAGCACTGGTAGATGTTGTACCAGCTCTGCACGATCATTCGGTCCAGACCCACGCCGCCATTCTCGGGTGGAGCCATCAGATACTTGTCGTAGAGTCCGCTTATGGCACCCAGCACGGCAGCCAGGACGATGAAGTAAATCCACTTGTTGTGCTTAAAGTCGATGCCCTCCTTCTTGCCGCTGCGAGAGAGCATGGCGAAGGAGATGATGGCCAGGATGACACCTATCCACTGGTAGAGGTTGAGCACCTCGCCATAGACAAGCAATGCGCCCACGAGCGTCATCACGGGGCGGGTGGCATTGATAGGACCCACGATGGTGAGCGGCAGGTGCTTCATGCCGAAATAGCCGAATATCCAACTGCTCAATACGATGAAGCTCTTGAGCACGATGTACTTGTGTACCTCCCATCCGCCTTCTGCCACATGAAACATCGTTCCGTCGAGCGAGTTTCCTGTATAGCTCAATATGATGAACGGCAGGAAGATGAGCGATGAGAAGAGCGTGTTCAAGAAGAGCACGGGAATCACTGCGTTACCTGAAAGCGCCTTCTTCTTGAAGGCATCATAAAATCCCAGCAGCGCCGCTGAGAGAAATGCTAATATTAACCACATTTTTTATGAATGTTGAATGTTAAATGTTGAATGGTGAAGATTAAAAATCGTATCTTACTTCTTCCAGAAAGAGGGCGTTGCCCGGCATGCTTTCGCCGGCATCGCTGCGAGTTCCGTTGTGCAGGATGTCGAGGAATTGCTCCATCGTAATCTTGCCTCTGCCCACGTCGATGAGTGTGCCCACCACGGCTCTCACCATGTTTCTCAGGAAACGGTTGGCGGTAATCTCGAAGTACCAGGTGGTGGGGGAGGTCTGCACCCATCGTGCCGCCGTGACGTGGCAGATGGTGGTCTTGTTGTCGGCTCCAGCCTTGCAGAACGCCGCATAATCCTCATGGTGCAGGAAGTGCGCCGCCGCCTCGTTCATCTTGTCGAAGTCCAGGGGATAGTGCATCTGCAGGGAGTAGTGGCGCTCGAAGGGGTCTTTCGTCGTATGGATATAATAATGATAGGTGCGAGCGGTGGCAGAGAAGCGGGCGTGCATCTCGGGGCTTACCTCTCTTACCTCCTGCACGGCGATGTCGCGGGGCAGGATGCGGTTCAGGCGATAGACCAGCTGGTCTAGCGCCATCGGAATCCTAGGTTCTGTGCTTCCATTCCCCGATGTCTCCTCGGCGGATGTCTCCTCTTCGGAAACCCAGTCGAAGTGCGCCGCCATGTGGCGGGCGTGCACCCCCGTGTCCGTCCTGCCAGCTCCCACTACCTCTATTTCCTTCCTGAGGATGGTGGAGAGAGCGTGCTGCAACTCCTGCTGCACGGAGTTGGCGTTGGGCTGAATCTGCCAACCGTGGTAGTTGGTGCCGTCGTAGGCGAAAAATATGAAGTATCTCATTTGCTTTGTAGTTTGAAAACGGTTGCAAAGTTACTAAAAAAACGTGAAATATGGTATAATCATACAGAATATTTTCAAAAATGAAACAATCTTGAAAGAAAAGTGTGATTTTATTTTGCAATATGATAATAATTGTGTACTTTTGCCAATGATTTTGTTTAATAGATTATGGCACAGAATATATTTAAGGGCTTAGGTATCGCCCTCATTACTCCATTTAAAGCCGATGGTTCGGTAGATTATCAGTCTCTCAAGAGATTGGTAGAGTTCCAAATCGACAATGGTGCAGACTTCCTCTGCATCCTTGCCACCACTGGTGAGGCTCCATGCCTTACCAAGGAGGAGAAAGACAAGATTACGGAATTGGTGAAAGACGTGAACAAGGGTCGCGTCAAGATATTGAAATATTGTGGTGGCAACAACACAGCTGCTGTGGTGGATGAAATCAAGAACTCCGACTGGAGTGGCATCGACGGCATCCTCAGCATCTGTCCTTATTACAACAAGCCATCGCAGGAGGGCTTGTACCAGCATTTCAAGGCTATCGCCGAGGTGAGTCCGCTGCCTATCGTGCTCTACAATGTACCAGGCAGAACGGGCGTCAACATGAAGCCTGAGACCACATGCCGCATCGCCCGCGACTTCCCTAACATCGTGGCAGTGAAGGAGGCGAGTGGCAGCCTGGAGCAGGTGGACGAGATCATCAAGAACAAGCCAGACAATTTCGAGGTAATCAGTGGCGACGACGCGCTTACCTTCTCCATGATAGCCAGCGGTGCAGCCGGCGTCATCTCCGTCATCGGCAATGCGCTGCCTAAGGCGTTCAGCCGCATGATTCGCCTGGAGTTCCGTGGTGAGTACGAGCCAGCTCGCAAGATTCACCATTCCTTCACCGAGCTTTACAGTCTGCTCTTCGTGGATGGAAACCCTGCGGGTGTGAAGGCACTGCTCAACGACATGGGCTTCATCGAGAACGAGCTTCGCTTGCCTTTGGTGCCTACACGCATCGACACCAAGCAGAAGATGAGCGACATCCTGAAGACATTGAATATTTAATATTCCTATATTCATAGAGATTATGGCAGAGGACAGAAGAATCATACATGAGATTACCCCGTTGATGGGTAAGGACGTGCTTTACATCGCCGACCGGCACAAGAAGGAGTTTACCTATCCGATACACAACCATTCGGTGTTCGAACTCAACTTCGTGGAGAATGCGGCGGGGGTGAAACGCATCGTGGGTGATTCGCAGGAGGTGATAGGCGACTTCGACCTTTGTCTCATCACCTCGCCCGACCTGGAGCATGTGTGGGAACAGAACGAGTGCCACAGCGAGGACATTCGGGAGATTACCATCCAGTTTGATTTCAGCATGGGCGAGGAGACACTCTTCGGCAGGAATCCCTACGCCAGCATCACCCGTATGATGCAAGAGGCGAAGAAGGGACTTTGCTTTCCGATGAAGGCCATCATGAAGGTGTATGGCTTGCTCGACACGCTGAGCGGCGTGAAGGATGGCTTCTATGCCGTGCAGCAATTCCTCACCATCCTCTATGAGTTGTCGAAATGCGAGAACGCCCGCACCCTCGCCTCCAGCAGCTATGCCAAGGTGGCGGTGGAAGACGATAGCCGACGCATCCTCAAGGTGAAGAACTATATCGCAAAGAACTATATGGATGATTTGCGCTTGCCGCAGCTGGCTTCATTGGCGGGGATGAGCGCTAGTGCCTTCAGCCGTTTCTTCAAGCTCCATACGGGGCGCAACATCTCGGAATACATCATCGACCTGCGTCTGGGCTATGCCGCCCGAATGCTCGTAGATACTGCCAAGAGCATCAGCGAGATAGGGTTCGACTGTGGGTTCAACAACCTCAGCAACTTCAACCGCATCTTCAAGAAGAAGAAAGGATGTTCGCCAAGCGAGTTCCGGGAGAACTATCACAAGACGAGAATCATCGTGTAATAAATCGTAGGATAAAGACGAGAATCGTCGTATCATAAAAAAGTATAATAAATAGTATAACGTAATCGTTTGAGTGAAATAATCCAAAATATTTCGCTCAAACGATTTCTTTTTCCAATAAATATTGTATCTTTGCAATACCTTTATCGAGGAGAAATAATCTCTTGATAGAATTTAGGAGAAACAATCTCTTGATAGAAGAAGTGATTCTAGAAGAATAAATAAACATTTAAAAACTACTATACAGTTATGAAGCAATTTATGGATGAAAACTTCCTGCTTGAGACAAAGACTGCGCAGGACCTTTTCCACAATCATGCGGCTAAGATGCCTATCATCGATTATCACTGTCACCTCATCCCAGAGATGGTTGCCAATGATCACAAGTTCAAGAGCATCACTGAGCTTTGGCTCGGTGGAGACCACTATAAGTGGCGTGCCATGCGTACCAATGGCGTGGATGAGCGCTATTGCACTGGTACCGACACCTCCGACTGGGAGAAGTTTGAGAAATGGGCGGAGACCGTGCCATATACTTTCCGTAACCCGCTTTATCACTGGACTCACTTGGAGCTGAAGACTGCCTTCGGCATCACCAAGCAGCTCAGCCCTAAGACTGCTCGCGAGATTTACGACGAGTGCAACGAGAAGCTTCAGCTACCTGAGTTCAGCGCACGTGGCTTGATGCGCCACTACAATGTGGAGTGCGTATGTACCACCGACGACCCTATCGACGACTTGCGTTACCACAAGCAGACTCGTGAGAGCGGCTTCGAAATCAAGATGATTCCGGCTTGGCGTCCTGACAAGGCGATGAACATCGAGAAGCCAGACTTCGCCGACTATATGAACAAGTTGGGCGAGGTGGCTGGTGTTACCCTCACCACATTCCAGGATATGGTGGATGCACTGCAGAAGCGTCACGACTTCTTCGCCGAGACTGGTTGCAAGTTGAGCGACCACGGTATCGAGGAGTTCTACGATGAGCCATACACCGACTCTCAGATTGAGACTATCTTCGCCAAGGCTATGCGCGGACAGCAGCTCTCTGCCCTTGAGGTTCGCCAGTACAAGCATGCCTTCCTGAAGGTTTCTGCCGAGATGGATCACGCTGCCGACTGGACTCAGCAGTACCACTATGGTGCCATCCGCGACAACAATACATTGATGTACAACAAGCTCGGTCCTGACACAGGCTTCGACTCCATCGGTGAGTTCACCACAGCCAAGGCGATGAGCAACTTCCTCAACGAGCTTAACATGGAGGGTAAGTTGACACGTACCATCCTCTACTGCTTGAACCCTTGCGCCAACGAGGTAATCGCCACCATGCTCGGCAACTTCCAGGATGGTTCTTGCCCAGGCAAGATTCAGTTTGGTTCTGGTTGGTGGTTCAACGATCAGCTCGACGGTATGACCAAGCAGATGAACGCCCTCTCAGTGCTCGGATTGTTGAGCCGTTTCGTAGGTATGTTGACCGACTCTCGTTCGTTCCTCAGCTACCCACGTCACGAGTACTTCCGTCGTTTGCTCTGCAATCTCCTTGGCAACGATGTGGAGAAGGGCTTGCTTCCTAACGATATGGAGAGCCTCTCTCGTATGGTGGAGGACATCTCATACAATAATGCTCGCAACTACTTCAAGTTTTACTAATGCAATAAGGGTATATATATAATACAATAAAGGCATATATATATAATACAATAAAGGCATATATATATAATACAATAAAGGCATATATATAATGCAATAAAGAAAAAGAGCATAGGACAACATTGCGCGTCCTATGCTCTTTTCTTCTTTTTATCTTTTTGGGGTTTGAGTCCCTTTGTCTTTGGATGATTCAAAACCTTTTATCTTTTTTGGGGTTCGAGACCATTATTCTTCTCCAAATCTTTCCACGAATTCGTCTTCCGTAATGATAGGGATGTTCAGCTCGTGGGCTTTCTTGTTCTTGGAACTTTGCGAGGTAGCGTCGTTGTTGATCAAGAAGTTAGTGCTCTTGCTCACGCTGCCCGTCACCTTGCCTCCCTGGGTCTCGATGTAAGCCTTCAGCTCGTTACGGTTCTTGTAGTGGTGTACGTCGCCCGTAACCACGAAGGTCAAGCCGTCGCATTTCGTGCCCTTTTCCACAGGAGCCTGTTCCTCGATGGTTAACTCCTTTAGGAGGTTCTGCACGTGTGCGAAGTTGTTGTCATCCTTGAACCATCCGATGAACTTGGCGCTCTTCTCCGGCCCGATGCCGTCGATGCTGGCGAACTCGTCGTCGAACATGCTCAGGCGAGCCGTCTCCACCAGTTCCTTCACGGGATAACGCTCTATGAGCTTCTTTGCCACGTCTCCTCCGCAGAGCGGGATGTTGAGGGCATAGAGCAGGTGGCGACCGTCGGTGGTGCGGCTCTTGCGGATGCTCTCCAGCAGGTTGGTCACGCTCTTCTTGCCGAATCCATCCCAGGCAGTAATCTCGTAGGCGTGGTCGGCGAGGTGGTAGAAGTCGGCGTATTCGCTTATCAATCCCTCGTTTACCAGTTTCCAGATGGTCTGCTCGGAGATGCCCTCGATGTTCAGTCCCTCCTTGCTCACGAATCTCGTGAATTTCTTCAGCTGCTTGGCGGCGCAATGAGGATTGGTGCAGTGCAGGGTCTTGGTTCCGCTCTCGCTCTCGCTCACCTTCGCCTCGGCGTGGCACACAGGGCATTCCTTCGGAATCTCGAAGCCTCCCACGGCCTCTATGATGTTGATGACCTTCGGGATAATCTTGTTGGCCTTGATTACCTGTAGCTTGGTTCCCTTTCCGCCGATGCCCAGTCGCTCACACTCGCTCACGTTGCAGAGCGACGCACGCTGCACGGTGGTTCCCTCCAGTTCCACGGGTTTGAAGACGGCCACTGGCGTGATGGTGTTGGCGGCGCACGACCATTCGATGTGGTCTAGTTCGGTGTCGGCGTGCTCATCCTGCCATTTGAAGGCGTAGCCTGCGCGGGTGGCATGGTGGCCCGTCACAGAGCCAGTGGCGGCATACGCCGTGTCGTCGTAGCAGATGACGAGACCATCCACAGGGAATGGGTTCGACTTGTTGGTCACCTTCTCCGTGAACTTCTGTATTTCCTTCTCTATGTTTTCCTCCGTAGGGTGCTCGATGCGCTCTCGTTCCACTGGGTGGAATCCCAGCTCTTCCAGCAGTTGCATGCGTTCGCCCCACGACACGATGTCTCTCTCGGTATATACCAGGGTGAACGGAATCCACTGGATGTGTCGCTGCTTCACCTCCTCGGCGTCTTTCAGTGAGAGGGAGCCAGAGGCGAGGTTGCGCGGGTTGGCGTAGTCGCCCTCGCTCTCGATGATAAACTGCTCGAAGTCGGCATACGAGATGACCGCCTCTCCGCGTACCACGAGATGTCCCTTCTCGGCGATGGTCTTGGGTATTCCGCTGATGGCAGGAGCCAGATGGGTGATGTTGGTGCCGATGTGCCCGTTGCCTCGGGTCACCACCTTGGTCAGCTTTCCGTTGTCGTAGGTTACTACCAGCGTGAGTCCGTCGAGCTTCCAGGAAATCCAGATAGGGCGGTTCTCTGCCCATTTTACCAGGTCGCCCACCAGTTTGGTCTTGGCGAGCGAGAGGGCAGGGAACTCGTGTTCCTCCTTCTGTCCCACGATGGAATCCTCGGAAACCTTGTTGGTAGGCGAGTCGGGCAGAATCTCGCCCGTTTCCTCCTCCAGCTTTTTGAGTTGGTCGAAGAGGGCATCCCACTCGTAGTCGGTGAGTATCTCGCCCTTGCCGTTGTAATAAACGTCAGAAGCTTGGTTCAATTGATTGACCAAGCTTCTCATCTCCTTTATTTTGTCCTCCATAATAAATGTCGTTCTATTCTCAGTTATACTTCTGTTCTCAGTTGTACTTTGATACTCAGTTATACTGTTATACTTTGTGATTATATCTGTGGCAGAATAGGGGTGTCCTGCTTTCTAAGTTATATCTGTGGCTGAATGGTCAGCTTCTCGAAAGCGAATCTCATGCCCTTGTTGCCGTAGTTGATTTTTCCGCAGATGCTGAATCCCATGGAAGAGAGCAGGCTAACCATCGGCATATTGTCGTAGTTGGTATCCACCTTGATGCTAGGCACTCTTTCCACTTCGCATAGACTGTTCACCTTATTAATAAATATACGTGCCAACCCCTCTCGCTGGTATTTGAGCAATGTGGCGAAGCGATGTATCACGTAGTAGTTGCCCACGGTGAGCCATTTGCCGTCGATGAAGTCGTATTGTGGCTCGCCATTGAGTATGACAGCCCCATATACGGCCACTTCGCCATCCACAGTCAAAACGTAAGCGTTGCCGTTGTTGATGTCTTCCCTAATGTCGTTGGCCGAAGGATAGTCGTTGGTCCACTGGTGTCGGCCAGAGGCTATCATAGCACGGCGAGCTTGGTCAATGATGTTCCAGCAAGCCTCGAAGTCCTTGATGTATGCAGGTCGGAAATCGGTATTCATTCTTTCTTATTTCATTAATTATTATTAATCGGGTGCAAATTTAACAAAAAAAAACGAATTAAACGTAAAATCGGAGGAAAAACTGCACGCCGAGGCGTGATTTTCCTCCGATTTCCCCGTTTAGGGGGTATTTTTCCCAAAAAACTCAATTAAATCGTTTGTCTTTATAGAGCCAAGCTATTCATTTAGCAATGCCAAGCTTTCGATTTTACAGAGCCAAACATTTATCCAGTTCGGCGATGATAGCGTCCTTTTGCTCCTTGATGTGTTGGCCGATGAAGACGAGCTTAATCATTCTGTCACCATACTCTTCATCCCATTCCTTTTCGAGTTGAGGGTTGTTCTTGCGAAGTTCTGCGAGCTGGTCGGCTGGCATTGTAGCGAGCCATTGTCCGGCTTGCTTCACCGTCTTCTGCTGTCCTGCCTGCTCGAACACGTAGCACATGTCGCGCTCATCGGCGAAATAGCAGATACCCTTGGCGCGAACCACGTCGCGAGGCCATTTTCTAGCTACGAACTCATCGAAGAGCGAGAGGTCGAAAGGCTTGCGGCGGTAATACACGAAGGTTCCGATGCCGTATTCCTCCACCTCGCCACCTTCGTGGTCGTGGTCGTGATGGTGGTGGTGATGATGATGGCCGTGCTCGTCCTCCTCGTGGTCGTGGTGATGGTGTCCGTGCTCGTCGTGCTCATGGTCATGGTCGTCGTGATCGTGATGATGATGCTCGTGCTCCTCTTCCTCGTGATGATGATGTTCATCCTCGTCCTCGTCCTCTTCTTCCTCGTCCTCGTTTCTCTCAGCCTCGATTTCCTGAATCCAGCCAGCTGATGTAGATACAGTCTGCCAGTCGAACTTATGGGTGTTGACGATGAGGTCGAGATCCACGTCGCCGTAGTTGCACTCGAAGATCTCAGCCTTAGGCTGGATGGCGCGGATGATTTGCTTCAGGTGCTCAAGCTCCTTAGGCTCCACCTCGGCAGCCTTGTTGAGGAGGATGATGTTGCAGAACTCGATCTGCTGGATGACGAGCGATGCCAAGTCCTCTTCGTCTAGGTTCTGCTTCATCAAGTCTGAACCGTTGGCGAACTCATCCTTCATGCGCAATGCATCCACCACGGTTACGATGCTGTCGAGGCGCAGGATTCCGTTCTTGATGTATTCTGGACCCAGCGATGGGATAGAGCAGATGGTCTGGGCGATAGGCGCAGGCTCGCAGATACCACTTGCCTCGATAACGATGTAGTCGAAACGCTTCATATCTACGATTTCCTTGAGTTGCTCCACGAGGTCCATCTTCAGGGTGCAGCAGATGCAACCATTCTGCAGGGAGACGAGAGAGTCGTCCTTCTGACCCACTACGCCACCTTTCTCGATGAGAGCTGCATCAATGTTCACCTCGCCGATGTCATTGACGATGACAGCGAACTTAATGCCTTTCTTGTTGGCCAAAATCTTGTTGAGCAGGGTGGTCTTGCCACTGCCCAGATAGCCTGTAAGCAGGAGTACTGGAACTTCCTTTGTTTTCATATTTTTATTCTATTTTAGTTTATTATAATGCTATATCTTGATTCTCTTTTTAGTTTATTATAGCGATATATCTTTATTCTCTTTTTAGTTTATAAAGACTATAACGACAAAAGCGAGAATAGCAAAAAACATGCCATTCTCGCTTTCTTTATTCTATGCGCCTTTATTTGTTGCGATAGTTGTCGAGTGCCTTGTTCAGGAAGTCGGTGTAAGCGCTTACGTCCTCCTTGAAGCTGAAGGCGGCGTTCAGAGGCTTGCCCTCGTTATCCACAGGAACATAGAATGGCTGGGCGTTGGCGCCAAACTTGCTGGCCTGCAAGTAGCTCCACTTGTCGCCCACGGTGCGCAGCGTGCGCTTCTCGCCATTGAATGTCACCTCCATAGGTTCTGCCAAAGGGGTCTTGTCATCCACGTAGAGCGAAATCAAGACAAAGTCTTTTGTCAAGATGTCAGTCACGTTAGGGTCAGTCCATACGGATGCCTCCATCTTACGACAGTTTACGCAGCCATAGCCCGTAAAGTCTATCAATACTGGCTTGCCGGCAGCCTTGGCTGCAGCCATACCTGCCTCATAATCCTTGTAGGCTGGTTCCACTACCTTGGTGTTGAGGTTGAAGTCCTGTGTGTTCACAGGTGGTGCGAAGGCGCTGACAGCCTTGCAAGGAGCGCCCCAAAGACCAGGAATCATATATACGGAGAATGCCAGGGAGCAGAGTCCGAGCATGATGCATGCCACTGGCATAGGCTTGTTGATGTCGCCGCCGATGGCATCCACCTGAAACTTCAACTTGCCGATGAGGTAGAGACCCAACAAGCCGAAGATGACAATCCAGAGCGAGAGGAATACCTCGCGGTCCATGATGTGCCAACCGTAAGCCAAGTCGGCTACGCTCAGGAACTTCAATGAGAAGGCAAGCTCCACGAAGCCCAGCACAATCTTGATGGTCTCCATCCATGAGCCAGACTTAGGCGCTGACTTCAACCATGATGGGAACAGGGCGAAGAGGGTGAAAGGCAAGGCGAGTGCCAAGGCGAAGCCCAGCATACCGATGGTAGGAGCGAGCCAGTCGCCAGAGGTAACGGTCTGCACCAGGAGCAATCCGATGATTGGGGCGGTGCAAGAGAAGCTTACCAATACCAGTGTGAATGCCATCAGGAAGATGCTGATGAGACCTGTGGTGCTGGAAGCCTTGTTATCCACGGCGTTGCCCCAGCTGTCTGGCAACTTGATTTCGAACCATCCGAAGAACGAAAAGGCGAACACAGCCAGGAGCAGGAAGAGGATGATGTTGAACACGGCACTGGTAGAGAGCGCATTCAGCGTGCTAGGACCTGCGATGGCTGTCACGGCGAGACCGAGTACCAGATAGATAACCACGATGCTCAATCCGTATGTGAAGGCATCACGGATACCCTTCTTCTTGTCGTTTTTGGCACGCTTCAGGAAGAAGCTCACGGTCATCGGGATGATAGGCCAGATGCAAGGCATCACGAGTGCGAGCAGTCCGCCCACGAATCCGATGATGAAGATATAGAAGATAGAGTGGTTGGCGATGTCGTTGTTGCCGCCGAATGCCTGGAGCTCCTTTACCACAGGCTGCCACCAAGCCTTCGCATCGGCAGAATCCACAGAGACGCTAGGAGCGGCTGCCGCAGAGGAATCCACCTTCTCGGCGTTGGCTAGCTGAGCCAGTGAGTCGGCCTTCGCCTTGGCGATGGCTGCAGGATCCATGGCGCTTTCGGCAGCCTCGTCGGTGTTGGCTGCGTCCTTGCCATCCACGGCAGGCGACTTGCCGCTGTGCTTGAAGCTTGCCTCGCTAGGAGGCAGACAGTTTTGGTCGCTGCACGCACCATATTCCAGGTAAGCGTCGATGGTATAATTCGGTTTGGTGAACTTCACCTTCTGCACGAATGTGGCGCTGCCCTCGAAGTAGCGAAGCTTCATCTCGAAGAGGGGGTCGAACTTGGAAATCTCATGACCACGGGCCTGCAACTTGCCCACCAGCTCCACGCCGTCTAGCTTGTTGGCGTTAAACGATGCTGAGATAGGGCCATCGGCTCCCAAGCCAGTGGAATAGACGTGCCATCCTGGTTGAATCTTACCACTAAAAACGATTTCCGCCACAGCGGTACCGTTGGTTTTCAGCGAGGATGAGAACTTCACTGGGTTCATCATCTGCGCCTGAGTCACCATTACTACGAAGAGTAATTGTAAAACTGCAATAAACTTTTTCATTCTTAATTTGTTACTAATTTTTGACTGCAAAGTTACTAAATATCTATCAGAATGACGAGTTCGTGCAAAGGTTGGGTACTCTTGTTTTGGATTTTTTAAGAAAAAATGCTAAAATCGTCCTCGTTTCTTGGCTATATTGCGAATTTAGTGTAATTTTGCAGCTAATATTTACAAGGAAAAAGAAAGGAAATGGTAGAAAGCGGAATGAGCAAAACGAAACTATACATATTGGGCCTTTGGTTGGCGACAGCGAGTATGCTGATTTCCACGGTGGTGAAGCATCACCACCACATGGGACGTGTGTGTATGGTCGAGGAGCAATGCGAGCAGGATGGTCAGGTGAACGACGAGCACACCGAGCACCACGACCAGGAGAGCGAGGGCGACCGTGAGAATTGCAGCGTCCGACAGATGCACCATTTCGTAACCAATGCTCGTGAGGTGAAGGGCCTCAAGCAGCTCTTGTCTGATGGAAGCCACGACTTGTCGGCTCCATGTTGCTTCGCTTTCTGCCTTGTTTCTTATTCATTTGCCCCTTGCTTTTCGCTCGTAACGGCGAGATGGCAGCATACAGCTTGCCCGCTTAGCTGTGATGGGTTAGCGGAAAGCCTCAGCAGACGTGGGCCTCCTAATTTCTTTGCAATAAGAAAGCGCATCTTTGCAACTAGAATTTAAGAAAATGAATTAGGAGAAAACTAAATGAAGAAAAGAATTATGATTGTTGTCGCCCTGACGGTGACAGCTTGGGCTGGCTTTGCATTCTTTGCGAAGCAGACTGGCTCAGAAGCGCATGCCCATGAGGAGGAGCATGAGGAGGAAGAAGTGGATTTCGACCACATCCCTTTGAGTGAGAAACAGGTGAAGACCGTAGATTTGCGGATGGGCGATGTGGTGAGTCGCGAGATGGATGCCACGATAGAAGCCAAGGGCTCGCTCGTGTTGCGTGCCCAGAACATGGGCGATGTAGCTTCGCTCATGGGTGGCGTGGTCAAGGCCATCTACGTGAAGGAAGGACAGTATGTCAGCAAGGGGCAAGTGGTTGCCTCGGTGGAGAACACCGATGTGGTGAGTCTCCAGCGTGAATACTTCTCGGCTGCCAAGGAGTGCCAGCTCGCCAAGGCCGACATGGAGCGACAGCTCTTGCTCAGCAAGCAAGGGGCTGGCGTGAAGCGCACCTTGCAGCAGGCGCAGAAGGACTACCAGGTGGCGCATGCCAACCTGCTGGGCATCGGTCGCCAACTAGCCCAGATGGGCATTTCCACTGCCGCCGTAGCCAAGGGCAAGTTTACCACCGCCTTTCCGCTGCGTGCGCCTATCTCGGGCACGGTGAGCCAGCTCACGGCCAGCCTGGGCAGCTATGCCGACATGCAGACCCCATTGATGAAGATTCGCAACACCCAGGCGGTGGAGGGCGACCTCAATGTCTTTGAGAAAGATATTGCCAAGGTCAAGGTGGGCGACCGAGTGATGCTCTCGCTCACCAATCAGCCAGGCACGCAGCTTTCGGGTACGGTGTATGGCATGAACCAATACTTTAACGACGGCTCGAAATCCATTGCTGTTCACGTAAGATTGGATGCTGCTTCTATGGCTTCCTGCCACAAGAACGGCACCAAGTTGCTTGACGGCATGTTTGTGAGCGGAAAGATAGCCACAGGCTCTCAGCGCTGTCTGGCATTGCCTACCAAGGCGATAGTAACCACCGATGGCAAGCAGTATGTGTTCGCCCTCAATGGTGCGCCTAAGAAGGGCGAGTATTCGTTCTCTCGCCATGAGGTGACCACGGGAGCGAGCGATGGCACTTACACCGAGGTGAAGCTCTGCTCGCATCTGATGCCTAGTCTTGGAAGAGGAGCGAAGTCTTCTCGGTCGGAGGGGAGCCAGAACGCACAGGGTAAGAAAATAGTAGTAGATAACGCTTTCTATCTCGCATCGCTCACGGGCGACCACGGCGAGGAGGAGTAATCCTTTTTGGAAGTTAAAAGTTAGAAGTTTGAAGTTTGAAATTAGAAGTTAGAGCTTTGAAGTTAGAGCTTTGAAGTTAGAGCTTTGAAGTTGTTGAACGATTTACATTTAAAGGATTATGTTTCAGAAGCTTATCACTTACTCCATTCGCCATAAGCTGGTGATAGGAGTGCTCTCTATATTTCTCGTGGCTTGGGGCGTATGGTCGCTCATACAACTGCCTTTCGACTCCACGCCCGATATTACCGACAATCAGGTACAAGTCATCACGCAGGCTCCTGCCATGGGAGCGCAAGAGGTGGAGCAGAACGTTACCACCCCCATCGAAATGGCACTCGCCAATATCCCCCGCTTGCAGGAGCGTCGCTCCATATCCAGAAGCGGACTCTCGGTCATCACGCTCGTCTTCGACGACGATGCCGACATCTACTGGGCTCGCTCGCAGGTGAGCCAGGTGCTGGGCGACGTGCAGAAGGAATTGCCCAAGAACTCAGACACCGAGATGGGTCCCATCGCCACGGCGCTGGGAGAAATCTATCACTATACAGTGCGTGCCAAGAAAGGTTACGAGCATAAGTACTCGCTCACCCAACTGCGCACCTTGCAAGACTGGATTGTGCGCAAGCAGCTCTCCGGCACCCCGGGTGTAGCCGAGGTGAGTGGCTGGGGCGGCTATGTGAAGCAATACGAGGTGGCTATCGACAACGACCAGCTCAACGCCAACAACCTGACCGTGGGCGAGGTCTATGAGGCACTCGCCAAGAACAACGCCAACACGGGCGGCAGCTACATCGAGCAAAACTCCAACCAGTATTTCATCCGAGGTCTCGGAAGAGTAAAGGGATTGGAAGACATCGCCCACATCGCCATCAAAACTGTGGATGGAACACCCGTCACCGTGGGCGACGTAGCCAAGGTGCAAATGGGACACGCCACTCGTTTCGGCGCCGTCACACGCAATGGCGAGGGCGAGGTAGTGGCAGGTATCGCCATTATGCTCAAGGGCGAGAACTTCCAGGAGGTCAGCAAGAATGTGAAGGCGCGCATCGCACAAATCCAAAAGTCGCTGCCCGAGGGGGTTGTGATAGAGCCGTTCATCGACCGCACCAAACTGGTGGATAGGGTGGAGGGTACCATCGCCCGCAACCTGATAGAAGGCGGTCTCATCGTCATCTTCGTGCTGGTCATTTTCCTGGGCAACTGGCGTGCCGGACTGGTGGTGGCATCGGTCATCCCGCTCAGTATGCTCTTTGCCTTCGGCATGATGAAGACCTTCGGCATCGACGGCAACCTGATGTCGCTCGGTGCCATCGACTTCGGAATGATAGTCGATTCCGCCGTCATCATCGTCGAGGCGGTGGTGACGCATATCAACACTGGCCATTTCTCTCAGCCGGCGGTGAAGGCAGCCTTCTTGGCAAGGCAGCGGGCGGGCGGCGGATTCCGTCTCTCGCAAGCCGAGATGGACGAGGAGGTGCATTACTCCGCCTCCAAGATACGCCAGAGCGCAGCCTTCGGCGAAATCATGATTATGATAGTGTATGTGCCGCTGATGACGCTGGTGGGCATCGAGGGCAAGATGTTCCGTCCGATGGCGCTCACCGTGTTCTTCGCCATCCTGGGCGCCTTCATCCTCTCGCTCACCTACGTGCCGATGGTCAGCTCGTTGCTGCTTAGCAGGAAGGTGCATACCCAGCCGTCGTTCTCCGACCGAATGATAGAACGCCTGCAAGGGTGGTATCGCCCTGTGCTCCTCTGGGTGCTGGCTCGCCATAAGGATGTCATCACCGCCGCCGTGGCTTTGTTCTGCGTCAGCTTGGTGGGCTTCAAGTTCCTGGGCGGCGAGTTCATTCCGAGCCTGGAGGAGGGCGACTTCGCCGTGGAGGCGAGTATGGCGCAAGGCACCTCGCTCTCGCAGATGGTGGCGACCTGCACTCAAGCCGAAAAACTGCTCAAGGCTCAATTCCCCGAGGTAAAACAGGCGGTGAGCCGCATCGGTAGCGCCGAGATTCCTACCGATCCGATGCCTGTGGAGCGAGCCGACATCATGATAGCCCTGAGGCCGAAGGCGGAATGGACTTCTGCCAAGACCACTCCCGAACTGATGGAGAAGATGGAGGAGACGCTGAAGCTGATTCCGGGCTTGGAGGCAGAGGTGTCGCAGCCGATACAGATGCGCAACAACGAGTTGCTCACGGGTATCAAGCAGGACGTGGCCATCAAGATCTTCGGCGACGACCTGGAGGTACTCGCTGCCCAAGCCGAGAAGGTGCGTAAGATGATAGAGCATGTGCCGGGCGTGAGCGGCATCACCGTCGAGGAGGTGTCCGGACTGCCCCAGATTCAGGTGAGGTACAACCACGAGCGTATGGCTGCATACGGTGTGAGTGTGGATGACATCAACCAAGTGTTGGAGACTACCTTCGCCGGCGCTGTGGCTGGAGCCGTCTATGAGGGCGACAGGCAGTTCGACATCGTGCTTCGCATGGATCCTTCCAAGCGCAATGTGGATGCCTTGCAGGATTTGAGCATTCCGCTGACAGATGCCTCTGCTTCAAATGCTTCAGGAAAAACTACTTCAGATGCTGCTCAGATTCCGCTATCCCAGGTTGCTGACATCGTGTATGCTCCAGCACCAGCGCAGGTTTCGCACGAAGACGGCGCACGCCGCATCTACGTGGGATTCAATGTGAAGGGCAGGGACGTGCAGAGCACGGTGGATGACATCCAGCAGATACTCGACGACAAGCTGAAGCTGCCCGAGGGCTACTATTATAATTATGGTGGCGAGTTCGAGAACTTACAGAGTGCCACCCATCGCCTGATGGTGGTGATTCCGATAGCCCTCGTGGTCATCCTGCTGTTGCTCTATGCCACGGTGAAGAATGTGCGCGAGTCGCTCTTCGTGTTCTCGGCGATACCCCTTGCCGCCATCGGTGGTGTGTGGGCATTGTGGCTCAGGGGCATGCCTTTCAGCATCTCGGCTGGCGTGGGCTTTATCGCCCTCTTCGGCGTGGCTGTGCTCAATGGCATCGTGCTCATCGGACAGATGAACCAGTTGCAGCAAACGGAGAAAATCCCCGGTGGGGCTACCAGTCTGGAGATAGCGAATACCATCCATCGCCGTATCGTGGATAGCTGTATGATTCGCTTGCGCCCCGTGCTGATGACAGCCCTCGTGGCGAGTATGGGATTCCTGCCGATGGCACTCTCGCAGGGCGACGGCGCCGAGGTGCAGCGACCGCTTGCCACCGTGGTGATAGGAGGCTTGATAACGAGCACCCTGCTTACCCTGCTCGTCCTGCCAGCCATCTACAAGACGTTTACGAAGAAGTAAAAAGAAACAAAATATAAAGAAACAAAATATAAAGAAACAAACAAGAAATACAAGAACATTATAGATTATAATATTAGGTTAAAAAAGGATTAGAAAAAAAGAATGAACAAAAGAAAACAGCAATTAGTTTATGCCCTTCTGGCAGTTCCGTTTCTCGCATGTATGCCAACCAGCAAGGCGGAGGCGCACCTCTTCGATGCCACCATCCCCGGCACTAAGATGACACTCCAGCAATGCTTCGAGCTTGCCGAGAAACAGAACCTCTCGCTCCAGGCGGGCAGAAAATCGGTGGAACGTGCCAAAATCATGGAAGGCACGGCCTGGGATGTAGATAAGACCGAGGTGGCTTGGGGACAGAACCCTGCCTCCAGCGGGGATACCGACAATGCCCTCTCTTTCTCGCAGGGCATCGACTTCCCCACGGTTTACACCACCCGCCGAGGCCAGCTCAAGGCCGAGACCCAGGCAGAGAAGAGCCGACTGGGAGTTACCACCCAGCAGACCAAACTGGAGATAGCCTCTGCCTATTACGCTATGCTCTACGAGACTCATAAGTTGAGCATCCTGCAGCGACAGGACTCCATACTCGACCGCTACTGCGATGTAGCCGAGAAGCGATACAAGGCGGGTGAGGCGAAGCAACTGGAGTTTCTCACCGCCGAACGTCTGCGTAACGAGAACCATCTGGAGATGGCCAATGTGAAGAGCGAGGCGGAAAACCAGCAGACCACGCTGATGGCATTGCTCAACACCGATGAGCCTGTGCTCCCGGCAGAGTTTCACCTCATCGCCATCACCGAGCCAGTGAATGGTTCCTTCAACTACTTCCAGACCGCCGACGGACAGTATCAGCAAGACCGTCTCACGGCACTCGACAAGGAAGTGAAGTGCGCCAAGTCGGGCTATGCTCCGTCTCTCTCGCTCACCCTTCGCACGCAGGCTCAGATTTCCAGTTGGGATCCTTACCACATCGACCGCCAGCGATTCACCGAGGGCAACTTCTTCGGTTTCGAGATTGGCGTGGGCGTGCCTCTCTTCTATGGTGCCACCAAGGCGAAGGTGAAGGCGGCAAAGAAAGACCGCGAGGTGGCAGAGCTGGAGATGCAGCAGGAGCGACGCGAGAAGGAGCGCGACTTCCGTCTCTGCTTCCATCGCTATCAGAACGCCGCCAAGCGCATGGCGTATTACAATGGCGAGAACATCCAGAAGGCGAAAGACATCACCCGTCTGAGTACTGCCGAGTATGAGCAGGGCGAAATCTCCTACGTGGAGTATGCCAACGCCCTGCAAGAGGCGATAGACATGGGTATGAAGCACGCCGACGTCGTGAATGAGTACAACGAGGCAGTCATCGCCCTCATGGGACTGATGAATAAGTTCTAGGAGGATGATAAGTCAGCAAGGTAGCAAGTTATAATTTTCCCCCACCTAGCGAATACAAGGGATATTTGCTGGATGGGGGAATTTTTCGTTTGAAAACTTTGGTGGTATCGGCAAAAAATAGTATTTTTGCATCTGCT
>ERZ808240.2653-NODE-2653-length-18937-cov-13.253734_pt1 | contig 18937 bp, 12 predicted proteins | sample MGYA00521084_ERZ808240 | MGnify/ENA primary metagenome ERZ808240 (study PRJEB31516, sample SAMN03275571) | gut metagenome | biome: mammalia-associated habitat; material: feces | host: Papio cynocephalus | place: Kenya | collected 2012-08-06 ... | reverse complement strand
TACGTGTTCATCAATTCTGAGTGAAACAGTATTGTCGGTAATTTTCAGATTTTCGAGGTAATCGCAGTAATCCTCGACTTTCCGGGCGGTTGGAAGAGTAAAGCCTACTGACTTTATTTCAAGTCTTTTCTGACGGTTTTCAAGAGCGTCAAGACGTTCAGAAAACTTTTCAAAGCAGTTTATAAGAGCCTGCATATCAGCACTTGCAAGAGCCTGTTTTCCTCATGATTTTCAAATAAGTGACTTTTCATGAAGCAATGCACCTTTTTCTGTTCAGAGATAAAGTACTTTTGCTTTTTTGCAACCGTCCGGAATTTTCGTATGGTTACAAAATTCACGTTTTTCAATACCAGCGAGGCAGTAATAATGTTTGCCTTCGATATAACGTTCTTTGTTAGCATTGAAATTTTCAGAAATCTGTTTTTTAGAAGCACCATTTCAGCAATCTGAAAAGTAAGGAGTACTCTCTGATTATTCTGTTCAATTGGAATGAGTTTTGATTTCATTTTAATCCTCCTTTCTGTTATTAAATCCAGTAAGGGTATTGAGGAAACAGTCGAACACATTAGCCACTTCCATAGCAAGAGCAAGGCTTGGGAGTTTCTGACCCTTTTCAATGAACTTAATCATGCGTGCAGAAGTTCCAGTCATGTCACTAAGCTAAACCTGAATGATACCTTTAAGTTTCCTGAGAAACTTTACATTTTCGCCTATATCCAACATTTTTAACCTCTTTATATTGACAATATTTCTTCCATGTGATATAATGATTTCAAAAAGGTGAACCAAATACACCATAAATCAAAGTCCGCTGTTTTTATTCGTCTTATCAGCTTGCTTTTATCTCGGTGAACTTTGTTCTTTTTTTGCTATGGTTATATTATACTCAAATATTTGAAGTTTGTTTAATTTGCATATATTAAACAAAATTATGTAAAGAAAAAGAATTATCAATTACAAAATTAAGTGAAATGGTAACAGAAAACAGTGGCAATTTTTCAACATGGAAAAATATATACGTTCTGACTATTTAAGTAAGGTTGCGGATATACTGGAAGTTTCAACAGATTACCTCCTTGGAAAAACCGACAGTCCAAACGGATATAATAATAAATAGGTGAATACTGGAGCGGTGAGCAATAATTCAAATATGGATGTAAATAATCACGATGTTCAGATTGATAAAATGTCTGCTGAATTAGTAGAGCAGTTTAAATCCTTATCATTCAAAGATAAAGCCGAAGTTATGAACCTGATTATTAAACTTAATGATAAAAACACATAAGGAGTTAAAAAATGAATGAAAAAAAGCAGATGACAGTTTCTGATGCTCTAAGAATTGCAGCATGGATTTTTACAGCTGGAGCTTTATTTTTGGCATTAATATCTATTAAAGGTAATAGACCTATCATTACAATTGGATTTATGTTGATTGCATTTTGCATATGTCCATTGTCTAAAAAGATATTTAAAAAAATAGAAAATAAAATAAAATTTAATTTTCGTATTCCTGCAATTATTCTTTCATTAGTGGCTTTTCGTGGATTTGTATTGTTGAATAATGCTGTAATTGATTCAATGAAAAACAATAATGACAATGCCGTAACAACAACAATTGCTGAAACAACCATCACTGAGCAGATGACAACGGCAATTATTGAAACAACAACTGAAAAAGCAACTACTGTAACTAAGATAACTACAGAAGAAACTACTGAATCTGAAACAACAACCACACTCTTCATTGAAACAACAGTTACTGAAACAACCGTTCCACCAATAATTACAACTATACTTGAAACAGAACCGCCTCAGACATTTCCACCAGTTACAGAAGCTCCAAAAATTGTAGTTCAGACATATGTCTTAAATACAAGTACCATGAAGGTACATAAATCAACTTGCAGGGACGTGGACAAAATATCATATGAAAATTATGCTGAATGTGATGATTTACAGTGGGCATTTGATAATGGTTATGAGCCATGCGGTCATTGTCACCCACATTGATGAAAAATTTTATTGCTTTTACAAATAAATAGGAAGTGTATATGGCAAGATGAAAAAGAAGAATGAGTTCAAAAACTAAACTCAAAAGAAAAGTTGCTAAATGGACTGGAGTTCCTACTACTCGTTCGGGAAGGAATGCTAAAATCGGCAGAATTATCACCGGTGGTGGTTGCATGGTGCAAACAATGTGCCTTATTTGTTCTGCTGTAGCGTTAGTCAGTGTAATTAAGTCAATAATCAATTTCTGATTTAGATTTTATTCATTTGATGTCCATAGTTTTATATTTTCTGACAACAATGTTGAATTTAACAGAACTATGCTTGCTGAACAGTATAAGCATGGACTCTCAATTAAAAATATCCCTGATACACTGAAGTGAACCCCAAAGCTTAGACAAAATAAAATATTAAATTGCTTGTGAATGAGTTCGGTATTGTACCAGACTCATTCCTTTTAGTTTAGAAGAAATTCTTTCAATGTATTCATTCAGTTCATCGATGAAAGAATAGACCTTTGTATCACAAACCTTGAATTGAGTTACATCAGTTGTCAGCTTCTCAATAAGTTGTACGCAATTTTGTACAACATAAGTTTCCAAAAAAACTTGACTTTTAGTGAAATTTGTAATATAATAATATGTAATATAATATATGATAGAATTGTGCTATTTGAAATGGTATGTAAATGTCCATAATGTTTCTGCAATAGAAAACAAAAATCCCCTTTACATATTCTCCAAAAATATTCAACGAAGTAGTTGACATATATTTAAACAATAAGACATTATTTTATCAAATATTAAACGAAGCAACAGTACAAGTATCTAAGGAGGAAAGCAGCATGAAAGTTAACACTGTAGATGACTATACTGTTAATTTTTTTGATATTAGTAATCTTTCATGTACACATCCTATTTCTTTAGAATTACATAAAAACGTGTATACAGACTTTAATAATAATTGGAAAGCTTTATATATAAAATTTTTATCCATACTTTATTTTGAATATCCTGGAATTATAAATGGATTTAAAAATAAAAGTTTTACATCAGGAAGAATGGATATCTCAGATATAAATGGCTACTATTCTATGTTGGCTCCTAGAAAATTTACTGATGAACTTTATGTTGAAACCTACCTTAGTCCTACAGATATTTGTAAAAAGATCTATAGTTTGATTGAAGCTTGTGAAATTTCATATAATGATGTAAAAATACATTACATAAATAAAAAAGATACTCCCTCCTTAAATTCTAACAATAGCTATACAGCAGATGATTCAAATATTAAAATAGCAAAAAATAATTTCTCAAATTGGATGCAAAACCGTGGTATAGCACAAAGTGCAATTCAGATGTATGTATCTGCAATAAGACAGATAAACAAGTATGCCATTGAATATAAAATTTGCTCAGAAAATTTATTTTTGATTAACGATGCAAATTTATTAAGACAAATATTTAATAAATTAGTGAGCTTTTCAGATTTTCGAGAATTAAACATTAAACAGAACAGCCGATTTAGTATAGCTATATCCAGACTTATAGATTATTATTCTGTTTTTTCGGACATCTCCAGTGATTATAATCATACACGAAAAGAAATTTCTAATATTGATAAATATAAAAATATTGATTTTACACAATATCATGAAATTCTTAAAACAAAATTTTCTCGTGGATTTAGACTTAATGATAACTTAGATATAAAGAAATTTCGTAAATATTGGAACGAGTTATATAATGAAGAAAACAGTCTATCTAATGAATATATCTGGGACTATATAAGTCACATAACCATTGCATACGGTAAAATGTCCTATCTTCCAGAAATGATGATTGATGAAAAAACAAAAACGAAATTGCTCAATTATATTGATGAGACTTTTGCAAACGGAAAAACTGCTATTTACTATGAAGCACTATATCAAATGTTTAGAGATGAACTTGACAATGGTCGAATTAACAATGCTGAAATGTTAAAGACGTATCTTGAATACACAACGAAAAATAAGTATTTCCTGCAAAAGACATATATAGCGATAGATAGTAAAGCAAATGTTGATCCTACAGAGGAAGTTAGAAGATTTCTTAAATCTTATGAGATGCCGATGACAACTGAGAATATTATAAAAGGCTTACCCCATCTCGATAAGGCTAAGATCACATTTGCTTTGTCTGGCAACAACAGCTATGAGTTTGTCAGAAATCAAAAGGGCGAATATTTTCATGCTGATATAATTGAATTTACAGATAGAGAAATTACAAGAATAGAACAATGGATTTCGGATTCTATAACTCAGAATGAGTATATCAGTGGTAAAGAACTCACTTCTCTTATTGATAGATACTTACCTGAAATTCATGAACGATATACGTTCTTAACAGAATTAGGGCTTCGTGATACTATTGCTTACAAACTGAGAGGAAAATTTTCATTTAAGAGCAAGATAATCAGCAAATACGGAGAATATTTGAACATGGATAAAGTCTTTGCTTGCTTTGGTAAAAATCATACTCCGTTCAGCAAAAAACAACTTAATGCACTGAAGGATGAGTTGGGCACAACTATTTATTTTGACAGCCTTTACCGATATGCAATGAGAGTTAGCGAAAATGAGTTTGTTTCACGAGATTATGCTGATTTTGATATTTCCGTAACGGACAATGTAATTGAACAATTCTGCACCGGTGATTTCATCAGTTTGAAGGATGTTACGTTGTTTGGTGGTTTTCCAAGTTGCGGATATGCGTGGAACAGTTACCTTCTCGAATACTATGTAATGTATTTCAGCGAAAAATTCAAACTGTTGCACACCAGTTTTAATATGAATTCATCAGTTGGTGCAATCGTCAAAAAAAATACAGTAATTGAAACATTTGACGATGTGATTGTAAGGGCATTAGCAGAAAGTAGCACTGTTCTTACCACTGATGATGCCCTGAATTATCTTTGTGAGAGTGGCTTGCTTGCAAGAAGAAGCTACAGCACAATTGATAATATTGTAAGTCGTGCAAAGGCTTACAGAGCGAAAAAAGGAGAATAAATTTTAATGTACTCATACGAATATGATATTGATACAGGTGGCATTCTGCTTAATTCAGCTCCGTTGATGATGAGTAGAGAACCCAGACCTGTTTACTATAAAGAGCTTGACATTTTAGGGTTTGATAAATTTTGGAATTATGCGAAAGATGATACCTACCCGTATATGTGGGCGGAAGCAAATAATTATTTTTATCGTGGCAGAAAAGTAGCACAAACCAAAGGCGGCTCGTGTTATACTGCTCCTAAAATAATAATTTTAGAAGACCCTGAACCGAATGGAGAACCTCTCAAATTTATTGATATTCCTGCTATGGTCGAGAAAAATCGCCCGTTGCTTGAAAGTTTAGTACAGGAAACAGTAAAAAATTTATATAATACATATATTAAGAAAAAAGATGAAATTGACATATTCTATGTTGCATTTAGCGGAGGTAAAGACAGTGTTGTTGCACTTGATATAACACAAAGAACACTTCCTCATGATTCTTTTAAAGTTCTTTTTGGTGATACAGGCATGGAATTTTCTGATACTTATAATGTTGTAAATGAAATAAAGTCTTATTGCTTAAAAGAAGAAATTGATTTTTATAGAGCAAAATCTTTATTTGAACCACAATATACTTGGAAAAAATTCGGACCACCTGCTCAGACTATTCGCTGGTGCTGTAGCGTACACAAAACCTCACCACAGATACTTTTTCTTAGAGAAATTCTTAATAATTACAAGTTTACTGGTATGGCAATAACAGGCGTTCGTAAAGAAGAAAGTTTACGAAGAAGTGAATATGATAACTTGAGTGAAGATAAAAAACATAGTGGACAACAAAGTTTTCATGTTATTCTCAATTGGAATTCTGCCGAATTATATACTTATATTTATATGAACAACCTTTTATTAAATAAATGCTATAAAAGAGGTATTTCAAGAGCTGGCTGTATGCTGTGTCCTGGCTCTATGGGTAAAAATGATTACATGAAACAGGTGAATTATCCTAATAAGTATAATGACTTTTTTAATCTTATAGCTGAAACAAGTGGAAAAACAAATTACAATGAAGAAGAAATGAGAATTTTCATTGAGTCTGGCTTTTGGAGAACGCGAAAATCAGGAGCAACATTAAACTTTGGACAAGATTTATTTGAAGTTGTAAACAGTCTAAATGAACGAGTAGTTGTGGTATATAAAAAAGATTTTGACTGGAGCGAATGGTCTAAAACAATAGGGTATTTCAATAAGGTTGACAATAATATTTTTCAAACTAATTTTTTGAACAAAGAATACCGAATATATGTAGAAAGAAAAGATGATAAAACATTCTTTAGATTTCTTGATTATGACAATAGCAAAAGCGATATTAAATTTTTTTCATTATTTAAAAGCGTGATAATTAAATCAATTTACTGTATTGGTTGTCAAGCTTGTGTTGCTGAGTGCAAATTTAATTGTATTGATATGACTAATGGCGTTAAGATTAGCGATAAATGTGTACACTGTCACAAATGTCATGAAATTCATAATCATTGCTTGAGATATAATTCAATAAGAAACAAAAATAGAGAGGATAAAAAGATGAGCAGTTTAGATAGATACTATTCATTTGGTACAGATAAGAGATGGTTAAAAATATTCTTGTCTCACGATGGGGCAGAAAGCTTTTGGAATACAGATGGAGATAGAGAGGTTCCAAACAAGAAAAAGGATGCTTTCAGAGCGTTTTTACTTGATGCAGGTGTTATAACCTATAACAAAAAATTACCAGGCAATAAATATACTAAATGTGTAAAAACAGATTTTTTTGAAATTGTAAAGAAAATTTGTTTTGATGAAGAGGTATTATGGGCTTTAATGTTGTGTAATCTGGCTTACACTCCAGAATATAATTGGATAATTAAAAATCTAAATTTTAATGTTGTCTATACTCCTGATTCTATTAAATTTATGTTAGAAGATGCTATGCCAAATGATACAAAGGGACTTGGTAAAAGAAATGTTGTGGACTGTTTGAAAAACACAATGAAAAAGACACCATTGGGAGAATCTAATATATTTGCAAGTTGCGATATAGATGAAAAGATTTCATCCATGGGAAATATTACACTAAAGATGAATTCATTTATGCGTACTCCTTGGCAAAATCCTGACCCAAAAGTAATTCTTTACTCATTGTATAAATTTGCTGAAGCATGTGGCAATTATTATCAGTTCACCCTCAGCAGATTGCTTAACCATGAGATTGACAGTGATGGTGTTAGCCCTACTCAGATTTTTGGACTTGAGAGAGAACAGATGGAACAGTTGCTCAATGGCTTGGCAATTAACTATCCTGATTTTATCAATGTATCATTTACACACGACTTGGATAATATTACACTTAGAAAGGAAAAAACATCAAAGGACGTATTGTCTCTTTTTTAAGGTGGTTTAATTATGTTCGATAAATATAGAGATTATTTTGATATTGACCCGGAGTACTTTCCTCAGGTTAATAAGGAATTGATAGAGGAAAACCCAGAACTTTGGAAGAAATTTTACCCACATGAAACATTTGTAAAAATGCTCAAGGATACTATCAGCATTCTTTCCCGTAAGCAGAAAGTATCTTTGTGGGTTGAAGGTGCTTATGGCACCGGTAAATCTCATGCTGTTCTCACTATGAAAAAGCTCTTGGAAGTTTCTGAAGAAGAAACAAGAGAATATTTTGATAGATTCAGCAATATTCTCAGCAATGACCTTTTTAACAGTTTACAGCAGATCAAAAATTCTGGTAAGAAGCTTCTTACGGTTCATCGCTATGGTTCTTCAAATATTAATGGCGATGCTGACCTTTGTTTCCTTATTCAAAAAAGCATCGCTCAAGCACTTGAGGAAAATGGCCTAAAAGGTGGAGATATTACACTTCGTAATGAGTGGATTAAGTGGCTACAACAGGATTGGGTGAAACATTTCTTCACAGAAGAACGTTTGGAAAGATTCGGCGGAGATGATATTTCCCAAATTATCGAAAACTTGCAGGAATTTGAGGGAGATGCTCTGCAATCACTGATGTCACAGTTAATGGATTTGGCAAAACAGGAACGTTTGCCTGATTTGCAGATGACAACCGATAATTTAATTGCATGGATTGAAGAAATCATTAAAATCAATGATCTTAAAGCAATTGCATTCATTTGGGATGAGTTTACTGAGTTCTTTAAAAATAATGCACGTCACCTTACAGGATTCCAGCAGATTGTAGATCTTAGTTCTCGTATGCCTTTTTATATGATTATCGTAACACATAATGTAACGCATATCTTTCCTGATAGTGACAAAGATTGGAAGAGAATCATGGGTAGATTTATCAATCCAATCTGTAACATTGAATTGTCTGAAAATATGGCATTTAAGCTTATGGGACAGGCAATGCAGGAAAGTCGTGATGAAGAGGTGCGTGAAGATTGGCACGACACACGTGATAGCCTTTACGAGAGAACACATGAATCAAGAGTACTTGTAAAAAAGAAAGCTAACATTGATGATACTACTCTTAAAAGTATTCTTCCTATCCATCCTTATGCTGCACTCCTTTTAAAGTATATTTCTTCCGCATTTGACTCAAATCAGAGAAGTATGTTTGACTTCATTAAGAATGATCGTGGTGATGAAATTCAAGGATTTCAGTATTTTATTGACCACAATGGTCCAGACGATGATAATCCTTATCTTACCGTCGATATGCTTTGGGACTTTTTCTATGAAAAAGGCAAGGAATTTTTGTCACACGACATAAGAACTATTCTTGACTGCTTCCCATTGTCTAAAAGTAAGAATCTCGATGAAAATGAAGAAAGAGTATTGAAAACGATTCTTCTTTTGCAGGCGATTTCTCAAAGGACTGGAAATACTGTAGATCTTTTTATTCCTGATGAGCGAAATCTTGATAATGCTTTTGATGGTACTGATTTAGAAAATGATGAAGCTAATAAAATTGCAAGAAGTCTTTGCAGAAATGAAGTTATATTTAAGAGACCTCTTCCAGGCGGAAAAGAACAGTACTCTGCAATGGTTAATGCCACCAATACAGACGAATTAAAAAATAAGATTGAGGAACAGCGAAAAAAAGATACAACTCGCCTTATTGATGAGGCACGAATCTCAGAGTTCTTTACTTTAAAAGGTGCATTAGGCTTACGCTACCAGCTTCAATTTGTATCGTCGTCAAACTTTAAACTTACAATCAACCGCCTTAATAGTGATCCATCAAAACTTGGAAATAAAATTGTGACTATTGTTGCACTTGCAAAGGACGATCAGGAAGCAATTGCTGTAAATAAACAGATTGAAGATGCTATTCAGAGTGGCGAATATTCGTTTGTATTTATTGATGCTTCTCTGAATCCACTTGGAAATGATCTGCTTGATCAATATGCTGAGGCAATGGCAAATTCTGTTATTAATATGAACCAAGATAAAGGCTTAGCAAAGCAGTATGAGCGAAACGCTGCTGATGCACTAAAGAAATGGTGTAACAAGATTATTGAAGGTGAATTTATAGTATATGATCTCAATGGTTCAGATGAACGAGTAAACAATATCGAACAACTTATGACTTCACTTGAACGCATCAATAGAAAAAAATATCCTAATTGTCTTGAAACAATTGGTTCTGTAAACACAACTATGTGGGCTGCTACAAATTTAAAATTAGGTGTAGAATGTGGAGTTACTAAAAATTTATCTGGTACATATCGTTCAAGTAATCCAGAAACTAAACTTGAAAACTATCTTGGCGAAACATGGCAGGATGAGAAATACTGGATAAATGTTCCAAATCATCCTATTTCCAAAATAAAGATTTTTATAACGGACTTTATTGATAAGCAGTTTAAAGCAAACGGACAAGTTTCAATAAAAGAAATCTATGACCAGTTAAAAGGCGGTAAATATGGCTTTATGCCATGTAATTTAACAGCATTTGTACTTGGTTTCTTATTGAAAGAATACGTTAATGCCGGAACATACAATTATACCGATGGAACAGTTAGTGAAACACTGTCCATAGATAAACTCAAAATAATGATTGATGAAATCATAAAAAATGAAAATACGCCTATATCAAGGTATAAGGATAAATATATTGGTAAAATGCTGCCTGAAGAAAAGGCGTTTATCGAAGCTTCTGCAAAAATATTCAAACTTCCACTCCAAAATTGTGCTACTTCCGAAAAAACTCGTGATTTAATTCGTCAGAAGATGAGAGAATTTTACTTCCCAATTTGGGTGCTGAAGTATAATCTTTCAAACGAAACAATCAAAGCAAATGAAGATGATATTAAGAAAATTATTGATGGCTTCCTTGGAATTGCAAACTCTGGAAACTTCGGTAAAACAGACAAAGAATTCGCTCTCGAAACAGGAAAACAGTGTATGTCAAATACTGACGCTGTTGATGATTTGGCTTTGCTTATGAATAGCGACAAAATTACGGCTGGTATGGAAGCTTATCTTCATAGTTATAAAGATGGAAAAATCATCAATTTAGCTAATGAGGTTTCCGATAATGGTCAGTATATAAACTATTTGAAAGAAAAGTTTAGAGTTAATGATGCTAACTGGGTATGGAATATAGATACTGCAAACCAGAAAATTGATGATTTGATTCTTGAATATCGCATTATCATAGCAAGCAATAAGATTCTTCCAAAAAATATTTCATACACTCAAACAATTAAGGAGTGGTGTGACTGCACAAAGAGTATTCGTATCTCATATCAGTATGCTAAAAACTATTGGGAAGAACTATCCGACCTTATGGCTATGCTTTATGAGATAAAGCAAAATGGCAGGCTTAATGACGATAAACGTCAGTTATTTCTCAATCTTATCACAACACATGGTGATGCTTTTAAGAATTTCCGTAGTAACCAGATAGATGTGTTCAAAAAATCATGCAGCTTCTTACTTTCCAATCTTGAGAACGAGAAGGTTTGCGATGTATTCAAGCGAATTGTAGGCGAATGCTTTACCGCAGATAAAGGAACATATCAGAATGCTGTTGAAAATGCAATTGATAAGTTTAAAAGTGAACAAGGTTCTGAAAAAATGAAGAAGATTTGGAGAGAAAGGACAAAATCTGATTCTCCTAAATCATGGTCAAAATATCACAAAACGCCTATTCAGTGCCTTGTAAATGATATAGAAATGCAAGATGCAAAAAGTGTATTCAATACATTGAATAGTAAGAATAACTCATCTGCTGCAATTGAAAAAGCAATTCAGTTTATTGAAAATGCAACATTTATTGAAACACTTAACGATGAAGCTGTAATTGATGCCGCTTTCCGTTCGACAATTGTAAAGCAATACGACATTATGTTTGATGACTTGGATGAGGTTCGATTGTATCTCATGGAGCATCTGTCAAATGAACCTTTTGATTGGTGGTCCACTATGCCGACAGTTGACAAAAAAATAAAAGAATTTGCTCAGTACAAATATAATAAATCTGGATGCGATTTGGCTCTTGCGAAGATTGACGAAATGGATGTTGCAGATGTAAAGCAGTATCTTAAGGAACTTATTCGTGATAATATGACTGTTGGAATTGAAATTATCAAGGAAAATAAGGAGAGGTGTAAATGAAGCTTGAAGAGTGTTTTAAACGCATAGATAAATATATATTAACAAACGACAACTATCCTCGATTTATCAATGTGGACAATATTAATGATATGACAGCTATTTTTTCTCATTTCAATGTGGGAGAAACACTTTTCGTAAAAGCAGAAGATTTTGCAAAACAAGACAACTGTATCTCAGAAGCAAGACTTCTAAATTTCTTGGAAAAAGAAAAGACAAATATATTTTTAACTGGGCTGACAAGTTTTTATAAGTTATGGGGGCAGGAAAAACTAAAGCAAATTTTAAACAAACTTGCCTCAACAACATATAAAGAAAAAATAATTGTTTTGTGTTATCAATGTACAAATGAATTGAATTTTTCTGATATTCGTTCTGCTGAACGTGTGTATAGTATTGATGGTATACCTGATTCTAAGACTATGCTTATTTTTAGCAAATCAGTTAATTCTGATGATGTTCCATCTGTTGATGGAATTAATAAGATAGCTGAATATATAGAACATAATAACCCACCATACTTGATTGTTAAAACGCAAAAGAAAAAGTCTGATTTCAAAAGTTCATTGTTATCAATAGAAGAACAAGGCAATGCTTATCAGCAGTTATGTGAATTGGATTCTGATATTACCAATGTAGATAATAATATAGGAAGTATAGAGCAATGGGAGTATGCTTTCAATGAAATAAAGCCATTCAAATCGCTTCGTTTATGTGTAGAAAATAAAATTGTAGCTGTTAATTCACTTAGTTATGCCTTTCACAATTGGAATCAATTTGAAGATAATAAGAAATGGCTGTATTTCTTAGCTTTAAAGTGCTTTGGAGTCCATAATAATTCTTACCTAAATTTAGCGATAACTCTTTCAAATAAATCAACTGATCTGATTGAAAATATATTTAAAGGACTATTAGAAATCCCTCATACTGATGAAAGTTTTTGGGAATACTATAAAGCCAGAAAAGAACTTATAAAATCTCTTGGAGAACTACCTGCAAAATATGTTTCGGACTATTGCCAGTGGATTATTTCAAAGGGAAAATATGCAATTTACTATTTAACTGACATTAGTGAAACAGAAATTCAACTGCTATTCAAATTATTTAATGATTTGAAAAACGATTTAAAAAAAGAAGAGGTTCTTGCAGTCCTTAAAGAAATTTACCCTGCTCTTTACAGCTATCTATATCCTTACGACTATAAAAATGAGTTGCTTAATTATTATTTTAATGAATATAAATATCAAAAGGTAATGAATTATATCTCACCTGAATTCATGAAAATAGTTGAGGAACAAGCCGTTAAACGAGAATATAACGCTATTCTTCCTGCAAGAAGTGAAAAAACAGAAGGAATTGCTGACGAGAAAACCTGTGTTTACTTTGTAGATGCAATGGGCGTAGAATACTTATCATATCTTCTGGCGGAGTATAGAGCAAATGAACTATTAGCAAATATCACTCTCTGTCATTGTGAAGTACCATCATTGACTTGTGAAAACAAAGACTTTATAAATGTCTTCGAATCGGCAGGAGCTAAATTTGCTAACGGAAAAAATGAAAGTCTTGACAACTACAGTGGTTATAAAAAACTTGATGACTTAAAACATCATGGTGAGGAATCTTTTGCTGAATATCGTAATCAAAAACTTCCCACATATTTAGCAAAAGAGTTATCTTTATTATCAGAACTGATTAGTGAAATTGCAAAAATACTTCAGCAAGGATACTATGAAAAAGTTATTATGATTTCTGATCATGGTGCAAGCCGGCTCGCTGTTATAAATAATCAAGAACTTTCTTATAAAATGGCTGAAAGCGGTAAACATTCTGGAAGATGCTGTCCAAAATCAGAAACCGATACTCAGCCTGAATGTACTACTGAGAGTGATAATTATTGGGTACTTGCAAATTATAGTAGATTCAAAGGAAGCCGTAAAGGTGATGTTGAAGTGCATGGCGGTGCAACATTAGAAGAGGTTGTCATTCCCATTATTGAAATCACTAAAAAAGAAAAAAATTACGAGTTCAGACTCGCAAATTCAAATATTGAATTCAGTAAACGTAAGAAAAACGCACAAATCAAGCTCTTCTCAAAGAGTAAACTTTCTACAATTACTATTTCAATTCCTAAACTTAATGAGAAATTCGATGCAACGTCAAGTGACGGTCATAACTTCATTATTGAGCTTCCAACTCTAAAAATTGCAGGGACGTACAAGTTCAGCATATATTTAAATGATAATCTGCTGTCAGATAGCTTAGTATTTACTGCAAAGAATACGGATTTTAGCATAAATGATAAATTCAAACTATAAGAGGAGGTAATATAATTGTCTGAAAAGCTGAGAGAAAATTTTGACCAGATGGTCGTATATAAAAATTTAAAAGATATGAGCTTCTTGAAAGGCTTGAAATTACCATCCTTTTTAAGAGATTGGGTTTTGAAAAGATTCGAAGATGAAGATGGCACTTTTGATACAAGTCAACTTTTAGACTTTGTTTCTATTTATATGCCAAGTAAAGAAAAGTGGATGAGCATTAAAACACGTATAATATCTGACTATGAACGTGTAAAGCTACTCACTAAGATTACAATCGATATTAGTGTAAAAACAGGTGAAATTTCTTTTGAACTTCCAGAGTTCGGTTTGCAATCAAAAGAAACCCTGATAGAACCAAACATATGGGAAAATGTCAAAGATGAACTCATATCTGGAAAAGATATATGGGGAGTTATAGAACTGGGGTATCGCTCTCCTGATGATAGTGTTAAACCAAAAATCCCTGGAAAAATCAAACTTACAGATTTTCAGAATTTTTGTCCGTATGAAACAAATTTGGATTTCTATAAAGATGTACGAACAGAATTTAGCATGAATGAATGGTTTAATATTTTGCTTGGAGCAATTGACTATAATGCTGATGGTTATATAGGTGATAATGCAGAAATCAACAAAAAAACAATGCTTCAAAGACTTCTTCCGTTTGTGGAAAAAAATTTGAACATTATTGAACTTGCCCCAAAAGGAACAGGTAAATCTTATGTATTTGGTAACGTAAGTAAGTACGGTTTGCTTACTGATGGTGGTAAGGTTACTCGTCCAAAAATGTTTTATGATAATTCAAGAAAACAACCTGGATTTATTGTCGGTCATGATTATGTAGCAATAGATGAGGTAAAACTTGTTCAATTTGGCGATGTAAATGAAATGCGTTCTGTTATGCAAGGTTACATGGAACGTGGAAAATGCGAAGTAAATGGAAACGAAGTTGTTTCTGATGCTGGTGTCGTATTTTTAGGCAATATTGATGCAGAGAATATGGACGAATACACTAATATGCTGACAGAATTGCCATCTCTTTTCCGTGAAAGTGCTTTAGTAGATAGAATGCACGGATTTATAAAAGGATGGGATATTCCCCCTATGCGTCCTGAACTTAAAATATCAGGTTGGGCATTAAATACTGAGTATTTTTGCACGATTTTACACTTGTTACGTGATGACATAAGTTATAGAGCAATTGTAGACCAGATTATTGAAGTATCACCAGGAGCCTACGAACGTCATGTTGAAGCTGTAAAACGTCTTACAACAGCTTATATGAAACTGTTGATGCCACATATACGCTCTGCTAACGATATTCTTGACAATATTGACAACAAGAAAAATTTCAAGGAATATTGTCTACGTCCGGCAATAAAGATGAGAGCTGTAATACAAAAGCAACTTGAAATTATTGATGCCAAGGAATATAAAAAAACAGAGAAGCGGATGCCTAAATTTACACTTCGGGAGGGCATATAACTTTGAAAACAGTTAATTGCATAAGCTGTGGTATGAAAAATCTTGATAAGAATACCATGGGCATAAATAAAAAAATGCTTGGAGAGAAAATAACCAACTTTTATTGTATAGATTGCCTTGCTGGTTATTTAGATACTACTGTAGATGAATTGCTTGAAAAAATAGAAGAATTTAAAGAAGAGGGCTGTACTCTGTTTGAATAGGAGATAAATCATGATTTATGCCGATAATGCTGCAACGACAAAACTAAATAGAGAAGCATTTGAAGCAATGACTTCTTTTTTACTTGAAAATTATGCAAATGCTTCTCAACCCTACAGTTTTGCAAGAAAAGCTAAAAAAGCAATAAAAGAATCAAGAAAGATAATCGCTGAATCTATTCATGCAGAACCTGAAGAAATTTTCTTTACATCAGGCGGCACAGAAAGCGATAATTGGGCAATCAAAAACTTTTGCCCTCAAACTGATATACGTCATATAATAACCTCTCCTATAGAACACCATGCTATTCTTAATGCTTGTAAGTCAACAGCTTACAATTCTCAGATTTCTTTATTAACAGTGGATAGCAAAGGTATTGTGTCGGTTAAATCACTTGAACAAATCCTAAAAGCTCCGCAAGAAACTGTATCTTTAAGCAAAAGAACTCTTGTATCGGTTATGCTTGCTAATAATGAAATAGGAACGATACAGCCAATCAAAGAGTTGTGTAATATTGCCCATAAAAATGATGCTTACTTCCATACTGATGCTGTGCAGGCAGTTGGACATATTCCAGTAGATGTTAAAATACTGGATGTAGATATGCTCTCAGCATCAGCACATAAATTTAACGGAACTAAGGGTATTGGATTTTTGTATATCAAGAAAGGTTTAGGAATAATACAACCTTTTCATGATGGTGGAATGCAAGAAAATGGTCTTAGAGCTGGAACAGAAGATGTGGCAAGCATAGTCGCAATGGCTCACGCACTCAAGTCAAACTGTGACAATATGAAGAAAAATATGAGTCATTTAAAATTGCTTGAGGACGTTGTTATTTCAATACTTAACAACGAGCACATTGATTATTTGAGAAATGGTACTAATCAGCTTCCTGGTAATGTTAACCTTTCTTTTAAAGGTGTAGAAGGTGAAATGCTGTTACATCGTCTTGACTTAAAAGGAATTTGTGTTTCAACTGGTTCAGCATGTGATTCACAAAATCAAAAAGCAACCCATGTCATAGAGGCAATTGGTGTTCCTGATGAATATAAATATGGAACAATTCGTTTATCATTCGGTTCAGAAAATACGTTAGATGAAGCGAAAACTATTGCAAATGCAATCATTTCAATCTTAAGAAGTTAAAAGGTAAAGCGTATGGTTTGTTTCTCCATACGCTCTTTTTTCATACTATACTACCAAACACGTCTGAATTGCAATCTCCTCAGCTTGCAACTCAAAGAGATTTTCAAGCTGCCAAACCTTAGCCGTGTCAGCATTTTTCATCGCAAGTGCGTATTCAGGGTCAGTTTATTCCATATCTTCCACTTTTTGCACTCAGTGATACACTCGTCAATGTGGACATCGATTCTGCCCTTATCTATTTCTTCCTGCAAACGCTCAGGACAATGCTCCTCTGCCCACTTGATATAGATACACACAAGTTTGTTGTTGCTGTAATCGTGATAATCATTGCCACACTGCGTAATCATCATTCTGTCGGTGTCAAGTGCCATTCTATGGCTTCAGGAAACAGTTTGGTTTTGTTGTCAACCTGTTCTTCATCTGAAATGTCTTTTGCATCAACATACACTTCATAACGGTCAAGAAAAGAAGGTTCTGTTCCCTCAAAATATGTGGTTCTTTTGCGTTTTTCACCTTCGCCTTTTCCTAAGTAATTCTTTTTAACAGAAGTATCCGTAAAATAGGTGAAAGACAGTAGATTGTTGTATCTGTCAGAGAAAATGATTTGCGGATTGATGTTCTGTAATATACTTTTGTCAGTACCCTGCGAAAGTTCAAAAATCATTTCATACTGTTCATTATATATTTTGATAAGGCGTTGAATGACAAGCGTGTCAATAAGGTAAATTTAAGAAAAGAGTTTTTCAAAGTTTCAATTGATGAACTCGAAAATCTTGTACAGACAATCAATCCTTCTGCTGATAGTTCCGTCACATGAATTTGAGTATGTAATTGTATATAAGCTTGACAGATTTGCAAGAAACAGATACGATTCAGCAATATACAAGGCAAAACTGAAAAAGAACGGTGTCAAGGTTCTTTCAGCAAAGGAAAACATCATGGATAGTCCTGAAGGAATAATTCTTGAAGGATTGCTGGAAGCCATGAATGAATACTATTCTGCTGAACTTTCACAGAAAATCAAGCGTGGCATGAGAGAAAACCGCATAAAAGGAAAAGTAACAGGAGGAAATGTTGCCCTCGGATATAGAATTAATTCTGAAAAAAATCTTGAAATTGAAGAAAAGGGAGCTGAAATTGTCAAAACTATATTCAATATGTATTGTAATGGTTCAAATTTTGCTGAAATATGCAGATATCTGAATGACAAAGGATTGAAAACATCAAGAGGTTCAGTATTCAGAAACAGCACATTAAGCAGAATAATTCCAAACCGCCATTACATAGGCGAAATGAGTGATGAAGGAATAAAAAACTGTCCTGCAATTATCGATGAAGAAATATTCTTCAAAGCAAATGCAAGACTTGCACAATCTGCATCACATCGAAAACATAAATCCGCCAGAGCAGATTATATACTTACATCAAAGTTATACTGCGGAATATGCGGAAAACGCATGACAGGCAGAACCGGTACAGGAAAATCAAAAATGTATTACTATTACTCATGCGGAACAGCCGGAGATGAATGGCTCAGAAAGAATGAAATTGAAGATATCGCACTGAAAAGTACTGCCCGGTATCTTACACCATCAAAAATAAAACAGATAGCAGAAAAAGCCTGCAAGTTATATAATGATTCAATTGCAGCCGACTGCGAAACGGCAGACCTTGAAAAAGAACTCAAAAGTACTGAAAAATCAATTGCAAATATTATTAGTGCAATTGAACAGGGCATATTCTCACCAAGCACAAAATCAAGACTTAATGAACTTGAAAACAGAAAAACTGAACTTGAAACTGAAATTGCAGGCAAAAAAATAAAAGCTCCGGCATTGAAACCGAAGCATTTTGAAATGATTCTTAAAAAATTTGCGGATATTGGAACAGACGATGAAAAATTATGCAAATCAATGATTGAAACATTGATTGATAAAATTGTTGTCTATACTGATAAAATAGTCATCACTCTGAACGTTGCAAATAATTCTGCTGAACTTGAAACCATAAATCAAGCCATTTCCGAGAGTTCGCATATTGTTGGTTTTGGTGGAGGCGAGGGGAATTGAACCCCTGTCCGAAAACTCATTCATACAAATTT
>ERZ808240.2652-NODE-2652-length-18941-cov-3.250503_pt1 | contig 18941 bp, 13 predicted proteins | sample MGYA00521084_ERZ808240 | MGnify/ENA primary metagenome ERZ808240 (study PRJEB31516, sample SAMN03275571) | gut metagenome | biome: mammalia-associated habitat; material: feces | host: Papio cynocephalus | place: Kenya | collected 2012-08-06 ... | reverse complement strand
ATTGCGTATTTGTTGATGGCAAAGTTTGCAGAAGAGAACCATGCATAAGATAATGCTATGGATAATGCACCTCCACAAATACATGCAATCGTTATAATTATTTTTTTTCTCATAGATAAAGTATAGAGCATTCTATGTGGAAATGGCATGATATTTATAATGAAAATTTAGAAATGTGAAATATTTGTGAAATTATGTTAAAAACCCAGCTGAAAATCGTTATGAACTTTTATATCGTGTTCAAAGTTAGACAAACTGTTTGATTTTTCACGTTATAATATTTCACCATAGAGGGGAGAATAGTATGAAAAAGGTATTATCATTTTTCATGGCTATGTTTTTGGGCTTGAATTGCTCAACATATGCTTTGGTAGCTGAAGAGACTACATTTCCGCATACGTATACGACACAAGATGGACAATATGTGTTTGAAAAAGTTTCACATAAAAATAGTGGAACGGAGACTAAGGATGGTATTGTAGATTATACAAGTCCTTTGCAAATTTCAGAAAACACAGACGGCTTATCAGATAATGCTGATAGCGTTCAGTCCTATACATATTGTGCAGAAACCTATGGAGATTGGGTGTATATGGGAACGATGTATGGTGCGCTAAGTGCATATTCTCAAGTAGAACGTTCCGTAACGCAGTTTGGGGCGAGTGCAGAAGTTGCAAAAGCTGTCGTAGATGTGATGTTCAATGGTAAATTGAACAAAGGAAAAGAGGATGATGGCATTCCTGCAGGATCCGTATTTTTGAAATTCAATATTAAGACAGGCGAAACAAAAATTTTGATGTCTAGAACACTCTATACTCAAGGAAAGTGTGATGGTGTACCGATTTTTAGGTCAGCAACGAAATATAACGGGAAATTATATTTTGTTGGTTTGGTTTCTGATGGAAAGGCAATGGCTGGACAGTCATTGTATGGTATACAGATTCCAAATGATCCAAGCGTTGCGATAAATTATGAAATCTCGTATCAAAATGGTGTTCCATGTGTTTATGAACTTGATCCAAGTACAGATAAATTAGTGAAAGTTGCACAGTGCGTGAGTACAGATGGATATCGTGCTTTGAATACGCAAAATGTATTTACATCGACACGTGCAATTGATACATTTGTAGCAACAAAAGCAGATGGCACTAAAGAAGAATGGTTACTTGCTGGTGGGTTAGCTGATACAACACAAGGGGAACCTTTTGGAGCTACGATCATGGCAGCGAAAGATCCTAAGGAAGTTAATGCTGACTTCATGGAAACAAACTTGGATACGTTGCATGGTAGTTTTACAACAATTGCTAACCAACAAAATTTATTTGATTATCCTGCAGTAAATCGTACAGATAGTGAAGGAGGAGGTGGTCTTTACCAAATCGTTCAGTATGGTGAGAATACGATTTATACTTCTATCGTGAGCGGAAAAGCAAAAGATGGTACAAAGGAACAGCCTTTTGCGGTAGTAAAGGGTGTATATGATCCTACAGTAGGCGAAGTAAATGATCCTAATGCATGGACATGGACACCAGTTATTGGGAATACCAATGATGGTGCACGTTATACATTTGGTATTGATCCGGAAAGAACAGCTTCTGGTGCAGCAACTTTACAGGTTTATGGGGATTATTTGTATATTGGCGAATATAATGATGTCAATTATTCTTTAACAGATATTCTTACAAATAAGTCATTTAGGATGCTTGCTAAGAATTTGAAGCAATCTGTTAATTTATATCGTATGGATCATAATGAAAATATGCAAATGGTAGTTGGGGATTCAACAAAAATGTTTCCAACAAGTTTAACAGGTATTGGTTCTGGTTATGCATCGCATATGAACCAATATACATGGATGACAAACGTCGTTGCAGATAAAATGTATCTTTCTACAGTGGATGAAACTTCTTTGACACATTGCATTGCACAAATGGTAAATGGGGAATTGTTGAACATGTCACAAGATGAATGGAAGAGTCAATTAAATTACATTCTCGTTCTCGTGAAATTGATGTTCACTTCTCGTTCAACATCTGAAGTTTCTACAAATGCTGCAGATATAGATATTACAGAAGATGAAGCAAGAGTACTTGTTAACCAAATTGTGGATGAATTGAATCAGGAACAACCAGTAGCTACGTATGAGATGGAAGATGATCAAATTACATCTTACACACCTGTGTCATTAAGTGAAGAGCAGACAAACCAATTGGTTGAAGCTATTATGAATGGTTCTATTGAAACAAATCTATCGGAAGATGTATTGTCTGAACTAGAACAAATCAATGCAGCATTGAGAGAGTTAAGAGAAATGTTGAATAAGAGCATTTCTGAAGATTTCATAAAATTATATGATTATATTCATGAAAAGTTAGAAAAGTTGATTGATAATTCTAAACTGCCTGAAGATATAAAAGCGATGTATCAAATGTTGATTTCCTTTACGACTTCTGAAAATCTAGGATATTTGCATACATGTTTAGAATATATGAAAACTTCTGAAGCTGGATTTGATTTCTATGAAATTACACAAGATGATAATGGTAATGTCAATGTAGCTACATTAACAACAAATGGATTTGGAGATCGTTATAACCATGGTTTGCGTATTATTACTGAAACACCTGGTTACTTAGTAATCGGTACAGCTAATCCATTCTATGGTGCACAGGTTTGGAGAACAAAAGTAGATAATATAAAGCCTAGCGAACCAACAGATACACCAGAAAATCCAACACCAACACCAGAAAATCCAGGAACGAGTGATACACCAGAAAATCCAACAACTGGGACAGAAACTAGTAAGAAGTCAAATGCCCCTGACACGCGTGATAAAACAAATATTCCGTTGTATGTAATCGGATGCTTGGTGGCTGCTACAGGCTTGATAACAATAAAGAAATTGAGAAAGAATTAAGTATGAGAGGCTGAAGTATCGGCCTCTTTCTAGTTAGGTGGTATTTGTGATATGCATTTTATGATCGTTTTATTAGTATTGTTTGTCGTGTATTGGCTAGTAATCTATTTGTTTTTCTTATATGTTTTTTCTAGGAAAATCAAAGTGGATATGGAAAAGTTCATGCCAGATGGATATGCAAGTATTTTAGAGCAGAGAAAGAATCGAATTTTAAGCTATCCAATGGAAGAGGTGAGGATAGAGTCATTTGATGGGTTGCAATTGTATGGCAGGTATTTTCATAAAGAGGGTCATGATAAGTTAGTTGTTATGTGCCATGGTTGGAAAAGTCCATGGTATGTGGATTTTTCAAAGTTAGCAATTTGGTTTTATGAGCAACAGAATTGTGATTTGTTGATTATGGATGAGCGTGCTGGTGGTAAAAGTGAAGGAAAATATGTAACTTTTGGCTTGTATGAAAGAAAAGATATCCATGATTGGGTGATGTGGGCAAAAGATAAGCAGGAGCTACCTATTTATTTGTATGGAACTTCCATGGGAGCAGCAACTGTGTTAATGGTTGCATCTTCTGTTAATGATATTGTATCAGGCATCATTGCGGATTCTCCTTTTCTAGAACCATATGCAGAGTTAAAAGATTTTGCGAAAAGAAATATCCATCTTCCAGAATTTCCTTTTTTGCCATCTTTAAATTGTTTAGTTAAATTGTTGATGAAAACAGATTTGAAAAGTGTGAATGCTTTGTCATCTATACAGTCTGCAGCAATGCCAATTCTTATATTTCATGGAGATTTAGATTTCTTTTGTAATGTTGCAGTGAGTAAAAATATAAGAGATTTGCATTTTCCGAATATATCTGTGCATATTTATCCAGATGCAAATCACTGTTCATCATATGCAAAGCATGAAAAAGAGTATGAAAATATCATAGAGAATTTCATAAAATAAAAATCCACTGTTTGGTGGATTTTTATTTGAGTACTTCTTTATAAACTCTTAGAGAATTTTTATAACAAATCTTCTCGATTTCTTCTTGGGTATATCCATGTTTCTTTAGAGCGTCTGATAACATTGTGATCTTTCCGCATTCTTCCATTTCTTTTCGCGTGGAGATACCATCAAAATCTGAGCCTAGACCAATATTATCGATACAGCCGAGTTCTTTGATGATATTTTCAACGCTGCCATTACTGTCATCGCTAATAAAGTCATCACAAAAGTTCATGCCCATGACACCGCCATTTTTGTGTAATGCTAAGATCATTTCATCTGACATGTTTCTTGCGACAGAGCAAATTGCACGTGCATTAGAGTGTGAAGCTACGATAGGTTGTGTGCTAAGGGCAATGACGTTCCAGAACCCTTTGTCACCTAAGTGAGAGACATCTACAATGATGCCTAATTTGTTGCATTCTTTGACATACGCTTTACCAAAGTCTGTTAGTCCATCTGTTGTATTTATTTGGCGCAGCATTGCATAGCTATCTGTGTCTTTGCTTGGTGTAAAGTTAGGAAAAGCAATACCGTTTTCATAGTTCCATGTGAGTGTGATCATTCTTACGCCGAGTCGATAAAAGTCGTGTAGAATACGTAGGTCATTATTAACAACTGCGCCTTCTTCCAATGTTAACATAGCACTCATATAGCCTTCATCTTTGTTTTTTTCAATGTCTGCATAAGAATAGATTGGACGAATGATATCTGTATTTTGATCAATTTCTTCATAGTATTTGTCAATGGCACGTAAAGCAAATGCCATTGGGTTGTCAACGTGTCCTAGTGGTGTGAATACCGCAAAATTTTGAAGCAGATAGTTTGCTTTCTGCATTCTTTGTAGATCAATATGTGCATCATTTGTTCTAAGGGACGATGGTTTTCCTTCGTCTGCACAGCGTAATAAGTGTGTAATCGTGTCACAGTGCATGTCTAAATAATACATATTTATACCTCATTTCTTGGTTTTATTATCTTCTTTGTTTTGTATTTGTAAAGTGTTTTTGTATTGCATTTGGATGTGTTCAATGCCGTCTTCTAAAAATGGTGCGCTAGTTTGAACAAAACCGAGCTTTTCATAAAGGGAGCGTGCATACGTTTGTGCTTCGATTGTAATTGTATCTGCATGAAATGCAGTTTGTGCTACTTGTATGCCTTCTTTTAAGAGGGTTTGTGCATAGTGCTTGTGTCGAACAAGGGATAGGACTCTTCCAATCGATGCCGTATCAAATGTTGCGTGTGGTGGTAGAACACGTAGGTAACTAACGAGTTGGTCGTTATCATATCCCATGATATGTATGGAAGTTGGATCGTAGTCATCAATTTCATGATATGGACAGTTTTGTTCTACGACAAATACGTCTACGCGTGCTTTATAGATTTGATAGAGTTGTTGCGTTGTGAGTTCGTTGAATCGTTTTATGATAATGTGCATGTGTTTTCCTCTTTTGCGAAACATTATAGCATTTTCCATTGTTGCGGTAGTAATATGTATATGTTTAGAAGAGGTGTTTTATGCCAATTGTTTTTCATAAAAATACAAATACATTTCACATATATAATCTACAAGTGAGTTACATTTTTAAAGTTCTAGAAAATGGTTCTTTAGGACAATTGTACTTTGGAAAAAAGTTACGTGATAAAGAGAGCTTTGATGAGCTATTAGAGATGAAAAAGCGTGCGATGGCACCATATACATTTGAAGGAAACATGCGCTTTTCATTAGAACATTTAAAACAAGAATATCCATCTTTTGGGCATGGTGATATGCGCTATCCTGCTTTCACTATTAGTCACGAAAATGGTAGTTCTGTAAATGCGTATGTGTATGTTTCCCATGTAATATATTCTGGAAAACATAGCATTGATGGTTTGCCAGCATTATATGTAGAAGATGATGCTGAAGCGACTACATTGGAAGTAACTTTACATGAAGCACATACCAATACAGATATGATTTTATACTATTCTGTATATGAAGATATGCCAATTATTGCTAGACACGTGCAATTTATACACCATGGGAATTCCACGATTTGTTTGCGTAGATGCATGTCTGTTTCTTTGGATCTGCCTGATAGTGATTATGAAATGTTGGAATTAACAGGTGCTTGGTGCAGAGAAAGACATATCGAGTGGAGAAAGTTAATGCATGGGATCCAAGCTGTGTATTCTATGCGTGGAAATTCTTCTCATCAATATAATCCATTTATGGTTTTAAAGAGATATCACACAGATGAAAATCAAGGTGAGGCAATAGGTTGTGCATTGTTATATAGTGGTAGCTTTTTAGGACAAGTTGAAGTAGATAATCACGAAGTTACGCGTTTGACTATGGGCATACATCCAGAGAATTTCTCTTGGACATTACATAAAAATGAGAGTTTTGTCACACCTGAAGCTGTTTTAGTTTACTCTGATGGTGGATTAAATGCTTTATCACAAACATATCACCATATTTTTCAATCGCGTTTAGTGCGTGGTGTATGGAGAGATAGAGTTCGTCCAATTTTGGTGAACAATTGGGAAGCAACTTATATGGATTTTAGTGAGGAAAAGCTTTTGCCAATTATTCATGAAGCAAAGAAAATGGGTGTTGAGTTATTTGTACTGGATGATGGTTGGTTTGGAAAACGTAATGATGATACTTCTTCTCTAGGAGATTGGTACGTGAATACAAATAAATTGCCCAATGGCATTAAAGGCCTATCTGAATTAGTACATGATAATGGTATGTTGTTTGGTATATGGATCGAACCAGAAATGGTAAATCATGATAGTGATTTGTATCGTGCACATCCTGAATGGGTAATGTGTGATCCGGCGTATCATGCTTGTCATGGTAGAAATCAATATGTGCTAGATTTTAGTAATCCTGCAGTTGTGGAATATATATTTGAAAGTTTGGATCGTGTGTTCCGTGATGCAAATATCAATTATGTGAAGTGGGATATGAATCGTTCAATGACAGAAGTGTTTTCTAGAGTAGAAGGTGCAGAACAGGGGCGTGTGGCACATGCATATATGTTAGGCGTGTATCATTTGTATGAAATGTTGATGCAGGCATATCCGAATGTATTGTTTGAGTCTTGTAGTAGTGGTGGAGGAAGGTTTGATGCGGGCATGTTGTATTATGCGCCGCAGTGTTGGTGTTCTGATGATACAGATGCGGTCGAAAGAATGTATATTCAATATGGAACAACGATGTGTTACCCACTTTCTTCCATTGGTGCACATGTTTCTGCAGTGCCGAATCATCAATTGAAACGAATTACACCATTAAATACACGCTTTAATGTGGCTTGTTTTGGTGCGTTTGGGTATGAGTTAGATTTGTCAAAATTACCAGAAAATGAGAAGCAAGAAATTTGTGAACAAATCAAATTTATGAAAGAATATCGTGCGTTATTGCAATATGGGACATTCTATAGACTTGCCTCACCATTTGAAGGCAATACGATGGCATGGATGGTCGTATCTTCCGATAGAAAGACGGCAATTGTTGGATACTATAGAATCTTGCAGAGAGTGATGGCACCATTTGAGAGAATCAAATTGTGTGGATTGGATCCGGAATATGCATATCATGTTTCTTTACATGAGTATACAGTGTATGGGGATGAATTGATGCAGGCTGGATTAGTTGTTAGTGATGCATCTTGTGGTGAGAATGAGGAGACATATACTGGTAGAAATTCGGATTTCCAGTCTCGTTTATATGTGTTAAAAGCAGAATAGGGAGTTGAAATATGAGAAGATTTAAACAGAATGAAGTTAAAGAAATTGCAAATGTGTTGCAAAATGATGGTTGCATCTCTATTGCGACAGATACAGTGTATGGAGTTTGTTGTAGATATGATCATGAAAGTGCACAAGAGAAGCTGCGTGATGTGAAAAAGCGTCCAGCAACAAAAGCATTTCCAATTATGTGTGCAGATGAAGAACAAATCAAAAGTATTTGTGAAGTGGATGCACGTAGTGAAAAATTGATTCGTGCATTTATGCCTGGACCAGTGACATTTATCTTACAAAAAAAAGAGAGCGTGCCTTTCTATGTCAATGGAGGTATGGAAACATTGGCAATTCGTATGGCAACGAGTGATTTGTTGAAAGATATTATTTGTGAATTGGGATGTCCTGTATTTATGACAAGTGCAAATCAGTCTGGGGAAGAGGTTTGTACAAATTTGGATGAAATTGAAAAGCATTGTCCATTATTAGATGGTATGGTAGAAAGTTCCGTTTCCTTTGGAGAAGCAAGTACGATCATTGATTGTACAAAAAAAGAAATATCAATATTGCGTCAAGGACCAGTGACGTTGGAACAAATTCAAGAAGTATTGGGAAAATGAAAGAGTTTCAAAAAATCATAAAAAAAGATAGTTTTGAAATTATTTTCAGTTCACGAAAACTTTTCATAGAAAATAGATAGGTATAAAATATACCCGTTTAAAGGAGAAAGCATATGAGCGCATACGTAGATCGAGTAATTGAAGAAACAAGAAAGAAAAATCCTGATCAGCCTGAATTTTTACAAACAGTTACAGAAGTTTTGACTTCTATTGCACCAGTCGTAGACAAGCATCCAGAATATGAAAAAGCAGCTTTGCTTGAAAGACTTGTAGAACCAGAAAGACAAGTTATGTTCCGTGTAGCTTGGGTAGATGATGCGGGTAAACCACATGTTAATCGTGGATATCGTATCCAGTTTAATGGTGCATTAGGCCCATATAAGGGTGGTCTTAGATTTCATCCGTCTGTTAATCTTTCTATTTTAAAGTTCTTAGGCTTTGAACAAATTTTTAAGAATTCTTTGACAACTTTGCCAATTGGTGGTGGTAAAGGGGGAAGTGATTTTGATCCTCATGGAAAGAGCGATGCAGAAATTATGCGCTTTTGTCAGGCTTTCATGACAGAGTTGCAGAGACACATTGGTCCTAATACAGACGTACCTGCAGGTGATATTGGCGTAGGTGGAAGAGAAATCGGATATTTGTTTGGCCAATATAGAAGAGTTAGAGATTCTTGGGATAATGGTGTTTTGACAGGTAAACCATTGAGTTATGGTGGTTCCTTGATTCGTCCTGAAGCAACTGGTTATGGTGTTTTGTATTATGCAGAAAATGTATTTGCACATGAATCAGACACAATCAAAGGAAAGACATTTGTTTTGTCTGGGTATGGAAATGTAGCTTGGGGAGCTTGTAAAAAGATTGCTGAACTTGGTGGAAAAGTAGTAACGATTTCTGGACACAATGGATATGTTTATGATCCCGAAGGCATTACAACAGATGAGAAGATTTCTTATTTGTTGGAAATGCGTGCAAGTAAGAATGCAAATATTAAAATGTATGCTGAAAAATTTGGCTGTGAATTCTTTGAAGGAAAGAAGCCATACGAAGTTAAGGCAGATGTATATATTCCTTGTGCTACGCAAAATGAAGTTGGTATGGAAGAAGCTAAAGAAATCGTTGAAAATGGTGGTAAGTACTATTTTGAGGGTGCTAATATGCCAGCAACAAATGAAGCTCTTGCATATTTACAGGAACATGGTGTTATTGTTGGACCAGCTAAGGCAGCAAATGCTGGTGGTGTAGCAGTTTCTGCTTTGGAAATGAGTCAGAACGCAGAAAGATTGTCTTGGACAAGTGAAGAAGTAGATGCAAAATTAAAGGCAATCATGACTTCTATTCATAATGAATCTGCAAAATGTGCAGAAGAATATGGCTTTGGCTATGATTTGATCAAGGGAGCAAATATCGCTGGCTTCTTAAAAGTTGCGGATGCGATGATGTCTCAAGGGCTGTTTTAAAATATCATTTTTAGTGAAGAATATGCGTATTATGCGATTCTTCACTTTTTTCTTTTACACATATCAGTTATAATTCAGTTATGAAAAAAAGAAAACTCCCAAAACAAACAAAAATTTTGATTGCATTATGTATGATGATTGCTCTTCTTGGCGTAGGTGTTTGTACATATTTTGTAAATCAACAAAACGCAAAACAAGAAAAAGCTGCTTCTATAGCGAAGAAAGCAAAAAAGAAAGAAGTAGAATCTACCGCAACCCCATCTCCTACGCCAACACCTAGTGAAACGCCAACACCTACTCCAATTCCAACAGAGGAGCCAACTCCTACACCAGTTGTCGAAAGTACGCCAGAACCAACACCTGTGACAAGCAATGTCATTGAGAACTATACGGATATATTGGCTGTAGCAAATAAAAAACATGCTTTGCCATATGATTATGAGCCATCGGACTTACGTGTAGTTAATACACTCAATACAGCAGGATGGTTGATGCGTGATGAAGCGGCAACAGCTATGGAAACGATGTTTGCGGCTGCTAGTCAAGAAGGTGTAACGTTGGTTACGTGTTCTGGATATCGTAGTGCACGTTATCAAGATCAATTGTATAGCGGCTATGTTTCTCGTTATGGTGTTGCTAGAGCAGATGCGATTTCATCTAGACCTGGTTATTCTGATCATCAAACTGGGTTGGCTGCAGATATAGGAGACCATGATCAAGCAACCGTTTTTAATCAAAGTATGGAAAATACAGTAGAAGGGCAGTGGTTGTATGCACATGCCCATGAATATGGTTTTATTCTTCGTTATCCTAAGGGTAAAGAGAGTATTACAGGCTATTCCTTTGAACCATGGCATTATCGTTATGTAGGAGTAGCGAGTGCAACTGCGATGTATAATATTTCACCTGATGAAACATTAGAAGAGTATTTAGGTGTTTCTGGTGGAGATTATCAATGATTAGAGGTGCATTTAGAGCATCTCTTTTTTATAATAGGATAGTATTTGATAATCAATAATCATTTTGTAAAAGGTAGAGCGTATTATGTATTTTGAATACGGACAAAAAGAAATTGCATATTTAAAGCAAAAGGATAAAAAACTTGGAGAAGTTATCGATAAGATTGGCATGATAGAGCGTACAGTCGATACGGATTTGTTTTCTTCTGTTGTTCATCATATCATTGGACAACAAATTTCAACCAAGGCGCAAAATACAATTTGGCAAAGATTAAAAGATGCTTTAGGAGAAATAAATGCACGTACGATAAGCCAAGCAGGAATTGAAGAATTACAGGCATTTGGCATGACATTTAAAAAGGCTGCGTATATTACTGAATTTTCAGAAAAGATAGAAGATGGTAGTTTTTCTATCGAGAGTCTTCAAATAATGAGCGATGAAGAAGTGATACAAGAATTATCTTCATTGCATGGTGTTGGTGTATGGACTGCTGAAATGATTTTGTTGTTTTGCATGCAAAGGCCAAATATTTTAAGTTATGATGATCTTGCGATACAACGAGGTATGCGTATGGTATATCATCATAGAAAAATTGATCGCAAGTTGTTTGAAAAATATCGGAGAAGATTGAGTCCGTATTGTAGTGTGGCTAGTTTGTATTTTTGGGCTGTAGCTGGTGGAGCAATTTCAGAAATGAAAGATTATGCGCCAAAAAACAATGTTAATCATAAGAAAAAGAAGCGCGTAAACAATAAATAGTTTGAGGTTGAATATGATATATACATGGCAATATAATTCGCCTATTGGAAAAATGACAATGGCAAGTGATGGCGAAGCGCTTATTGGTTTGTGGTTTGACGGGCAAAAATATTTTTTGGGAAATATCAAAGAAAAGTGTATAGAAAAAAGGCTTGCGTTATTTGAGAAAACAGTGGAATGGTTGGATATCTATTTTCGTGGGAAAGAACCAGATTTTATGCCGGAAATATTGATTACAGGTACGACTTTTAGAAAAAGGGTAGCTGAAATCATGCTTACGATTCCCTATGGGAAGACAATGACATATGGAGAAATTGCCGAACAGATTGCATCAATTAGGCATATTCCAAAAATGTCTGCACAGGCAGTGGGTGGAGCAGTTGGACATAATCCCATTTCCATTATTATTCCTTGCCATAGAGTTGTAGGAACACATGGTAGTTTAACAGGATATGCCGGTGGAATAGAGAAAAAAATTGAGTTGTTGAAATTAGAAAATACGGATATGTCCAATTTATTTGTACCAAACATATAAGAAAAGCATGTATATGAGACAAATTGTCCATAGTACATGCTTTATTTTAGTTCTTTGTTCAATACATCTAAAAGATTTTCGGTGTTGATTGGTTTAGATAAGTGTCCATTCATACCTGCAGCAATAGAATTCTTTTCGTCTTCTACAAATGCATTTGCACTCATTGCATAAATTGGAATGTTGTTGTCTTTTCTTTGAAGAGAACGAATTGCTTTTGTGGCTTCTAAGCCATTCATGATTGGCATCATAATGTCCATGAAGATGATGTCATAGTAATGCGTTGTAGAATTTGCAAATGTGGTGCGTGCTTCTTGTCCATTTTTAGCGATATCGACTGTAATTCCATAGCTTTGTAGAATAATGGTGATGATTTCTGCATTGAGAGCATTATCTTCAGCAACTAGAGCTCTACAGTTTGGAAAGTGTGTTTTGTGTTGTGCTGCATGAATTTCTGTAAGCTTTTCTTCTTCAACGCGTTTTAGAGAAATTGTGAAGGAGAATGTTGATCCCTTGTGTAAAGTAGATTGCAAGTTGATCCTACTTCCCATCATATGCACTAAGCGAGAAGATATAGCTAGTCCAAGGCCAGTACCATTGCTTGCGGTGTTATGTGCTTGTTCAAAAGATTCAAAAATTCTAGTTTGGTCTTCTTCTGATATGCCTATACCATTGTCCTTTACAAGAAATGTTAATGTAGAAGTATCAGTATGGGATTCTTCTTGAATCGTGAGAGAAATCGTTCCGTTTTCTTGTGTGTATTTATTGGCATTTCCTAGAAGATTGATAAGAATTTGTGAGAGTCTGATTTTGTCTCCTATAAATGTTTTGTTTATGTAATTCCTATGAATTTCAAACGTTTGCTTTTTTTCTGCGAATCTAGTATCTAAGATAGGATGCAAGTCTGCAATAAGGGAATCTAGATTGAAATTTTTCGAAGCAAGTTCCATTTTCCCAGAATCGATTTTAGCCATATCTAGAATATCGTTTAGTAAAGATAGTAGATAGTTAGAAGAAATTTTCACTTTTTCTAAGTATTCTAAGCGTTGTTGCTCAGTAATGTCTTTGTTTAGCGCAATTTCTGTCATACCTATAATGCCATTCATAGGTGTACGAATTTCATGAGACATTCTTGCGAGAAAATCACTTTTTGCTTTTGCGGAAATATCATGCAGATTCTTTATGATTTCGCTAGAAATGATAGATGCAAATTCAGATAATTCTTTTTCTGATTGCTCATTGTGTAAAATTTCTGGATCGATGCCAGATAAAAGTATAAATCCCGCAAAGTTGGCATTGTCTATGATAGGAATCCACAATCCTTCTGTGTTTTCTGGAATGAGAGAAAACATTGCGTATTTATGCATACTTTTATTAAATGTGAGTATGTTTTGTGTGCCAATGATTTTCATAATGGCATCTAGATCGACTTGTGTGATATTTTTGACGTGTTGCAGATAGTGTTTTTCATCTTTCCAAATATAATCCAAGATTATGGATAGATAGTCTCTTTGAAATTTAAAGACTAAGAAATTATCTATTTTGTATTTTTCATGGATCTTCATTGCTAAGACATCATTTGTCACAGAAATATTTTCTGTATGGGAGTATAAATTGAGTGTCAAAGAAGAAAGAGACATATCACTTAAACCTGATAGAGAAGCAATTTCATCGGATTTGAAATTGACTTCTGCAGTAGGGATAGTTGCATTATATTCGCATATTTTTATACCGTGTTTTCTAGCATAGTCTCTAGTTGCACATACTTCAGCTATTGTGTCTTCAAATATAGAAGTTGCATCTGCTTTTGCGATAGAAGTTGTAAAAGATAGGAATGGTATGGAAACAAGAGAAGAAAAATGAGATTGAATGGTTGGTATGCGTTTTTGAATTTCTTCTATTGTGCTTCCATGTATCCATATAAGAAATCTATCAGGGCCACTACGAATGAATAGTGCATCTAGTCCAGAAAATTCTTTTGTGACTTTTCTGGAGAGTTCTTCTAAAAGAATGTCTCCGAAACATAGTCCATAGTCTTCGTTGATTTTGTGAAAATGGTCAATATCCAATAATATACAAAGACCGTCAGGGTTTGTTTCACGCATTTCTTGAATTTTTTGAATGCCAGGTAAGTATTTGTAAAATAGTGTCGTTGCATCCAGAATTTGTTGCATTTCTTTTTTGAGTTCGAGTAGCTTTTTGTCATTGATATTTCGTACAGAGCCAATGACTTTATTGCCTACAAATTTCCCACTGATACGCACAAATATGTATTCTGCTTCTTTGTTTTCTTTATAGCGTACTTCAATAGAAAAAGATGGGTATTTCTTTTTTTGAAGTGTGAGTAGTTTTTTTCTATCTACAGGGTGTATGTATTGTAAGTAGGTTGTGTCATTTGCAGGATAGAAACGATTTATACCGTTGAAATTGACGATATTGAGAGAGTCATTGCCATAATCATACGTAAAGAACATGTCGTTTGTAGACGTCATGGCAATTTGGAGTCGTTCTTTTTCTTCAGATAGTTGTTCGGTTTGCCTATATTCTGTTTCACTGAGTTCTTCTATGACGTCATGTAATTGGTCGATTTCTTTGATATTTGAAGTTGTATATTTTTTTAAGCCATCTCGACCATGACTGATTGAGCGCATAAGCTTTTGTACTGGATCAGAAATCACATTAAAAAGAATAATAGCAAGCAGCAAAGAGAGAATCAAACAAGCTACAATTGCTAAAGATATCGTGCTATAGAGGTGTTCTCCTAGTCCGAAAATTGAGTCTTCAGTCACTAATCCAAGAATGACCCAATTTGTGTCTTTATAGGGAATATTGGAATAATTGATATGTAGTGGGCTAATGAGCGCATAAATATTTTGGGATTCATTTGTGTCATTTGTGACAAGAAATAGATTCTTTTTATCTGTGCTAGAAAGATACAATGTTGATGCATCAATATTTGCAGAATAAAGAACACCATTGGATTGTAAAACGTCGTAGGACCCGTCACCTTTGTCTAATGCAAGAATATAACTACTATTGCCACTTTCTAGATCGTTTTCGTTTAATGAACCAGATATATAACTTAAGCTAGCTTCTACGCCATATACTGCATATACTTTTCCTTCATATGCTAAAGGCAAAGAATACGTTATCATTTTGTGATTGTCTTGGTAGTTGTCTTCTAGAATGAAGGGCGTAGACCAATAACCTAGTCTAGATAGGTCTTCCTCTGTGTGTTTGGATGCATATACATATGGTTGATAAAAGAAGTTATCGCTTTTTCTATTGCCATTACCTTTGAAATTGAATTTTGTTGTCCAACAAACATCTAATGCGGTGTTGCTTTGTTGAGCTAGAGAGGTATTGCCTTTCGTTAGTAAAAGGTCTGTATTAGAAGATGTTCGCTTTTCTGGATCAGAGTCACGCAAGAAAAAGCCATTGTATGTTGCAGGGTGTGCCGTGTTAGCAGTATTTGCTAAAATGATAAAAGAACCTGAAGCTGTGGAGTCTTGGGTATAGTTGAGAAAAGTGCTATAGATTGCGGATAAGTATTGGTTTTGTAAATCTTGATTCGTTAAAAAAGTAGAAATATCGGTATTGTTTTCATCTAATATTTCTTTGAGCTTTGTATTCAGTGTTGTGCTTTCATCAGAAATGGTTTCCCATTGTGTCACCATTTCTGTGGTAAGCGTTTCTGCATGTGTTTTGACTTTGTGTGCATCATCATCGATTGCATTTGTTTCTAATGTGGATTTTACATCTAGAGAATTTAGAATGCCCAATGGTAAAAGCCCCTGTACCAAAGCAATGGATATCAGGGGTATGATAATTAATAGTGCAAGGGATATTTTTTTCTTTTTCTTTGTTGTCATTGGGTAATCGTTTCCTGTAATGCGTCTTTGAAAGATGTGTACCATTCTTCAAATGTTGCATCATTGGTGTAATTAGATAGTGCTTGTTCTCTGCTTGTTCCATTTTGTATGGCTTGATCGATAGCTTGCTTGTCTGTTTGTGCTTTGTCGATAAGATTGTAGTCTAGTATCTTTCTTGCTGCATAGGCTTGTTTGAATGGTATCATTGTGTAGCCGTCGTTGACTATAGATTTGTCATCCATGACGAATGTTGCGATATCCTTTGTTTTTTGTTGTACATTTAAGTTGTTATCGGCGATTGTCGTTTCGAGTGCTTGACTGTCAAAGGCTTTCTTTTGTACAGGGAGATATGCACTAGCAGCGGTGAAACTAAGGTTATTTTCTGCTTGTGTAAACCATTTTAAGAATACTGAAGAGGCATATTCCTCTTCCTCACTACTCTTAGTTACGACCATGCCTGCACCTTGTTGTACAACGACATCCTTTCCATCAGAAAAAATTGGTGCAGAGAATATATCATATTCGATAGGCCTTGAAGTTTCATCAGTTTCTACAGTATCAGGAAAATACATAGCAGAACTACTAGAACCTGTATAGGCTAAAATCGTACCTGTCTTGACATCATCACTTCTAAATTTACCAACTGCAGCAAAATAGCCTTTGACATATGGAACATAGAAGTTGTCCCATAGGCGCTTGAGTTTATCTTTTGGTAAATTGACTTGTGGATTTCCGTCTGCATCTATAGAAAAGATGTCTGTTCCGAGTTGTTTGAGGCCTATGACAAAATAGTTTGACATGGAGTCTCTACCATAGAAAGCTTTTCCATCATTTGGAATATTTGGTGTTTGTGCGTCGGTCCACTCGTAGTATTGCTCTGCGACTTTCGTGATGCCTTCCATCGTTTTGAAATCGTCTTCTGTAATATTGCATTCTTTTGCGAATGGTTCGAAGTCTGTTTTATTAATGAGAAATACTTCTGTAGATTTTGCGATAGGGAATACATACAATTTGTCATCATTGTTGATATAACCTTCTTGAATAAAGGAGTCAACATATGTGTCTAATTCCTCTTTTGTGAAATACTGAGATAAGTCTACAAATTGTGTTTTGTCTTGAATAGAATATGCAGTATCTGCATAGGTGGAGAAAATATTCGGCAATTCATCTGCACCTACTTCTTTATCTGCCGCAGCAACTACAGCATCTTCTAAGTCAGAAACAGAACCTTGGGAATAGCCTTCAACGAATATGCCTTTTTCTTTTCCTTCTGTTTTGTTAAATGTGTCGCAGAGTGTATCAAATTCAGCTTGTGTTGCTCCATTATAATAGTGCCAAATTTTTAATTTTACAGGATTTTCAGGATCAAGCTTTACAGTTTTTGTAGAGGCGGTAGTAGAGGAGCAGCCAATCATGCTGAGAGTCAATATGGATATAAGTAGTTGTTTTTTCATATGTTCTTCTCCTAGACTTATATGTATTATATACCGTGAAATATCGATATTTTGTAACAATATCAAAGAAAAACAGGTTTCCCTGTTTTTCTTTGAGTGTGTCATTTGTGAATCGTAAAGCCGTCTTTTGAAATGTGTTTTGTTTCATAGAGAGCAGTATCCGCATTTTGATAGAGTTTCATGAAGTTATCTCCATTAGATGGAGACATACTGGCACCAATACTAATGGTTAATTTGTCATTTTGTATTTCTTGTAGAGATATAGCATGTACTTTTTGAATCAAGTTTGTTAGTTTTTCTTCAACAATATCTGTATTTGGTACATCTGTCATTAATATGACAAATTCATCTCCACCAATTCTGCCTACGATATCCTCTTTTCTAAAATTCTCTCGATATGTTTTACTAAGCGTACTGAGTACAATATCTCCTGCATAGTGTCCATAAGTATCATTGATATGCTTAAAATTATCAGAGTCAATGATGATAAAACAGTTATTTGTATCGTGCGTACTTAAATATGCATCAATGGATTTTTGCGTATAATTTTTATTGAAAAGGCCTGTCAAAGCGTCTGTTTGTGCATTGTGTAAGAGTTCTATTTTTTCTTTTCGATTGATGCGCAAAATAAATAAAATCAATACCAATACAAGCAATGTAAATACACTAATAAATAGTGTTTCATATTCTTCAATAAATGTATATGCATCTTGTGCAACAGAAACAGGAACTACATATCCTACGATCCAATCATTCATGCCAAGCGGTGTATAGGCAAGATAGTGGTCTGTTTGATTATTACTTGTTGTATCCAAACTGATAAAGCCTTCAGTTTCGTTTGTAAAGTCATCTAAAATATTTTGTTTAACGCGCGTGATATTGTTTTTAAAGGTCTCAAAGATATTATCTCCTTGTTGAAATTTATCACTATTATCACAAGTGATAACGTTTCCTTCAGGATCAATGATCAAAGAATATCCTTGTCCATTAAATAAATCATCAAATAACAAGTGAGATAGATTTGTTACATTATAAGAACCACCAAGTACGCCAATCACATTATCTGCTTTCACAACTGGTACTGCTAAAACAACACGTGTTGTATGATCCACACTACTTTCTAGAGGATCAGACAATGTTCTTTTGCCATTTAGAGCTTCTTGGAAATATGTACGATGAGATATGTTTTTCACTACGCCATTGTCATAATGTGCTGTTCCATTTGGTTCTATGAGTGCAGCAAGTTCTAAATCTGAGTGACTTGTTAATTCTGCTAAAGTGTTCATGGTTGTATTGTTGATGAGTGTGTCTGCATTTGCGATTTGCGAAGCAATGACTTCTAAATATTGGTATTGAATGTCAAATACTTCTTCTAAATGTACACTTTGCCTGGATACATTTACCAAAAGATTATTCTTTGAATTATTAACGATTTTTTCTTGCACAAATATGAAGAAAGTAAATATTCCAATGATTTGTAGAACGATGAATGCAGAAATTAATGCAATATATTTTCGAATCGCTTTAGTTCCGGTTTTCATAAGCGGTCCTCCTTTAAAGCATTATAGCAATATTTTTTTGGATTAATTGTAAAAAGATGTGAATAGCTTATCAGGAGGAAACGATATGAATTATCGAGAAG
>ERZ808240.2651-NODE-2651-length-18945-cov-4.863790_pt1 | contig 18945 bp, 17 predicted proteins | sample MGYA00521084_ERZ808240 | MGnify/ENA primary metagenome ERZ808240 (study PRJEB31516, sample SAMN03275571) | gut metagenome | biome: mammalia-associated habitat; material: feces | host: Papio cynocephalus | place: Kenya | collected 2012-08-06 ... | reverse complement strand
TGGTGGCGTCGGACAGTGCGCCTTTCATCTCGTTGTACACCACGCCGTTGTACGCGAGCTGCGGCTTAGCGTCGGCCGCATCAGCACCGTCTTGCGCGGCCGCAACCTCATAGTGCCAGCCTTCCTGCTCGAACACCTGGCGCTTGCGGTAGATGTTGGGGTGCAGCACGGCGTCCATGTACACGTCGGCTAGGTTCATGAGGTCTTGGTCGTTGGTGGACGCAACGGGGTAGAGCGTTTTGTCGCCGAACGTCATGGCGTTCAAAAACGTTTGCATGCTGGTTTTCAGCAGGTTCACAAACGGTTCTTTCACCGGGAACTTCTCCGAACCGCACAGCACGGAATGCTCCAGAATGTGGAACACGCCCGTGTCATCGGCCGGCGGCGTGCGAAACGCGATGGAAAACGCCTTGTTCTCGTCGCTGTTCTGCAGGTACAGTAGCTTTGCGCCGCTGACCTCGTGCAAAAGCGTGTAAGCCACCCCGTCGATCTCGGGCAGCGGCTCGGCAGTGCGCACGGTGAAGCCGTGCAGCTTCGCTCCTTGAGCTAGGTCCATGAAAACCGCCTTTCATACTAAGGTAATGGGGCTATTGTGCCACAACGCGCGAGGGTCGATGCCTTCGCATCGTTTTGACCCGCTAACTTCTACGCTGCGCCTTGTGCCGGGCGTGCTCCGTGGTTTTTCTACCGAGCGGCAAGGGCGCTTGCGGCTATCCCTTATAATGAGCTGCAAACGCAACGGCGAACATGAGCACAAGGAGGGCTTTCGTGGCGGACGAGAAGCGGTTTTCCCATATCACGGTGAACGCCAGCGAAGACGACGATGTGGTAATCCAGGCGGGCGCATATGCCCCGACAGCGCAGGCTGAACCGCAAGTGTGGGAGCAACCGCAGGCTGACCAGGCATATTACGGCGAACCGGAGCCCGAAACGTCGGCCCAGGCTCCGCAGCCGCAGGAAGAAGGGCGCTACGATTACCAGCCTAATCCTGAGCCTGAGCACGTGCCCGCTCACGCAAAAGCTCCTGAAGCGCAACGCCTCGTCAAGCGCGAGGAGTACCACGAGCAAACGCTTGAGGACCTAGATGTGGGCCCCATGTCAAAGATGCAGAAAATCGTGCTGGGCGTTGTAGCGGTGTTTATCATCGGGTTTGCCGCGTACTATTTCGCGTTCATGCACTAAGCGTTCAAGGAAGGTGCGACCATGTCAAAACATAGCTTTAACGTAGCCCGTGGCGCTCGAAAGGAACAACCCGAACAGGATACCTCGCTTGGACTGACCGAGGCGTTCGCGCCCATCGGCGCAGGTGGGGACCGCGCGGAAGGTGAACAGCCTGCCAAAGGCGACACGAACCTGGGCCTGACCGAGGCGTTTGCCCCCGTGCCCGCCGGCCGCGGTGCGCATGCTGGCGGTTTTAAGTACCAAGGCGATACCAGCGAGGAATACGCCGACCCGGTGGAAAACATGGAGCCGCGCGACGAGCCGGTATTCGGCGACGAGGCCCCCGCGCCCGAGCCGGTGCACGTGCGCGGCAAGCACGGCCGCGTGGCCGCGGTAGTGGAAGAGCATCCGCACCTGAAGAAGTCGCGCCGCGTGCGCAAGGTGCTGGTGGCCATCGTGGTGCTGCTTATCGCGCTTATCTGCGCGCTGGGTTACTACGCCTGGCAGCTGGCGAACGAGTCAAGCCGCGCTATGGTGCAGCAAACGCAGGCGCAGCAGCAGTCCACCGACGTGGGCAACTTGTCGCAGGAAAACTCCGGCAAAGACGCGGCGTCTACCACCACGAAGAAAACCGAGGTGCCTAACTTGTCTGGCGTTTTGGGCATGACCCAAGAGCAGGCCATCGACCAGCTCAAGCACGGCGCCACCGTTACCACCAGCAAAGACGTGAACGAAGAGGGCAACGCCGTGAAGAAAAGCGTCACCGTGGCGCTTACGGCCGAGCCTGCCGATTCGCGCAGCGGCACGCCAAGCGTGTACTTGGGCCTGAACGAGGACGGCAAAATCATCCAGGCGGGTTATTCGGCGGCAACCGCGTCGCTGGGATATGGTTCGCTCAGCTTCGCCGATGCCGTGAAAAACGAGCACGTGGTTGAGAAAACCCTGCGTGACGCCGGCGTTCCGGTGGTGGACGGTGCGGCAACGCTGCCTACCGACAAAACGCAGTATTCCACGTATGCCTCCGATGGCACCACGCTGGTGAAGGAGAACTGCTCGTTTAGCGGTCAGGTTGACATCAACGGCGCTTCGCACAACTGGTCAAGCGTGCTGCTGTACGACTACAGCACCGCAAATGCCTCCGGCAACCTAGCCGACACCATCCGCATCATCTACATTTACGTGAACGCGTAACGCGGCACGTTGAAGGTGTGTAAAACCAAGGCCCGGCTTGCAACATGTGCAGGCCGGGCCTTGTTCGCGGTTTGTCGCAGCCCCGTCGCTTTCCTCGCGTGGCAAGCACGCTGCGTGCTCCTTCGGGTTGCCCGCCGGGTAGCGTCCGCCTTCGCCTAGACTGCTGTGCACGTTTCGGCGTTTGTATGTCCACCTTGTGGACGCGCCGGGCTGCCGGCAAATTCGCCCTTGCGTGTTGTTGCGTTCGCGCTATAATATAACAGCTGTTTTCAAGCGGGGGATTAATCCTCCCACCTAGTTCGGCGCTTTTAAGGCTGCTGATGGGTTCTATGAATACCTGGAACAAGGTTTGTTCATACTGCCCGCACGCTTGAAAGCTGTGGGTTTTTTTATGCCATGCAAAACGCATGCAAGGAAGGAAGGTGAGTGCGATAGCTGCTCAGGAGCCTAGGCTCAACGAACAGATCACGGTGCGTGAGTGCCGCCTGATCGGGTTCGACGGTACGCAATTGGGTATTTACCCCGTTGCCCAGGCGCAGCGCGTTGCTGACGACCAGGGGCTTGACCTTGTGGAAATCGCCCCGAACGCGGAACCGCCCGTGTGCCGCATCATGGACTACGGCAAGTTCAAGTACGATCAAGCCATCAAGGCGAAGCAGGCTCGCAAGAACCAAAGCAAGATCGAGACCAAGGAAATGAAGTTCCGCCCGAAAATCGACATCGGGGACTACACCACGAAGAAGAAGCACGTGCTTCGCTTCCTCTCCGCGGGCAACAAGGTCAAGATCACCATCATGTTCCGTGGCCGTGAGATGGCCCACCCGGAACAAGGCCTGACCATTCTGGAGCGCCTGGCCGATGACCTCAAAGACGTTGCGGTCATTGAAAGCCAGCCGAAGATGGAAGGCCGCAACATGCACATGCTTATCGCCCCGCTTCCCGCAAGCATGGCGGCGAAGAAAAAGAAAGCAAACGATAAGAAAGACGAAGGAAAGGACCAAGGCAATGCCTAAGATGAAGACCCATCGCGGTACGGCAAAGCGCTTCCGCGTTACCGGCTCTGGCAAGATCATGCGTGCTAAGGCTTACAAGAGCCACATTCTGACGAAGAAGTCTCAGAAGCGTAAGCGTAATTTCCGTCACGAGACCGAGCTGGCTGCTGCTGACCGCCGCGTTGTGGCCCGCAACCTCGGCCTTCGCTAGTCATAAAGGAGCAGTGATTATCAATGGCCCGTGTTAAGCGCGCAGTTAACGCAAAGAAGAAGCGTCGCACCGTCCTCAACCGTGCAAAGGGTTACTACGGCGCGAAGTCTCGTTCCTACACCGCTGCTAAAGAGCAGGTGCAGCACTCCCTGCAGTACCAGTACCGCGATCGTCGCAACAAGAAGCGTGAGATCCGCCGCCTGTGGATCACCCGCATCAACGCTGGTGCTCGCCTGAACGGCATGAGCTACTCCACCTTCATGAACGGTCTGAAGAAGGCTGGGGTGGAGTTGGACCGCAAGGTGCTCTCCGACATGGCCATCAACGATCCCGCGGCTTTCACCGCTATCGTTGAGGTTGCCAAGAAGGCCCTGTAAGCTTATAGCGCTTGCTTATTGCTAAGGCCCCGTCTGGAATGTCCAGACGGGGCCTTTTGCGTATGGTGAAGATAACAAAAAAGCGCCGAACGGCGCTTTTTTAGGATGCGGGCTTTGGCGCAGGTTACGAAGCCTCCAATTCTTCGTCCCGGCCTGCCAACGTGCGCGCAAGGTACGTGCGCGCCGCGCCGGATGCTGTTCCCGTGGCCCCTGTTTCCACCTCGATTCCCGCTTGCTCAAGAGCTGCTCGCGCGACTGGTTCCACGGTTTGCGCAAGTAGTACCGTGACGCCAAGATCTTTCATAAGCGAAGCAAGCTGAGCGGGCGGTAGCGACAGGTTCGGCATGTTCTGGCAATCGATGATCATGCCGCGATCCACGCGATAGCACATGTAGCTGGCGCAACGCAAAACCTTTGAGGCGACATCAAGCCCCTGGCTAGCTACAGCTATGCGCATGCTGTCCTCCCTCCTAAGACGTATACACTCTAGCGGTAGTTTGGGGCTGCACAGGTGCCATATCCCTCTATCGGCGGCATCAGGGCTGTTAGCGGCGCTTGCTGCGCTGGCTGGCAACAGCGGCGCGATGCGCGCGGCCGGGGCGGAAATCGCTGCCGGAAGGTTGGCTACCGCGTTTGGGTGCGGATTGCTTCTTGGCGTTGCCCTGTGCGTTGTTTTTATGCTTGGGCTTGGCAGTTTTTTGCGCGTTGGCGCTTGCGTGCTTCTTGCTGGCTTTTGCCGTGCCGCTTGCGGGTTTCTCGGCGTGCTTCTTGCCGCTATGGTTGTTGTGCGAGCTCTTGCGCTTGCCGTTGCTCTCTTCGGCGGCTGCGGCCTCACGTGCCTTGGCCTTCTTGCGTTTGCGCGCGGCTTCTTCCTTCTTCGCCTGCTGAATTTCTGGGTCGCGGCGTGCTTCGGCCTGCTGGGCCTTTGCTGCGGCCTCAATTTCGGCTTCGTGCATGTCGAAGTTTTCAAGCTCAAGTTCGGGGATTTGGCGCTTCACCAGCTTTTGGATGTCGCGCAGCGCATCGGCGGTTTCGGGGCTTACGAACGACACGGCAAAGCCCGTGGCGCCTGCGCGGCCCGTGCGGCCGATGCGGTGCACGTAGTCCTCGGGCTGCGTGGGCAGGTCGTAGTTCACCACGTAGTTGACGTCTTCCACGTCGATGCCGCGAGCCAGCACGTCAGTTGCAACCAGCACGTCGGTTTTGCCTTCGGCGAAGTTGTCAAGCGCGCGCCTGCGCTGGTTTTGGCTACGGCTGGAGTGGATGGCCTCAACGTGCCAGCCAACCTTCTTCAGGCGGCGGCATGTGGCGTCGGCGCGGCTGCGCGTGCGGCAAAACACGATAACGCGACGATGCCCGCGCTCCTTCAGCAGGCCTTTGAGCAGTGCCGGTTTCACGGCCTGCTGCACATGCATTACGTACTGCTCAACGGTATCGGCCGTTTCGCCCTTGTGGGCAATTTCCACCATAGCGGGGTTGCGCAGCAGCTTGCCGGCGGTTTTCATGATGGAATGGTCGATGGTTGCCGAGAACAAAAGCGTTTGGCGGCTTTGCGGCGTGGCGGCGATAATTTTCTTCATGGCAGGCCAAAAGCCCATGTCAAGCATGCGGTCGGCTTCGTCAAGCACCAGCACCTCAACGTTTTTCAGGTTGGCGGCGCCTTGCTCCATCAGGTCAACCAAGCGCCCGGGCGTGGCAATAAGGATGTCAATGCCGCGGTTGAGCGCCTGGATTTGCGGGTTGTACGAAACGCCGCCTACCACGGTTAGGATACGATGATGCGTGTGGTTGGCAATGGTGCCGCACACCTCGCCGATTTGCTGCGCCAGCTCGCGCGTGGGCGTGACCACCAGCATAAGCGGGCCCTTGTTGCCTTTGGCGTGACCCAAGCGGTCCATGGCAGGCAGGCTGAACGCGGCGGTTTTGCCCGTGCCGGTTTTCGCGGCGGCAATAAGGTCGCGGCCTTCAAGCACGTAGGGGATAGCTTGCTCTTGCACAGGGGTAGGAGCGCTGTAGCCAAGTTGGGCCACAGCTTGCAGCGCCTGGCCGGACAGGCCAAGTTCGTCGAAATGCGACATATAGGGTTCGTTCCTTTCTGAATGCGCACGGATTAGCGAACGTGCGCGGGTTTATGCCCCCAGTAGAAGTGGAGGAAATGCTTTCTGTACAGCGGGTTTGCGACGTCTTTCGGCGCGTCGGCAAGCTCCATCGTTGCTGCGGCGATTTCGCGTGCGGCGTTGGGGTGGCGCAAAAAGCTGCCGTTTACCAGCATGGCACGCGCGCTTTCGGGGTTTTTCGCAATGTGGCGCAGCGCTTCAAGCAGTTCGCGCCATGTGGTCACGTGCATGGCGGCGCCAAGCGAGGTAAGCAGCCGAACGTTGGCCTTTTCCTGCCCGTAGGCTTTCCCCAGCAACACCATGGGAACCTGCGCGCATAGGCATTCCGTGACGGTAAGGCCACCCGATTTGCAGATTACCAAATCCGACGCGGCCATAAGCGACGCCATGCCTTCGACGTATTCCAGCACGGTGACGTTGTCGGATATGCCCAGTTCGCGGCACGATGTGCGCAGGTGTTCGGCGTATTCTTTGTCGTTGCCGGCCACGAACACGAAATGCAGCGACTGCCCAAGCGTGTGCAAAAATGGCAGCAGGTTGTCCAACGCGGTGCGGAAGTGCACGTAAGGGCGCGGCAAGTATGCGCCGGCCAGCGCCAGCACGATGCGCTTGTCGTGTGGAAGGCCTAAGCGTTCGCGGGTTTCGGCGCGGTCGTACGTGCGGCGGAAATCATCGCGTGTGGGGATGCCGGTGATGCGGATGCGCGCTTCGGGCACTTTGCGCGGGCGCAGCGTTTCGGCCATGCTTTCCGTTGCCACGCAGAACAAGTCGCTTGACAGGTGCGGCCACATGCCCTCGATTTCGTAATCGGTGGGCACGCATACGATGGGGTAGTGCTGATTGGTGATCATGCGCGCCGACACGGCAACATTCGCGGCGGTGATGTGCGTGCACACGATGGCCAGCGGCGGACGGCGACGCACATACTCCACGAATTTCGGGTACATGACGTGCGCCCATACGGTGCCGCCGCCCCACAGTAGCCGACCGGTAAGCGTGTAGCGCCACGTCAGGTCGTAGATAGGACGGGTAGGGCCGGTGAACATGGAAGCGGTTTTGTCGCCATCGAACACGATGCGGCCGAAATCCAGGATGTCGAGAACTTGCACCTCAAGGTTTTCCGGGATGTGCGGCACGTCAGGCTGCGCTGCGTCGCCGGTGCCCGATGCCTGTTCGTCGCGCATAAGCTCGAACGCTTGCGCAACGGCGTTCGCCGCGCTGCGGTGGCCCGAACCAACCGAAGCGTGCATGACAAGCGCCAGCGGACGTTCGCTGGCGGCATCCTCGGTGATGGCAGCGGGTTCAGTGATGACGAGGGCCTTTCTCTTGATAGAGCGAAACGCTGACCAGCTCCGCCTGCCTTGCGCGCGCTTAACGCACCCGCAGGCAAACGACCGTAATCAGCGCCTTACTAGAAAAGCCGGCGAAAACCGGCTTTTGCAAAAGAAAAGGGCCGGTACTCGACCGGCCCTAGCGTTCGAATGGTGCCCCCAACGAGAATCGAACTCGTGTCTCAGCCTTGAAAGGGCCGCGTCCTAACCTCTAGACTATGGGGACGAAGTTTGCGCTTCCGTGTCGAAAAGCAGCTTGATTAGTATGTCAAACTTCCCCGATATGCGCAAGACCCAATTTCGGGGTCGTTCACATTTCTTGCACAACTTGCGCTATTCCGCGCGGTTGCAGCGTCCGTAGCGCTCGTACGCCTCCGTTACTTGCAGCTCGTACTGCTTGCGGTTGCCCTTGACCACCGTGTCCAGGATCAGCCCGCACGCGAAGGCCAGAAGCCCCACGAACACCAGGCCCACGGCCAAAAGCGCGGTGGGCAGCTTCGGCACCAGGCCCGTGGCGACGAACTGCGCGACGACGGGCACGCCGGCGATAAGGCCCAGAAGCACGAACAGCAGCGCCACCCAGCTGAACAGCGCCAGCGGCTTGTAGTCCTTGAACAGCGACAGGATCATCATGAGCACCTTCATGCCGTCGGAGAACGTCGACAGCTTGCTCTCGGACCCCTCGGGCCTGTCTCGGTAGTCGATGGGCACCTCGGCGATCCTCCAGCGCTTGTCCACCGCGTGGATGGACAGCTCCGTCTCTATCTCGAAGCCCGGCGAGAGCACCGGCATGGTCTTGGCGAAGACCTTGCTGTAGGCGCGGTAGCCCGTCATGACGTCGGAGAACTCGAAGCCGTAGATGGCCTTGATGAGGAAGCGCACCAGGTTGTTGCCGAACCCGTGGAAGGCGCGGTCGTTCTCCTCGCCGTAGGTGCCGTTCGAGAGCCGGTCGCCCACCACCATGTCGGCCGTATCGGCCGCCAGCGGCGCCACCAGGTCGGGGCCGGCCTCGGCGGGGTAGGTGTCGTCGCCGTCGACCATCAGGTAGTACTCGGCGTCGATGTCGCGCATCATCTGGCGCACGACGTTGCCCTTGCCCTGGCGCCGCTCCACCTTCACGCGCGCCCCGTGGGCCCGGGCGATCTCCCCGGTGCCGTCGGTGGAGTTGTTGTCGTAGACGTACACGACCGCCTCGGGCATGACGCGGCGGAAGTCGTCGACCACCTTGCCGATGGTGACGGCCTCGTTGTAGCAGGGTATGATGACGGCCACGCCCGCGCCGCGGCGGGCGGCTTCTATGGTCTGAGTCACCGATTGCTCCTTTATATGATAGGTGCACAAAGATACTTGGCATGCTACTTCAAAGCGCACGTGCGCGCTATAGATATGTGTTCGTTTCCGCAGGATATGCGCGGACGGCGCGGGATTTGTTGTGTGCGCTGCGCCTTGGGTGCGATAATTGAACGGTTGCGCGCGCATGCAGCTTCATTGCTGCCGCGCGCTAAAGAAACGTTCATGAGCTGCCGTGCCGCGAAGCGTTTGGGCTCATGCTATGGAAAGGAAATTCGCGTGAAGAAGTTGATCGCGCAGTTTATGAAGTTCGGCGTTGTGGGTGTTATCGCGTTTTGCATCGATTGCGGCCTGCTGATTGTGCTCACGGAGCTGTTCGGGGTGAATTACCTGGTCAGCGCCACTATTTCGTTTACTGTTTCCGTTATCTTCAACTACTGCGCCTCCATGCGCTACGTGTTCACGCACAAAGAGGGCATGAGCCGCCGGCGCGAGTTCATCATTTTTGTGGTGCTGTCGGTTATCGGCCTGCTTATCAACAACGGCTGCATGTGGGCCGGTGTAGAGCTTCTCGGCGTGCACTACCTTATTACGAAGATCTTCGCCACGGCTATTGTTATGGTGTGGAACTTCGTGACGCGAAAGATTTTCCTCGATGGCGGAGACGCGCAGGAAGCCTAACTGGGTGCGCCCCGCCGCTTTCCTGCGAGTTTGCGCGAGCCGGCAATAGGGCTTGCGAACAGGGGCGAAAAGCAACGAACCCGCCGGGCTTGACGCCGGGCGGGTTCGAGGAATGTTCAAATGGTGCCCTAGGCAGGGTTCGAACCTGTGGCCTTCTGCTCCGGAGGCAGACGCTCTATCCAACTGAGCTACTAGGGCAAGCGCTTTAGGATTATACGCTATATGGGCCGATACAGCCCAAAAAAGAATTGAGTGTGAAGATGTCCGAAACCATCACGATTGAACGCATGGGCTACAGCGCCGAGGCGGTGGGGCACCTGGCCAGCGGCAAAACGGTGTTTATCGAAGGCGGCGCGCCGGGCGATGTTGTGCAGGTGGAGATTGTGGAGGAGAAGCACAGCTTTGCGCGGGCGCGCATCGCAAAACTTGAGCAGCCTGGCGCGTGTCGCGTGGCTCCGAAGTGGGCCGAGCCTGCGGCGGCCGGGTCCGCTCCGTGGCAGCATGTTTCTTACGACGCGCAGCTTGAGGCGAAGCGTGCCAACGTGGTGGCGGCGCTTGCACGCACGGGCGGCTTTGGCGATGCGGCTGCCCAGCTGGTTGCGCCGTGCGTGCCCTCGAAGCGCCAGTGGGGCTATCGCAACAAGCTGGAGCTTGGTGCGCAGTTCGACGCGAAGGGCGCGTTTTGCTTGGGCTTTCACCAGGAAGGAAACCCGAACGTGGAGCAGGCGCTTACCTGCCCGTTGGCGCATGACGCCATCGCCAAGGCACCCAAGGCGCTGCGTGGTGCCTTGCGTTACTTGCAGGGCAGCGATGACCTGGGAATTTTCCGCGTAGGGGTGCGCACGAGCGTGCGCACGCGCGAAACCGAGATTGCGCTGTGGACGCGCCCATCGGGCTTTCCGCGCGCCGCGGCGGCCAAGATGTTGAAAAGCTCGCTGAAGGCAACAAGCGTGGTGCGCGTGATCGCCGACCCGGGCCGGGCTCGCAAAATCAAGGGCCTTGAGGTGCTTGACGGCAAGGGTTGTTGGGAAGAGCAGCTGTGCGGGGCGCGCTATGTTGCGCATGCGCCGTCGTTTTTCCAGGTGAACACGGCGCAGGCCGAAAAGCTCATCGAGCAGGCGGTGGTGTCGCTTGGCGGCAGCATGGGCGCCGAGGGCCCGCAGGGCCTTGACGGTATGCTGGTGGCCGACCTGTACGCGGGTTGCGGCACGTTCGGCGTGGCCATGGCGCGCGCGGGTGCCGACGTGATTGCGGTGGAGTCGGCGGCGTCTTCTGTGCGCGACCTGCGTCGCAACGCCGATGCGAACAACGTGGACATCGACGTGATCGGCGGCGACGCCGCGCGCGAGCTGCCGCAGCTGGGCGGTTTGGATGCGTTGGTGGTAGACCCGCCGCGCGCTGGCCTGGCCGACGGCGTGTCCGCCGACATCGCCGCTGCCCGCCCCGAGCGCGTGGTGTACATCAGCTGCAACCCGGCCACCTGGGCACGCGACGTGCGCCGCTTCGAGGAAGTGGGTTATCGCCTAGAGCGCGCGGTCCCCGTTGACCTGTTCCCGCAAACCTACCACGTAGAAGTAGCCAGCTGCCTAGTGCGCTGCTAGCGCGCACGCTGCGTGCGGGGCTTGCAGAGATGGAGCTCGGCCAAGGCGTTTCCTGCAGCTAGCGTGCGCGGAGCTTGTAGCTAGCTGGGCTTTCTGGCGGCTAGCAGGCAAGTGGGCGTGCGGGATTAGCAGGAGAGATTCGCTGCCGTCATCTGATTGCGGTGCGCGACTAACGCGCACGCTGCGTGTGAGGCTCGTAGCAACAGGGTTCGGGCAAGGTGCTTTCTGCAGCTAACGTGCGCGTTGCATGCAAAGCTTGCAGCTGGTGCGGCTCCCGGGTGGCTTGCGAGCAATTGGTCGTGCGGGATTTTTTGCAACGGGTCCAGCGATGTTTTGCGTCTTTTGTCTTGCCTAAGTTTGCTGCTGCGTTCCAACATGCAAGGAAAATGACGGTTTTTCGGCAAGATGGCAAGTTGTTGGAACGCCTTGCCTGGGGATGTGACGTGCTCGTCCACTTGCGAAGGTGCTGCTTCCGCTTTCGGTAACTTTGACCTGGGGAAACGAGAACCGCTTCTTCGCACTGCTCCGCTGATGTGGGCACCGGGCTTATGCGCGTTCCAACTTGCGACGATTCTGACGCAATTCGTTCCAATCTCTGAACGAATTGCCGAAAAACCGTCAGTTTTGCTGCATGTTGGAACGCAAATCCGTTTACGGCGTGCTTGACGTTAGAGCCAAGGCGGCGGACTTGCCAGCGTTCGACGTAGGCAGGATTGCTTTTCCGTGAAATGCTGGCATCGCGGGCGGATTTCTTTCCCAAGATGCTTTGCGATGATTCGGCCTGTGGCGTTGAACTCGTCAACATCGCGGTATGTGCGAGACGAAATAGTTATCACTTTGACGTCGGCGTATTGCAGTGAATTCCTTCTTGCTGCATCGGTTGCTATTTTCTCGGCACCGGTGTGGTGGGCATCGCTGTCGTACTCCACGGCGAGTTTTCTGTCGGGCCAGTATAAGTCGCATGAAAAGTATCGCTTTCGAAGCAGTTTTTGCTCGTTTGCGGAAAGTTGAATCCGCTGATTCATACAAGGCGCGGGCAGCCCAAGCCCTCCATGGCGATGCGGTAAAGACAGAGCCATGGCGATCCTTGTTTCCGCCGGCGATGCCGAGTTTGCAAGGATATGGGGAAGTGCCACTTTCGCGTTGCGGATTCCGCGCACGGCGGCTAACTGGTCGCAAAGCAGCTGCAGCCTTTCGGGCGTGGTGAGCGGGGCGCGCCCGAAAAAGCCGCCGTCTGCGTTGCTGTCAAGCGAATAACATCCGCATAGTTCGAATCCAAGGCGGACGAGGTTTGCGGTTTCGAGGCTTTGGGCAACTTGCAGAAACGCAAGCTCGGGCGAACATACGCGTACGCTCGGCGAAATGCGGAAAACGGCATCAGGCGGCAAGGGCGTACGCCATGCATGATGCGACACGCCATGTAGTGCGCCGCCTTTTATGGGCGTCGAGCAAAGCACGTGAAAAGGCGGCCTAGCTATGTGCTGAAGCTGGCCAATCGCTGCCTTCGGCGTGCTGCTTGCTGGCAACTTGGCGTGATCGTGCCGAAGGCGCGGCGCCGTAGAGGGCCGGGAAAGCCAATAGCGTAAAGCGGTTATGTGTGAGAGAACAATATCCATAGCGCGCAGTGTACCAAAGAAAAACGCCTGATGAAACCTCATTTTTTGAGTGCAAGATATCGGGAAGGTTTCTGCAAGGTTTTGCTTGCAAACGCAGAAGCTTTTAAGCGGCACAGCCCGGTTTTGCGTAAGAATTCGGCAAGATTGCTTTGCGTTGCTGGTAGGTGCGGCAACGCGGGTCGTTCCAATACGCAGCGAAAATGACGGTTTTTCGGCAACTTGTTCAGATGTTGGAATAGATTTCGCCAAAACGGCGAAAGGTTGGAACGGGTTTATGTGCGCAACTTTTATGCTGCACTTCGCGGAATGTCGACGTTTTCGTTTTCGCAGGTCAATGTGCTATACGCGGCGGCACCGAATATGGGGCATCGTTGTTTTGCGCTGTACTTGTTGCGTGTCGTTCCAATAACATGCGGTTTTGCCGAAAAACCGTCAATTTGCTTGCAAGTTGGAATGAGAATGGGCCATCGGGTGGGGAGAGGGGGACGTGCTAGAGCGTCGGACGGGAAGCGGGGCACGCCGGACCGTCGGGCGGGAAATGGGGCACGCCGGACTTATCAGGCGGGAAATAGAGTGTGCAAAACTGTCGGGCGGGGCGAGGTGCGCAAAGCTGTTTGCCGCGAGAAATAAGGTGTGTTGGGCTGTTTGTGTGGGTACTGGCGGCACGTAGCTGCTGCGCGTCTGTCGGCTATGGCCCCTATGTTAGCGTAGCTGCCAGTTTGCGGCACGTGCTGAGCCGGGCCATGCCGCACCTGGGGCACGTCGTCGTTAGCGTAGCTGCCAGTTTGCGGGACGCGCGAAGCCGTCGTTGTGGGATAGACACACACTTCGTGTCATGCCTGCTTGCCGGTTTGCGGGGGCGCTGCTAACGTACGCGCTGCGCGTGGAGGCTTGCAGCGGCATGGGCTCGGTCAAGCTGCTTCTTGTGGCTAACGTGTGCGCCACATGCGTGGAACTCGCAGCTAGCCGGGTTTGCGGGCGGCCGGTTGGGCGGGAATTTGCAAGCGGTGGCGTTTGTGGGTTCTACGGTTTTTCCGCGACCGTATTTTCAGGTTTGCGCACTCGTGCTTGCCAGCTGCTAAACTGAATGCCGTGTGAATTGGTTTACGTACGCCCGCCTTTGCGCGGGCGTTTTCACGAAAAGCGTTGCTGCGGCTTTTCCCGCTGCAGCGTTGCAAGGTTTAAGAGAAGGAGAAGTCCATGGCTCTGTACACTCCCGCATATCAGCCCACGGGCGAGGAAATCGCCGTCATCAAAACCTCCAAGGGCACCATTCGCGTGCAGCTGGCTGGCAAAGACGCCCCCATCCACGTGGGCAACTTCGTTGAACTGGCGCAAAAGGGCTTCTACGACAACCTGAAGTTCCATCGCTATGTGCCGGGCTTCGTCATCCAGGGCGGCTGCCCGAACACGCGCGACCTCACGCCCGAGGAAGTCATCCAGAAGGCGGGCAACCCGTTTGCCGGCCTGGGCACGGGCGGCCCGGGGTACTGCATCAAAGAGGAGTACACCACCAACCCGCACAACCATCACGCTGACGCGGCGCTGGCCATGGCTCGCAGCCAAAACCCTGACTCCGCCGGCTCTCAGTTCTACCTGTGCCTGGGCGCTCAGCCCATGCTGGACAGCGGCTACACCGTGTTCGGCCAAACCATCGAGGGCAAAGACGTCATCGCGCAGTTGCGCGTTGGCGATGTGATCGAGGGCATCGAGATCGAAAACGCTGCTGAATAACCCGCACAAGCACGTGCATATTCAGCGGTAAACCATAACGAAGGATCCAGATGAACAACCAGCTATTCCAGCAAGCCCGCAGCGCCTATGCGCAGAAGGACTACCAAAGCGCGCTTGGGGCCTACGAGCAGTGCTTGCAGGACGCGGCAAGCCCCCTTGCCCCCGGCGAGGCGGGTCAGCTGCACCATCAAATCGGCAACTGCCTTGTGAAGCTGAAGATGCCCAACGAGGCCATTCAGTCCTATGCGCAGGCCGTGGCCGATGAGGCGTACGACGCGCGTGGCGCCGTGCATTACAACTTGGGCATGGCCTATGCTGCCCTGCATGATTACGACAACGCTGTGCAAAACTTCGAGGCCGCCGCATCGGACGCGAAGTACGACTCGGCGTATAAGGCCTACACGGGCATGGGCAACGCGCTGTTGAAAATGGGCAAGTCCGCCGAGGCGGGCGTGGCATTCCGCAACGCGGCGCTTGACGAGGCAAACCCCGACCCCACCAAGGCCCTGCTGAACCTGGGCGTGTGCTTCATGGCGCTCAACCGTCCGGCCGACGCCGTGTCGTCCTACGAAAGCGCGCTGCAGTTCGACATGCAGCCCACCATGCGCAACCGCCTGTACGCCAACCTGGGCCAAGCCTACGTTGCCACGGGCCAGATGCAAAAAGCGGTGAACGCGTTTGAGGAGTCCATCGCCGACAAAACGTACTTCCTGTCCGATTCCGCAAGCGTTGACTACCAGCGCGCAATTGCGGCGGTGGCACAGGGAACGTCCGAGATCACGCAGGTCATGGCACCTGTTTCCGGCGCTGCCCCCGCGCAGGGCGCGGCCGGGTCGGGCGCGGACACGTCGGGTATCGACGTTGCCGCCGACGGCTCTGCCATGTACGCCGAGCAGGACCCTTACGGCGCGCAGCAGGCCAGCCCCTATTACTACACCGACCCGTACGCGGGCGACCAGCCGGGCCAGTACAACACGGCGGCGGCCGACGACCGTTTCTTCAGCGCTTCGGACGAAGAGCTTGAGCAGTGGTCGCGCGGCGTGGTGAAACAGGAGCGCAAGCGCAAGAACATCGGCCTGAAGGTGCTGGTTGTTATCATCCTGCTTGTGCTGGTGGCGTTTGGCGCAGGCGTGTTCATGTACACGCAAGGGTGGGGCTATCCCAGCCAGGACAGCGTGGTAACCCAGCTGTTCGCCGACCCCGATAACGCCTCTTCGCTGTACTCCGCCGAGGTGAGCGATTCGTCGGCCGCGTCCATGACCGACGCGCTGGTGCGCGATTCGGCGCCTACCATCAACGCCGTTGAGAAAACCATGACCGACTCCACGGCCTACGTGACCGCATCTACCGATGGCGGTGGCGAAATGCATTACAAGGTGTCCATGGTACGCGACATGATCGGCTGGAAAGTAAGCAACGTGGAGTTGTATTTCCCCAGCCAGAACTAACGGCAAAACAAGGTAACCTGCGTCCGGCATGCGGGCGCTTGGGATAACGTATTCGAAGAAAGGTACCAAACATGGCTATCCAGAAGACCTACAGCATGATCAAGCCCGACGGTGTGCGCAACGGCCACATCGGCGAGATCGTTAACCGCTTCGAGCGCGCTGGCCTGACCATCGAGCGCATGGAGCTGGGCATGGTCACGCTTGACCAGGCTAAGGCCAACTACGCTGAGCATGAGGGCAAGCCGTTCTACGACGGCCTGATCTCCTACATCACCTCCGGCCCGGTTGTGAAGATGGTCATTTCCGGCGAGGGCGCGGTTGCCAAGGTGCGCACGCTCATGGGTGCCACTAATCCGGCGGAAGCGGCCCCCGGCACGATTCGCGGCGACTTCGGCCTGATTATGGACGAGAATGTGATTCACGGCTCCGATTCCCCGGAGTCCGCTGAGCGCGAGATCGGCATCTTCTTTGCATAAGTCGCAAGTTTGCTGCTTGTGAGCAAAAGCCCCTTGTCCGCTTGGCGGGCAGGGGGCTTTTTGGTGGAGCCCGAAGCATTCGCTTAAGACGAGAAACGGATGAAAGCATGCTCTATCGAGTTTTCGACGCCGCGGAGCTTGACTCCCTGGTGTCGGCATTCATGGAGAGCTACGAGGTTGTGGCTCCCGTGAAGCGCGGTGCGCATTATTCGTTCGAGCCCATTTCCTGCCCACAGGAAATGGACCTTGCCTACGACACTACGCTTGCATCGCCGAAACGTTATTTCCTGCCGCCGCGTGAAACGCTCATGCGCTACGATGCACGTGCAAACGAGATGGTCGATTTTACCGAAGAGGTTACGCCGCGCGTGATTTTTGGCGCGCATGCATGTGACATTAACGCCATCAATCGCCTTGACCTGGTGTTTCGCGATGGCCGCTACCCCGATCCCTATTACAAGGCGCGTCGAGCGGCCACGCTGATTGTGGGCGTGTCGTGCAGCCCGAACGCCGACTGCTTCTGCAATTTGTGGGATGCCGACGAAGCGCGCTTTGGCTACGACTTGTTTTTGCACCGCCTGGGCAACAAGTTTCTGGTGAGCATTTCCAGCGTTGAAGCGGCTAACATTTTGGAATCGGCCGTTGACCTGCGCGATGCCACGAACGAGGACCGCATCGAGTTCCGCCACGCTACGCGTGCGCGCCAGGCGGCCTTCAACCCCGACACCCCCGATATCCAAGACGTTGCCATGCTGATGGACGCGTTTCACTCCGACCCGTTTTGGGAAGAGCTAGGCGGCCGCTGCTTGGCGTGCAACGCGTGCGCGGCCGTGTGCCCGACGTGCTACTGCTTCGACATCCAAGACGTGCTTGACCCCGACGGGCAAACGGGGCAGCGCCAGCGCGTGTGGGACGCCTGCACTTCGCCGCAGTTTGCCATGGTCGCCGGCGGGCACAACTTCCGCCCGAACGGGCGCGAGCGCGTGCGCCATCGCATGTACCACAAGCTCAACGGCTTTCTGGCAACGTACGACCGCATGCTGTGCGTGGGGTGCGGGCGCTGCGTGAAGGCGTGCAAGGCCGACATCAACCCCATTCGCGTGCTGGAGTTCTTCGAGAAGAAGGGAGCGGAAGGTGCCTGCTAACACCGATTTCAATCCCGTGCACATAGCGCCGTTCCACGACGGCCCGGCGCCTATGACGGGCCAGGAAATGATGGCGGCCAATCCGTACCGCCCGTGGCCGGCGCGCATCACGTCCATCACCGAGCTTACGGCAACGGAGAAGTTGTTCGAGTTTCGCCTGATAGACGAGCGAATCCGCGAGGCGTTCCGACACGAGCCCGGGCAGTTTGTGGAGCTGTCCATCTTCGGCGTGGGCGAGGCGCCCATCTCCATTTCGTCAAGCCCTTCCAAGCGCGGGTTCATCGAGCTGTGCGTGCGCCGCGCGGGGCGTTTCACCGAGGCGCTGCACAAGATGCAGTGTGGTGACATTGTGGGCATTCGCGGGCCGTTTGGCCGCGGGTTCCCGTTCGAGGACATGAAGGGTCACGACATCCTGCTGGTTGCCGGCGGCCTGGGCATCGCACCGCTGCGCAGCTTGATCAACAACATCCACGACGAGCGCAGCGATTTTGGCAAGGTCACCATCATCTATGGGTCGAAAAACCCCTCCGAGGTGATGTTCCGCAACCAGTTCGAGATGTGGCGCCATCGCAAGGATTTCGACCTGTACCTTACCGTGGACAACCCCGACGACACGTGGGATGGCGAGGTTGGCCTGGTCACCAAGCCGTTCGAGCACCTGGAAATTAGCCCGGGCAACACGTTTGGTGCGGTATGCGGCCCGCCGGTGATGTATCGGTTCGTGGTGGCCGAGATGCGCAAAAAGGGCATCAGCTACGACCACATTTACATGAGCTTCGAGCGCCAGATGAAGTGCGGCATGGGCAAGTGCGGTCACTGCCAGATCGGGCACCAGTACTGCTGCATCGACGGGCCCGTGTTCAACTATTGGGAAGCGAAGAACATCCAGGGGTCGATGTAGATGGGAGGTTCGAACATGAGAAGCGCGAATATGGAGCGCGAGGCCGCCGCCTTGCCGCGCGTTGTTGTGGTCGGGCTTGCCAGCTGCTTTGGCTGCCAGCTGCAAATCACGAACGCCGAGGCGTACCTGACTGATGTGCTGGGGCAGATTGACCTGCGCTATTGGCAGCTTGCTTCAAGCGATCCTATGCCCGAAGAGTTCGACGTTGCCGTGATCGAAGGTGCCGTTACCACCGAAGAGGCCGAACGCACGGTGCGCTTGCTGCGCGAACGCGCGAAGTGCGTCATCGCATTAGGTGCGTGCGCGGCTACTGCAGGTATTCCCGGCATGGCGGCGCGCAACTTCTTCGCACGTCCGAGCGCCGTGTACGAAAACGTGCCGGTGGCCTGCGGTTCTATGGTGGTGCCGCGGCCGGTGGGCGCTGTGATTAACGTGGACTACACCGTGCGCTGCTGCCCCATTGACACCATGGATTTCGTGGACGTGCTGCAGCGTGCGTTGTACGGGTCGAACAAGTTCGACCGCACGGGCACCATGTGCGGCGACTGCAAGCGCAACGGCACGGACTGCTTCTTTGAATCTGGGCAGCTGTGCTTGGGCCTGGTTACTGTGGCGGGATGCGGAGCGAAGTGCGTGAACCTGGGGCGTGCGTGCAACGGCTGCCGCGGGCTGT
>ERZ808240.2648-NODE-2648-length-18952-cov-43.621580_pt1 | contig 18952 bp, 12 predicted proteins | sample MGYA00521084_ERZ808240 | MGnify/ENA primary metagenome ERZ808240 (study PRJEB31516, sample SAMN03275571) | gut metagenome | biome: mammalia-associated habitat; material: feces | host: Papio cynocephalus | place: Kenya | collected 2012-08-06 ... | reverse complement strand
AGAGCATCTGCCTTACAAGCAGAGGGTCGGCGGTTCGAATCCGTCAACGCCCACTAGAAAAGGTCTTTCAACGAAGGTTGGAAGACCTTTTTCGTGTCTTTTAAGTATATTTATCATTATTTTCTCTCGTATTTCATGATAATTCATTAATTTTGCACCCTATATATAATACGTATTGTTATGAATTTAGATTTATTGACAGCCATATCACCTATTGATGGTCGTTATAGGGGAAAGACAGAGCAACTCGCCAACTATTTTTCAGAGTATGCTCTCATTCGTTATCGTGTACGCGTAGAGATTGAGTATTTCATTACTTTATGCGAGTTGCCATTGCCACAGTTGGCTTCTTTCGATAGTTCGTTGTTCGAACGCTTGCGCGACATTTATCGTAATTTTGACGAGAATGAAGCACAGCGTGTGAAGGACATCGAGAAAGTTACCAACCATGACGTGAAGGCCGTGGAGTATTTCATCAAGGAAGAGTTTGACAAGATAGGTGGCTTGGATGCCTACAAAGAGTTTATCCATTTCGGTTTGACTTCTCAGGACATCAACAACACCAGTGTGCCACTTTCAGTAAAAGAGGCTCTTCATGATGTCTTCTATCCACAGGTAGAGGAACTCATTGCTCAGTTGCAGACATACGCCGACGAGTGGAAAGACGTTCCGATGCTGGCAAAGACTCATGGTCAACCAGCTTCTCCTACACGTCTTGGCAAAGAGATTATGGTTTACGTATACCGTCTCACCGAACAGCTCAATTCTTTGAAGGCTTGCAAGGTGACAGCTAAGTTTGGCGGTGCTACAGGAAATTACAATGCTCATCATGTGGCTTATCCACAGTACGACTGGAAGGCTTTCGGCAATAAGTTTGTGAGCGAAAAGTTGGGCTTGGAGCGTGAGCAGTACACCACGCAGATTAGCAACTATGACTATCTTGGTGCTATCTTTGACGCCATCCGTCGTATCAACACCATCATCATCGATTTGGACCGTGACTTCTGGATGTATATCTCTATGGATTATTTCAAGCAGAAGATCAAGGCTGGCGAGGTCGGTTCCAGTGCCATGCCACATAAGGTTAATCCTATCGACTACGAAAACAGTGAGGGCAACCTTGGCATAGCCAATGCCATCTTGCAATTCTTGGCGCAGAAACTTCCTGTGAGCCGTTTGCAGCGTGACTTGACCGACAGTACCGTCCTCCGCAACATCGGTGTGCCTCTCGGTCATAGCGTCATAGCCATCCAGAGCACATTGAAGGGCTTGCGCAAACTTATCCTCCATGAGGAAAAATTACAGGAAGACTTGAACAATACATGGGCAGTTGTGGCTGAGGCTATCCAGACCATCTTGCGCCGTGAGGCTTATCCTCATCCATACGAGGCTTTGAAGGCTCTCACCCGTACCAATCACCACATGACCGAGGAAACCATCCACGAGTTTATCCAGGGATTGAATGTGAGCGACAGCGTGAAGGCTGAGTTGATGGCCATCACACCAAGCAACTATACAGGTATTTAAAGTAATATATTAAGATAATAAAATTTATTAACCCAGCCGTGAGGCTATTTAAGTATTAAAAGAAAATGGATTCAGAATTCGAAAACAAACCTCAAGATCAGTCGTCTGAGAATGAGAAAACCCGAGAGGGCTTCACCCCAACAGGCGGTTATCAGAAGAACTATCGACCAGTTGGTCGTTCTCAGCGTCCACGTATTAATTCACATCGCACTTATAATAGTAGCGACAGAAGTGGTAATGCAAGTGCCAACAGCGAAGGCGGTTTCCGTCCAGAAGGATTTGGAGCTGGCTTGCAAAGCACAGGTAGCGAGCGCCCACAGCGCAGCGGATACCAGGGCCGTGGTGGATACCAGGGGCGTGGTGGCTATCAGGGTGCCAACCGCAATGGCTATCAGTCTCGCCCACAGGGTGGCTATCGTCCTCGTTTCAACAATAATAATGACGAGGAGGGAGGATTCCAGTCTCGTCAACAAGGTGGTGGCTATCAGCCTCGTCCACAGGGAGGCTACAATAGCAACCGTAGTGGTGGTTATGGCCGTCCTCAGCAGGGTGGCTACAATAGCAACCGTGGTGGTGGCTATGGTCGTCCTCAGCAGGGTGGTTACAATAGCAATCGTGGCGGCTACAGCAACAACCGTGGTGGTGGCTATGGCAACCATGGTGGTTATGGCAACAGCCGTGGTGGCTATCAAGGTGGCAACCGTGGCGGTGGTTTCCGTCAGCACACTCCAGGCTACGATCCAAATGCAAAGTATAGCTTGAAGAAGCGTATAGAATATAAGGAGGAGAATGTAGATCCAAACGAGCCATTGCGTTTGAACAAGTTCCTCGCCAACGCAGGTGTTTGCTCTCGCCGTGAGGCCGATGAGTTCATCCAGGCTGGTGTGGTAACTGTTAATGGCGAGGTGGTTACCGAGTTGGGTACCAAGATTCTTCGTTCCGACGAGGTGAAGTTCCACGATACTCCTGTAACCTTGGAGAAGAAGGTGTATGTTTTGCTCAATAAGCCAAAGGATTACGTTACTACCAGCGATGATCCTCAGCAGCGCAAGACAGTGATGGACTTGGTAAAGGACGTTTGTCCTGAGCGCATCTATCCTGTAGGTCGTCTCGACCGCAACACCACTGGTGTGCTTCTCTTGACCAACGATGGTGATTTGGCTAGTAAGTTGACTCACCCTAAGTTCTTGAAGAAGAAAGTATATCATGTACACCTCGACAAGAATGTGACAGCTCACGACTTGGAGCAGATACGCAACGGTATCGAGTTGGAGGATGGTGAGATCAAGGCAGATGCTGTCGAGTATGCTGATGATCATGACAAGTCACAGGTTGGTATCGAGATTCACAGCGGCAAGAACCGTATCGTTCGTCGTATCTTCGAGAGCCTCGGCTATCGTGTAACCAAGTTGGATCGTGTTCAGTTTGCAGGTCTTACCAAGAAGAACCTTCGTCGTGGTGACTGGCGCTTCCTCACAGAGAAGGAAGTTGACATGCTCCGCATGGGCGCTTTCGAATAAGGATAATATGATATAATAAAGAAAGGAGACTATCAATTTAGTCTCCTTTTTAACCTATTAAGAACAATGGAAAAATTGAAAAGAACTAAAGTCGTTGATGCGCTCAAGAGCACAGCATACGGCTCAATCGTGAATGTCAAGGGATGGGTGCGTACCCATCGTAGTAGCAAAGCAGTCGATTTTATCGCTCTTAACGATGGTTCTACTATTAATAATATTCAGATAGTAGTCGACCCATCGAAGGTCGACGCCAATCAGCTCGCTCAGATTACAACCGGTGCCTGCATCAGTGCTACGGGTACTTTGGTGGAGAGCCAGGGTAAAGGTCAAAATGTAGAGATCCAGTGCGACAGCATCGAAATCTATGGTCTTTGCGGCAACGACTATCCTATGCAGAAGAAGGGACAGAGCTTCGAGTACATGCGTAAGTACGCTCACCTCCGTCTCCGCACAAATACCTTTGGTGCTGTGATGCGTATCCGCCATAACATGGCGATGGCTATCCACACTTATTTCCACGAGCATGGATATTTCTACTTCAATACTCCTCTTATCACAGCCAGTGACTGTGAGGGCGCAGGTCAGATGTTCCAGGTAACTACCAAGAACCTCTACAACCTCAAGAAGACAGAGGATGGCAAGATCGACTACTCTGATGATTTCTTCGGCAAGCAGACTTCCTTGACCGTTTCTGGTCAGTTGGAGGGCGAGCTTGGTGCCACAGCACTCGGTGCCATCTACACCTTCGGTCCTACCTTCCGTGCTGAGAATAGTAACACTCCTCGCCACTTGGCTGAGTTCTGGATGGTAGAGCCAGAGGTTGCTTTCTTGGATATGGACGGATTGATGGAGTTGGAGGAAGACTTCATCAAGTATTGTATCCGTTGGGCTTTGGACAATTGCAAGGACGACCTTGAGTTCTTGAACAAGATGATAGACAAGGGGCTTATCGCCCGTCTTCAGAGCGTGCTCGATTCAGAGTTCGTACACCTTCCATACACAGAGGGTATCCGTATTCTTCAGGAGGCTATCGCCAAGGGCAAGAAGTTTGAGTTCCCATGCGAGTGGGGCGATGATTTGGCTTCAGAGCACGAGCGCTTCTTGGTAGAGGAGCACTTCAAGAAGCCTGTTATCATGACCAACTATCCTAAGGCTATCAAGGCATTCTATATGAAGATAGACGAGGAGGAGAGTGGCTTCGGTGGCAAGAGCGGCAAGACCGTTCAGGGTACCGATGTGTTGTTCCCACAGATTGGTGAGATTATCGGTGGTTCCGTTCGTGAGGAGAGCTACGACAAGTTGATGAACGAGATTGAGGAGCGTCACATTCCAATGAAGGATATGACTTGGTATCTCGACACCCGCAAGTATGGCTCATGTCCACACGCAGGTTTCGGTCTCGGTTTCGAGCGTTTGATACTCTTCGTAACAGGTATGCAGAACATCCGCGACGTGATTCCATTCCCACGTACACCAAAGAACGCAGAGTTCTAGTCGTTGTATTCGACAATAGAATCTAAATAGTAAAAGCGAGGCATCTACCTACTAAGGATGCCTCGCTTTTTGTTTTCACGATATATTTGGTGTTTTCGCAGCTTGTGTCGATATCGGAGTAATCAACATCTAAGCATATTTGTTGGTGTAAATGTATTATACATAAACTCGTAAAAATACGATATGTTTTTTGTGCATATTATGATTGTTTCATTATGAAGTTATTTTGCTATCATGATGGATACACGGTTCTTGTCGTTCTCGGCGAATGGCTGAACTCGTGAGCCCTTAGATTCTTCCGTGATGCGCTCGGCAGGGATGCCATATTTCTTCTGCAACATCCATGTTACGGCAGCAGCACGCTTGGCGGCGATGCGGTCGTTGATGCGATCGTTGCCCGTACCCTTGTCGGCGTAGCCTGTCACAACCACCTTGCTGTCTGGGTTGGCAACCAAGAAGTCGATGACCTCCAGAATCTTCTTGTTCTCGCTCTCCGTAATCTTGTTGGAGTTGATGGTGAAGAAGATGTCGCGGCGAATCTCCTCAGCCTTCTTCTCCACAGGTGCTGGAGCAGGCTCTTGCTTTGGCTCCACATATTCCTGTACTGGGGCTGGTGCTGGAGCAGGCTCCTCTACAGGCTTGGTGGTCTTGGTGTAGCTCTTTCCGAGGTTGATGCGCAAGCCGGCGAGGGCGTTGAAGTACCAGTCTGGGTTGCCAGCCTTCTTAGAGTTGTACTTGTCGCTGATGATGTTGGCGTTGCCTTCGAGCATGATGCTCACGGCCTTGCTCACCTTGAATTCTACGTCAACACCGGCTCTGCCGAATGGGCGGACCTTCTTGCCCTGCCAGAGATACTCCAGGTTGTAATCGTTGAGGTTCTCTAGGGTAGCGGCGATGTCGTTCACCTCTTGGTTGCCACCCGCCCAGTTGATGCCGCCGCCGGCAAAAGCTGTCACGTTGAGCACACGGTTAGGGTTCCAGCCGCAGAAGATGTTGCTGAGGTTGAACATGAAGGCCAAGCCTGGAGCCACATACTTGAACTTATACTTGGCGTTGTAAGGCTTTTCGCCCACCTTGGAGCGGAATCCAGCCCATCCGCCCTTGCTCCAGAGTCCGTTCATCTGGGCACGGAGACCGAAGACAGGGGAGAACTGATAACCGATGGCTCCCTGAATGTTAGGTGAGAGTAAGTCCTTGAACTTAGCCTCGCCGAGTGTATACTGGCCACCTCCCTGAATGTCGAGGAAGAAGTGCTTCTTAAACTGATACTCATTGCCGTCCTTGTCGGTGAAGGTGGCTTGTGCCATGGCAGATGTGCCGATGGCGAGCATGGCTGAAGCCAATATAATCTTATAATTTTTCATGTCTGATAAGTTTAGAATTGATTATTTATTGCCTTTTATTGGAGCTGTAACGAGCTTCTGATTTGAGTTGTCTGATGGATTGATAGTAACTGCTTTTTTAGGTAACACCGTAACCACAAATGCACGAGCTGTATCATTCTTTCCATCTACGTAGTCAACAATCACAGAATCATTAGGAAGCATCACTCCATTGTTGTAACGTACCTCTTCAAGATTAAACACGATAGAATCTTCGCCTTCCATGACGGTGATGTTCTTTAAGGTGTCATCATCGATGCGAACATTTTTCACGATGCCTCTTATCTTTTTCAGTTCAGGCTTTCCGCAACTGCCAAATCCTAGAATCAGTAATAAGGCAATCCCTACCATATAAAGAAATGATTTTCTCATCTTCTTCTTTCCTTTATTATTAAAATAAGAGGGGAACGTTCGGATGAACGTCCCCCTCAGTATTATAGTAATGTTCTTGAATCTTTATTGATTCTTGTTGTCGCAATAATTACTTAGAAGCAGGACGCTTGATAGTAACCTTGAATGACTCTGGTACCTCATGACCATAAGCATCAACAACAATGAACTCCAAGTTCTCTTCGTGATCAACAGTTGGAGCGTTTTCTGCCTGGATACCTGTCTGAGTAAAGATGAACTTACCGCTCGCAGCATCTACGTCAACCTTGAAATATGGATCCTTCTGGCCTTCGTATGTCAAGTGAGCAGAACCTGCCTTAACCTCCAAATAATTGTTGGTTAAGAGACCTGCAAATGTACCACCGAAGAAGTCGTTGTTGTATGTATTCTTAACAGCGATGTCTTTGATGTCTGTCTTGATTTCATTTGCGGTAGCCTTCCACTGGAGAGATGGCTGCTTTGTCCAAGCATAGCTGTTAGCTGAATGCCAGCAAGCGAATGTAACAGACAGAGCCTTGCTGTAGTCTACATAGTGGTTTTGCTGAACCCATTTACCATCCTTGTCCTTGGTAAGGCTAATCGGACCATAGTTGTACTTAGCTGTAACTGCATGCTTCTCCTTTGAGTCGATGAAGTCCTTGGCAGCAACGTTTACAACGAAATTGTTATTCTTGTCAGCCTTAACACTTGTCAACTTGCCCTCTGAATCCTTAGCTGCGTCTGCGATAGTGAAGCTAACGTTGTTGTCGAGGTTATAGAATACGTTGTGCAGGTCTACAGAACCGTTTGCGCTCTTAGTAGCTACTGTGTAACCCTTCTCAGGCTTCATGTAAGCGATGAAGTAACCAGTACCCTTACCAGTTTCCTGTGCAGGACGGAATGTGATGTCTGCAGGGAAGCTCTGAGGAAGAACCTTAGTATATGTAGCAGTAACGGTACCTACTTCATAGTAGTTGTTGTCACTGTACTTACGCAAAGTAGACTTCAATGTTACAGTTGCGCCATCAGCGATGAGAGCAGGATTGTTAACCTTGAAGGCAATCTTGGTGGCCTCAGACATATCTGTGGTCTCATTGCCATCCTTGTCGTAGTAAACAGCTGTAAATTTAGGCTTTTCATCAAGAGGACAAGCATTCTTATCTTCTACCAACTCCCACTCGCCATAGTTTACACCTTCGACAGGGCTAAAGTCCTTCTTCTCGGTAATCTTGTTTTCTGCATCCAAGTTACCAACGATACCTGATGTGTAATTTTCACCTACAACTACGTAGAATGACTTACCATCTGGGTCGAGCAATTTACCATCCTTGTTTACTGCATATACACGGAAACCGATGATGTCGTGATTAGCGGCCTCACTCTTGATAGTCAGAGCCAAGTTCTCACTTGCAGGAACAACCTTGTACAAACCATCAATATCATAGCTCTTCCAAGCATTGAGCTCAGAAACACCAGACTCAATAGCGTTCTTCTTATCGAGTACTACATAGTAGTAGTCTGCTGCCTTGTTGTCTGAAGTCTTCACGTCTGTGATAGAGAAAGACTTACCAACTTCTACCTGCAAGAGGCTATTCCAATAGCGTGCATCAGAATTGTCGTTTTCAACATTCTTCTTCTCGTCTTCCAAAACAGGCTCAGCTGCAGCATCGCTCTTCCAAGCAAGCTCTGGATTCTTATTGTTAGAGAAATTGCTGTTTTCACCTGTAATGCTATTTCCTGTCCAACGGTTGTGAATCTCTTCTACGTTCTTGCCACCAACCTTGAATGTAAAGTTGTTGCTAGGAACAAACTTGTTGTATGTTGGAGCAACATCGTAAGAAGATGCTACATAACGGTCAGCAGCTGCCTCAGCCTCAGAATTTACAGTGTTGTTAATTGCAACAGCATAGAGGATAGCTCTATCATTTCCATTCTCATCCTTTACTGTAACGGCTTTCTTGAAATCTTCCTCAGAAACACCTTCTGCAACAGAGAGAGGGAGCTTCCAAAGACCTGTGTTCACAGAAGAAGCTGCACGAGAAGTAATCAATTTATCGAACTTAGAAGGAGTACCTACCTTTACGATGTCCTCAAGGCTCTCACCCTTAGAGTTCAAGAGAATAATCTTAGCACCCTTTGTGAGGTCAGCGTTAACTGGGTTTACGCGAACTACGATAGAAGCATCGTCTTTCACGTCGATGTCCTTGCCCTTAACATATTCTACAACTGGTTTAACGTTGTCATCAGTCTCATCACCAAACTTAGAATCATCTGTGATCAAACCATGAATCATGTCGACTGTGAGAGGATTAAAAACAGTATGCTCTGAACCATCTTCAGCCTTCCAAACATTTGTTAATCCATTAACGCCAGAATATGTCTCAACGAGCTCAACGCTAGTTACTGCAGAGTACAACTCCTCAACAGCGCCCTTGTATGCGTTAACCTTTGCACTCAAGCTACCGATAGTCTCTTTGTCACCTTCTGCGCCTAGGAGCTCTGTCTTGAGGTCAGAGAGTTTCTGATCCAACTGGTCTGCTGTAACCTGACTTGTTTCCAAGTTACCGATACGAGTCAAAGCCTTTTCGAAATCAGCCTGTGTTGCGGCAGCATTAGCTGTGTTCTGAGCAGCAAGAGCTGCAGCGGCTGCGTTTGCTGCATCCTGTACAGCCTTGTCAGCTGTTTCTTGAGCAGCCTTGGCTGCCTTGGCGGCATCTGTTGCGGCAGTATTAGCTGCATCAGCAGAACCCTGTGCCTTATCAGCGGCAGCCTGAGCGTTAGCAGCATTCTGGATAGCAGTTGCTACGTCTGTAGCAGCCTTGTCTGCTGTAGCCTTTACAGCAGCGATAGCCTTGTCAACATCAGCCTTTACAGCAGCGTCGTTAGCCTTAGCCAATGCAGACTCTGCCGTAGTCTTAGCTGCAGATGCTGTAGAAGCCGCATCCTGCAACTGCGTTTTCAATGCGTCGATGTCGCTCTGCAAACCTGCCTTGTCTATCTGACTCTGCAAGTTGCTGATGTCATCGTCGTAATCCTTACAAGAAGTAAAGGTGCTTGTGGATGCCACGACGAGTGTACCCATAAGCAGCGCGCTTAAATACTTTCTTTTCATACGTTAAAAATTAATTAATAATTTATTTAATATTAAACTTCAAATTCCTTTTATGTTCTGTCGTATCTCCCGCGGGGAGATTTTATTCACGTATGAAAAGAAAAACAGCCGACAGTCGAAATTGTCGACTGTCGGCTGACTTGTTATATGATTTCCTTGATGTTTTTCAGTTCATAGCCCTCAAACTGCATGATGATTTTGTGTAGTTGGGTTCCTTGCCTGAGGGCTTCCACTCTTGGGGCGACAGCATATCGTTTGATTTGCTCTACCGCCTCGTCCCATTGCAGTTCGGCCTTTGTCTTGCTTTGGCCTTTGGGTATTTCGTTGAAGTCTTTCTTCGGTAGCATTTTCAGTTCTATGATGTAGCTGTGCTTCGTCTCATAATGCGTCAAGTCTGGCAGCAGGAAGAAATCGCAGTATCCATGGTTCAGTTCCAGCTCTGGAGCCGTATAATAGTAGCTGCAGAGATTCAAGTATGCCATGAAGAATCCTTGCAGGTTGCGTTCTCCCTCGATGCTATCCCTCACGGAAGACACCTTGGATAAGCTTTTGCCATAAACTCCATTGCAGGCTGCCAGTCGCCATCGTAAGCCATATTGGTAAACAATGATTTAAGGTTCAGCTCGTCTACCGCACAAATCTCCTCATACTGTTCAAGCAGATAGGTGTAGTATTGCTTGCGAACATTATTGTTTGGGATACCCAAAATAAGTTGGTCTCCACGAGTTCCCTTAATCGTCAGCATACCATAATAGAACAGGAGGCTGATGAACATCTGTGGTTGCACCAACATCTTGGCAGGGAAACTCTCCTCGATATTGCCCATGATCTCGCCATTCTCGATGATGGTGCGGAGTATCCCCTTGCGATTGCCATCCAACTTATCGAGTTGAAGCAATTTCTTCATCTTGTTGTAGTCGGTCTTGGTATTTGGATCTATCATCTGTTCTGGGGCTTCGCCAGTCTCTCTATAATTACGCAAATAATAGAGCACCATATCACTATTAAAGACTTTGCTCTGCGTCTTCAATGCAGGTTTTGAGAAACAATAGTTGTCATACCATGGCTTCATCTCGTTGATGACCGCTTCCACGTCTGTATCGGAGCGGATTTCACCCATTTCCTTGTAGTAAGTGAAAAGTTCTCTCACATCCTCCGTTGAGAAACCCAGCATCTGATTGAAGACTGGCTTGGTGGAGATATGCCATCCGATGTTGAAACCACTGGTCAAGTCATCGAGAGTCACAGGGCTTACTCCCGTCATGAATATCTTGGCGAACATGCCCTTGAATACCTTGAAAATCTCACGGTAGAAGCCGCTGGCATGGGTGAGGGCGGTATATACTTCCTCACCTTGTTCGTTGAGTACAACATTGGTAAAGTTGTCGTACTCATCGACAATGAGATAAAGTGGCAGGTTCGCTTTTTCTGCAGCAATGCCAATGACGTTTAGTTTTCTTGCAGCCGTCGCGGCCTTATATACATTCTCCACCACGCGTGCAGGATAATACTCCTGGTAGGTTTCGATGAAGCTATCTAGGCATTCATTGCAATAGGCGTTGAAGTTTTCCTCCAATTGTTCTATCTTTCCTCCAATTTTAGAGAAATCAAGATACAACACTTGGTACTTGCCTTGATTCTCCGTAGGGTGGGTGCCTATCCATAGATTGCCAAAGAGCTCTTGGAATCTGTCCTTCTTGTCGATGTCGTAATAAGCTCTCATCATGCTGATGAAAAGGCTTTTTCCGAAACGGCGAGGGCGAATGAAGAACAAGGCATCGGCCTCATCCTCCAGCTTGGGGATATACATCGTCTTGTCAACGTAATATTGGTTACGCTGCACGATGTCTATGAAATTAGACACTCCATAAGGTATTCTCTTTGCTTTTTCCATGTCGGGATCCTTTCTGATAAAATGCAATTGCGCTGCAAAGATACAGTTATATTTTGAAACTTGCAAATTTTTCTGGCTTAAAACTTTGGCTATTTCGGATTAAAGTCGTACTTTTGCAACAAGAAGGGAGAAATACCCTGGATGTGAAACGTAAAGCAAGGTGAGATCATGGAAGAAATCGTGAACAAATATCCTGTAGGAATACAGACTTTCGAGAACATTCGAGAAGGCAATTATCTTTATGTAGATAAGACCAAGTATATTGTTGATTTCCGCAAGAAAGGAATGAAATATATCTTTCTGAGTCGTCCGAGACGATTCGGCAAGTCACTTTTTGCTTCTACCCTTCAGGCGTATTTCGAAGGAAGGAAGGAACTGTTTGAAGGACTCGCTATTGCTGATTATGAGAAAGAATGGGTGAAACATCCTGTGCTTCATTTCGATCTGAGTGGTGCAAAACATGTCGATACAGATGCCTTGCTAGAGTATCTCAACTTTATACTTCTTCCTTATGAAAAGAAATATGGAAAGGGAGAAGGGGAGAGTGCTCCAAACTTGCGTTTAATGGGTATCGTGCAACGTGCTTACCAACAGACTGGCCAGAAAGTAGCAGTCATTATCGATGAATATGATGCTCCTTTGCTCGATGTGGTGCATGAAAAGGAGAATCTGGCTCAGCTACGCCTCATCATGCAGAATTTCTATAGCCCATTGAAAAAGCTAGACCCATACTTGGAGTTTACTTTTATCACAGGCATCACGAAGTTCTCTCAGCTCAGCATCTTCAGCGAACTGAACAATCTCGACAACATCAGTATGTTCGACCAGTACTCTGCCATCTGTGGTATCAGCAAAACCGAGCTGACAACTGTGATGCAACCAGATGTCGAGGGGTTGGGCAGAGCTTTGGGGCTAACCTATGACGAGTGCTTGGAAGAATTGCGCCAATATTATGATGGCTACCATTTCAGCGAACATTCAGAGGATGTATTCAATCCGTTCAGTTTGATAAGAGCCTTGAATGGTCAAAAAATCGAATCTTATTGGTTTGGCTCTGGCACCCCAAGTTATCTTGTCAAGAGCCTTCAGAAATACCATGTCAATGTGATGGATATCGAGAAGAAGGGCGTAGGGGTAGACGATTTCGATGTTTCTCCCGAGCAGATGACCTCAGCCCTGCCTTTACTCTACCAGAGCGGCTATCTCACCATCAAGAAATACAACCCTCTCCTAAAGCGTTATTCCTTGGGATACCCAAACATGGAAGTAAGAATCGGTATGCTGAAGAGTCTTGCGCCCAACTATTTGTCACCCGTGTCTGTTGACAACAATGGCTTGGTGGGCGATTTTCTGGAGAAACTCTACGACGAAGACTTGGAGGGAGCATTGGAGCGCTTAAAGACATACCTATCCAGCATCTCCAATCGGCTATCGAATAAGAATGAGCGAGATTTCCAAACGGTCTTCTACCTTATCTTCAACCTGATGGGAGCCTTCATCAAGGTAGAGGAAGATAGTGCCATAGGCAGGGCAGATGCGGTGCTTCACATGCCTACAGCCATATATGTGTTTGAATTGAAATACGACGGCTCAGCCAAAGAAGCCATCAAGCAAATAGACGACAAAGGCTATCTGATACCATATTCCGCCGAAGGTAAGCGTCTATATAAGATAGGTATCAATTATGATAGCGGTCAGCGCACAATAGGAGATTGGATTATCAAGGAGGAAAAATAGTAAAAGCGAGGCATCTACCTACTAAGGATGCCTCGCTTTTTGTTTTCACGATATATTTGGTGTTTTCGCAGCTTGTGTCGATATCGGAGTAATCAACATCTAAGCATATTTGTTGGTGTAAATGTATTATACATAAACTCGTAAAAATACGATATGTTTTTTGTGCATATTATGATTGTTTCATTATGAAGTTATTTTGCTATCATGATGGATACACGGTTCTTGTCGTTCTCGGCGAATGGCTGAACTCGTGAGCCCTTAGATTCTTCCGTGATGCGCTCGGCAGGGATGCCATATTTCTTCTGCAACATCCATGTTACGGCAGCAGCACGCTTGGCGGCGATGCGGTCGTTGATGCGATCGTTGCCCGTACCCTTGTCGGCGTAGCCTGTCACAACCACCTTGCTGTCTGGGTTGGCAACCAAGAAGTCGATGACCTCCAGAATCTTCTTGTTCTCGCTCTCCGTAATCTTGTTGGAGTTGATGGTGAAGAAGATGTCGCGGCGAATCTCCTCAGCCTTCTTCTCCACAGGTGCTGGAGCAGGCTCTTGCTTTGGCTCCACATATTCCTGTACTGGGGCTGGTGCTGGAGCAGGCTCCTCTACAGGCTTGGTGGTCTTGGTGTAGCTCTTTCCGAGGTTGATGCGCAAGCCGGCGAGGGCGTTGAAGTACCAGTCTGGGTTGCCAGCCTTCTTAGAGTTGTACTTGTCGCTGATGATGTTGGCGTTGCCTTCGAGCATGATGCTCACGGCCTTGCTCACCTTGAATTCTACGTCAACACCGGCTCTGCCGAATGGGCGGACCTTCTTGCCCTGCCAGAGATACTCCAGGTTGTAATCGTTGAGGTTCTCTAGGGTAGCGGCGATGTCGTTCACCTCTTGGTTGCCACCCGCCCAGTTGATGCCGCCGCCGGCAAAAGCTGTCACGTTGAGCACACGGTTAGGGTTCCAGCCGCAGAAGATGTTGCTGAGGTTGAACATGAAGGCCAAGCCTGGAGCCACATACTTGAACTTATACTTGGCGTTGTAAGGCTTTTCGCCCACCTTGGAGCGGAATCCAGCCCATCCGCCCTTGCTCCAGAGTCCGTTCATCTGGGCACGGAGACCGAAGACAGGGGAGAACTGATAACCGATGGCTCCCTGAATGTTAGGTGAGAGTAAGTCCTTGAACTTAGCCTCGCCGAGTGTATACTGGCCACCTCCCTGAATGTCGAGGAAAAAGTGCTTCTTAAACTGATACTCATTGCCGTCCTTGTCGGTGTAGGTGGCTTGTGCCATGGCAGAAGTAGAAGCTATGGCGAGCATAGAAGCTGCAAATAGTGATTTATATGTATTCATAATGACGAAATAGTTTTAATTTTACATGAAAGAGTAATCCTATCTGTTATCTAGACAATAGTTGCTTGGTGGTGTCTGGCTTCAGTTCGATCACCTTTGATGGATTTGGCTTTACGTATACGAGTACGGCTTTCAATGTGTCGCCATTGCCCTTGAGATAATGAACCTTTACCTTGTCGTCTTTCAGCATGATGCCATTGTCATATCTAGCGTCTTTCAGGGAGAAGACCAATGTGTCCTCACCGTCAAAGACCTTCATCGAGTAAATGGTGTCACCATACTGACTAGCGTCAACAGAGGTAACGACACCATCTTTCTCCTTGATTTTCTCTTCGCAAGAGGCGAGGGAGAAGATGCAACCTAATAGGATTACCCAAACAAATAAATAGTTCTTCATTTTCTTAACTTTACAAGAATATTTGTACAACCTAAAAAAGGAGCTTCCCAAATGTTATAACATGGGAAGCTCCTTTGGGATATTTTAAGCTTCTAAATTACTTAGTTGCTCAATTCTTATTATTCAGCACGCTTTACAGTGAATGGCATTTCGTATACATTTGTATGACCGAATGCATCCTTAACTGTGATAACCAATGTAGAAGCTACGTTCTTAACAGGGTTGGTTGTACCAGACTTAGATGTGAAGCTGATAACACCATTATTAACTGTAGTTGTATAGTAGTCTTCCTGCTTGCTTACATTAGAAATCAACTTAGCATCTACAGAAACGTACTTGCTTGTTGCAAGAGCTGACAACGTGCCACCGAATACAGTGTTGTCGAAATCGTTGTGACCAATGATATAGTCGAAGAGGTTTACATGCTCAGTTGGATTTCCCTGACTATCATACTTTGAAGGTACGGTCTCGTTGCTACCATAAATCAAGTAGTTTACATCCTTCTTGTTAAACTGAACCCATTTATAGGTCTGAACACCCTTATCCAATGGGCAAGCGAAGATAGTCTGAACTGTCTCAACTGTTACGATGTAGTCAGCAATATTGCCATCAGCATCCTTAGTCTCAGAGCTAATCTTGCCATAGTTGTAACCAATCTTGGTAGCATGCTTTGTTGTTCCGTCAATCAAAGCGTTGTCAACAGAAACCTTCCATGGAGCAGCTGTGAAGTCTTCAGCAACTGTGTATTTATCCTTGTCGTCCTTCTTGAGGTTGGCAACATTGATGTTGAAGCCACTCTTCAAGCCTGTGATTGCCTGATCGAGCTGCTTGTAACCATTAGCCTCGCCAGCTGTTGTCCAAGCGTTTCCTTCTGGATATACATAAGCTGTGTAAGTGTCGCCAACGAGCTGCTCGTCCTTCCAAGTGTAGCCCATGAGCTTCTTGGTAGAAGCCTCAGTAGGAAGAACCTTGGTCAAAGTAACACTGAGTTCGTTTTCAACCATCTTACCAGCAGCATCCTTCTGAGAAATAGTGAAGATTGCCTTCTCGCTATCCTTCCAATCAGACATATCTGAGGTGCAAGTGAACTTAGCGTACTTAATCTCGCTGACCTTATCAGCACGTGTAGCCTTGTCGTCCTTAGCGTATTCTACATTGAACTCAATGTCCTTGCCGTCAACCTTGGCAGTACAAGTAGATGGCAATGTCTCACCATCCTTCAATGTGCCAGAGATTGGCAACCAACCTGTTGCATTATTCTTAACCTTTGTTACATCAATAGAACCTGCTACAGAAGCCTGGTTCTGCTGCTCACCTACGTAAACAACGAAGCTATCACCTGTTGCTGGAGCCAAAGTACCATTGTAGTTAACAGCGAAGATACGGAAACCAATCTCGTCGCCAACCTGGCCCTTGATGTTGATGGAAATCTTACCACCTTCGTCAGCCTTTACAACCTGGCCAAGACCTGCGTATTCGTAGCTGTTCCAAGCGTTGATAGCAGATGTACCGCTCTCTACGTCAACATGGCTGTCGTCACGAACTACATAGAAGTACTCTATCTGATTCTTGTATGCAGAGAAATCAATGTTGATATTCTCGCCGTTCTTGGCAGCAACTTCTGCGCCGTTTGCTGCGCTAGTAATCTTCTTGTTGCCATTCAATGTGATTGCGTTGTCGTAACCCATTGTGTTGTCAGACCAAATCTTGACATCCTTGATATTTGTAGTAGCAACAAAGTCCTTTGGCTTCTGAACAGTTACGTCGTATGTAGATGTTACATAGCGATCTGCAGCATCCTTAGGAGTCTCTGTGTTCTTGATAGCTACAGCATAGAGCTTGTGCTTATTCTTGTCAGCACCAGTACCACCAACTTTCTGCTCAATCTTGTCTGTGTCAACACCGTCCTTAACCTTTACAGTGATAGTCCAAAGACCAGTCTTGTTAGAATCAGCTGCACGGCTCAATACGCTGTTGAACTGCCCAACTTTCTCGATTTCGAGGACATCGTCCAAGTCATTGCCCTGAGAGTCAACCAACTTGATCATGTCCTTTGTAATCTGAGCGTTTGTTGGGTTCACACGTACAACGATAGCAGTCTCATTGTTGAAATCAGCACCCTTTACATATGTAACCTGACCCTCAGCATCTTTTACTGCCTTGCCTGTGTCATCCTTCTGATCCTTACCGAAAACGAGGTCCTGGGCAACCTTGTCGCTCATGAACTGAAGATCCAAGTTGCTGTTGAAGATTTCGTTGTCACCATAGCAACCTACCAAGCTAACCTCAGTTACCATAGTAGTGTACTCACCGATGATAGTCTTCAACTGAGTCTCGATGTTAGAAATCTTAGTAGAGAGACCGAGCTTAGTATCGTCGTCCTTAACACCGTTCAGAGCAGACTCGATAGCAGACAAACGTGAGTCGAGTGTACCGAGCTCCTTGTTTGGAGTACCAATCTGTGCAGTGATAGCCTGGAGAGCGGCAGCTACAGTGTTCTGCTCGCTGAAGCCATTGCCAAGCAACTTAACTGCATTTTCGATAGCGGTCTTGTTGGCATCTGCCTGCTCCTTGGCTGCGTTTGCTGTTGATGTTGTCTCAGCGAGAGCCTCGATAGCCTTGGCGTTATCACCAGCGGTCTTCTTTGCCTCGTTAGCAGTATCCTGGGCAGTCTTGATAGATGCGTTGAGCTTTTCAACAGCGTCGTTCAAAGCCTTGTCTGCAGCTTCCTTTGCTGCCTCGTCCTTAGCGGTCTGTGCAGCCTGAGCAGCCTTGAGAGCCTTGTCTGCATTGTTAGCTACCTCAGCAAGGTCTTCCTTGGTAGCATAGTCCTTCAAAGTTTCGAGGATTTCAGCCTGAGCCTTCTTCAAAGCCTCAGTGTTGTTAGCCTCAACAGCAGCGATAGCCTTGTTGGCAGCATCCTGAACCTCGCTTACTTCTGCCTTTGTAGCATAGTTCTTCAAAGTCTCAAGAATATCGCTCTTTGCTGCAGCTGCATCCTTAGCAGCTTGGTCAGCAGAAGCCTGAGCCTTCTCTACGAGAGTCTTCAACTCTGCGATGTCCTTTGTTTGGAGAGCCTTGATGGCTGCGTCCAAAGTAGCATTGGCGTCATCAACATACTGCTTTGTAGCATAGTCTGCGAGCAAAGTCTTAACCTCGTCGAGAGTTGCTTTCTTGTCGGCTGTGCTCTGAGCTGCAGCAGCTGCATCCTGGGCTTTCTTTACACCATCCTGAATAGTAGCGATGGTAGTAGAGTTGGCAGAGATGAGAGCTTTCATCTCATCCACCTTAGACTGCAACTGGTCTGCAGTAGCAAGTTTGTCGATTTGCTCCTGCAAGCTGCTGATGTCGTCATCGTAATCTTTACAAGAAGTAAAGGTGCTTGTGGATGCCACGATAAGTGTACCCATAAGCAGCGCGCTTAAATACTTTCTTTTCATACGTTAAAAATTAATTAATAATTTATTTAATATTAAACTTCAAATTCCTTTTATGTACAGTCATACCTCCCGCGGGGAGATATTTCATGTTGCAAATGTAAGCATTATTATTGAGACGTGCAAGTTTTTTCGGCTTTTTTTTCAAAAAAAGGCTAAATTTCTTATGTTTTTGATAAATTTAGCCTCTTTTTGCGGTCATTTTCTCTTTTTCCCTGCCATTTATGCCTTTATATTCGCCACTTTGCCTACACCTTATTATATATAAGGAGGGAAAAGAAGGGAAAATGTTTTACAAATGCTTGATTTGTTCCTGTGTCAAACCTTCTCGAATCCCTTTTTCATGTCATATTTACGGGTAGCATATATATCACGCATATTCTTTATATCCTCGTCATAAAGCTCCAGTTCCTCACGAGAGAGCTTGCGGAGGTCACCTATTTCTGCCAATTTGCGGAATACTGGGTATTTCTCACGAAATGGCATCTGTTCAAACATATTCATATTCTTAATTATTATGCGAGTGTCGCACTATTGCGATTCGGTGGCAAATTTACGGTTTTTATTCGAAAATAACGTCTAAAAAAGCAAAAAATAGCAGAATGATGCTTTTGTTTTGAGTTTCAAGTGGTTGTGGCAGTCGTTGGCTTTAAGTGGCATAGACGAGGAAAAGCGAAAAACGCAGATTGATGAAATAGAAACGCTTTCAAATCATTACCTCGCAGAAACGCCCTAATAAGCATTTT
>ERZ808240.2647-NODE-2647-length-18957-cov-9.718072_pt1 | contig 18957 bp, 16 predicted proteins | sample MGYA00521084_ERZ808240 | MGnify/ENA primary metagenome ERZ808240 (study PRJEB31516, sample SAMN03275571) | gut metagenome | biome: mammalia-associated habitat; material: feces | host: Papio cynocephalus | place: Kenya | collected 2012-08-06 ... | reverse complement strand
CAACGGTAAGATCACCGGCGGCTCCATCATGTATGAAGGCCGTGATATGACCAAGTTCACCGAAAAGGATTGGCTGGGCATTCGCGGTAAGAAGATCGCAATGGTCATGCAGGACCCGATGACGAGCCTGAACCCGTTGAAGAAAATCGGTAAGCAGATCCAGGAGAGCATCGAGCATCATCAGGGTCTGAAGGGCGAGGCTGCCAAGAAAGCAGCTATCGAGATGCTGGCAAAGGTCGGCATCCCTGACCCGGAGCGTCGGTACGACCAGTACCCCCACGAGTTCTCCGGCGGTATGCGTCAGCGTGTTGTCATTGCAATCGCGGCAGCCTGCCGTCCGCAGATTTTGATCTGCGACGAGCCGACCACCGCTCTGGATGTTACCATTCAGGCACAGATCCTGCAGCTGATCCGTGATCTGCAGAAGGAACTGGGCATGTCGGTCATCTACATCACCCACGACCTCGGCGTTGTCGCAAACGTCGCTGACCGTGTGGCGGTCATGTATGCCGGCCAGATCGTCGAGTACGGCACCGTAGAGGAGATCTTCTACGACGCATGGCATCCCTACACTTGGGCTCTGCTGCAGGCTCTGCCTCAGCTGGGCACCAAGGGCGAGGCTCTGCCCACCATCGACGGTACGCCGCCGAACCTGTTCAACGAGATCAAGGGCGACGCATTTGCGCCCCGTAACAAGCACGCACTGGCGATCGACTTCGTGGCAGAACCTCCGTTCTTCCAGGTGTCTGAGACCCACGCGGCAAAGACATGGTATCTGGATCCGCGCGCTCCGAAAATCGAGCGTCCGCACTCCATCCAGAACCTGCGTGAGAAGATGGGAAAGATGGGAGGTTCCAACTTAAATGGCTGAACGTGAAAAGCTGATTGAGCTGAAAGACCTTCAGATCACCTTTGGCTCCGGCAAAAAGAAGTTCGTGGCCGTGGACCACGTCAACTTCGATATCTACAAGGGCGAGACCTTCTCGCTGGTCGGCGAGTCCGGCTCCGGCAAGACCACCATTGGCCGTGCTATCTGCCGCATCAACCCGACTTCGGGCGGCGACATCTTCTTCAAGGGTCAGAAGATCAATGGCAAGATCCCCAAGGAACTGGATAAAGAGGTCATCCGCAAGTGCCAGATGATCTTCCAGGACCCGATGGCATCTCTGAACGAACGCGCAAAGGTCGAGTATATCGTGGCTGAGGGTCTGCTGAACCACCACCTGTACAAAGACCAGAACGACCTGCATGAGAAAGTCATGAACGCTCTGCACGAGGTCGGCCTGCTGCCCGAGTTCGCTTCCCGGTTTCCGCACGAGTTCTCGGGCGGTCAGCGTCAGCGTATCGGCATCGCACGTGCCCTCATCATGGAGCCGGAATTCATCGTTGCAGATGAGCCCATCTCCGCGCTGGATGTTTCCATCCGCGCTCAGGTGCTGAACCTGCTCAACAACATGAAGAAGTCCCGTGGCCTGACCTACCTGTTCATCGCGCATGACCTGTCGGTCGTCCGGTTCATTTCTGACCGCATTGCTGTTATCAGCAAGGGCCGTATCGTGGAGCTGGCAGAGGCTGAAGAGCTGTTCCTTCATCCGCTGCACCCCTACACCAAGGCTCTGCTGAGCGCAGTTCCCATCCCTGACCCGGGTCTGGAGAAGAGCAAAAAGCTTCTCGTCTATGACCCGTCCATCCACGATTACAGCGTGGACAAGCCGGTCTGGGAAGAGATCGCAAACGGTCACTTCGTCTATGGCAACCAGAAAGAGCTGGAAGGCTACCGCAAGGAATACCAGAGCCAGCTGTAAATTGACTCAAGCTGCTGCTTGACTGTATTTTAACACAAAGACCCCGTCACTTTGGGAGAAATTCCCTCGGTGACGGGGTTTTGTGCTGTCATATTTTATTTTACCGCAGGAGGCCGACGATAAGGTTCGCCGCACCGCAGCAGAGCATGGTTAATATGGGGTTCGTCTTGAATTTCCGCAGGGCGATGAAAGCGGCAACGAAAATCAGGATGCCGACCCAGTTGACTGAAGCGAGAGCGACGGCGTTGCCCTGAAATGCGACCAGTTTCAGGATGGACAGACCGGCACCGGCGATCAGAGCGACAACGGCCGGGCGCAGGCTTGCGAGGACACTTTGCAGCGCGGAAACATTCTTATAGCGGTAGTAGATGTAGGCAAGCAGGGAGACGATGAAAAGAGAGGGCGTGATACAGCCCAAAGTGGCGATGATGGCACCCAGAGGGCCGGCGATGCGGATGCCGACGAAGGTCGCGGAGTTGACTGCAATCGGGCCGGGTGTCATTTCGGCAATGGTGATAAGGTCGGTGAATTCGCTCATGGTGAGCCATGTGTGGCTGGTCACGACCTGATCCCGAATCAGCGGAATGGCCGCGTAACCGCCGCCGACACTGAACATGCCGACCTGTAAAAAGCTCAGGAACAGTTGAAAGTAGATCATACGGCGTCTCCTTTCTGTTTTGTGTGGTGGATGACTTCGAGCAGGATGCCGAACACGGCACAGGCCAGAATGATGAAAATGACGTTGACGTTGAAAACGCTGTTTGCGAGGAACGCCAGAACCATGACGGCAATGTAAACCGGCTTGTGCTGTTTGATGACATTGCCGCCCAGACCACAGACGACGTCCAGAATGACGGCGGCGACACCGGCCTGCATTCCTTTTAAGGCAAGAGAAACATAAGGATTGGTGGCAAAGGCCGCATAGAAGAAGGAGATGACCGAAAGGATCGTCATGGGCGGAATGATGGTGCCGACGACCGATGTCACCATTCCGAGGAAACCGCCGACGCGCCAGCCAACCAGAATGGCGGCATTGACGGCGATGGCTCCCGGGCTGGACTGCGCCAGAGCAGCGAGGTCGAGCATCTCGTCCTCTTCCAGCCAGTGAAGCTCATCCACGAATTTCCGCTTCATGAAGGTGACGATGACAAAACCGCCGCCAAACGTGAAGGTGCTGATGTAAAGGGTGCTGAGGAAAAGTTTCCAAAGTGTTTGTGGTGAAGCGTGCTTGTTCATCAGAAAGTGAATACTCCTTTCAAGAAAAAACGGAGGCTGATTTTCTCAGATCCTCCGATTTTTTATAGAATATGATTATTTCTTTGCGTAGTTGTCCCAGCCGCTGGAGGTGATGATCTGACCATCGGTGGTACACCACATGGCCTCGACATCATCCAGCGATCCCACGATGGCTTGTCCTTCTTCCAACGGCATACAGAACAGGCCGGTCGTCAGGCAGTCGGCCACGCCGGAATCGGGCGTCAGGACGCTGACACTGTCAAAGTAAGCGGCAGGCCAGAGGGTAGCCGGGTCGATGAGGTGATGATACCGCACACCGTCCACGACAAAATACCGCTGGTAGTCGCCGCTGGTGACGAGGGCGAGATCACTCATGTTGACGGCTCCGACGTAGGACGAACTGGAAGTGTAGACCTCCGAGGCGTTCCACGGATTCTCGATGCCGCCCGACCACTGGGAGCCGTCCGGTTTGGTGCCGATAGCGCGGAGATTGCCGCCCACGCTGATGAGGGCACTGGTAAGACCGCGTGCTTCGGCAGCCTGCGCTACCATCTCGACGGCATACCCCTTGCCAACGCTGCCGACATCCAGAGACATCTCCGGGTCGGTCAGGTAGACGGTCTTGGCGTCTTCATCAATGACGAGGTTCGAGATATCGCAGTGCTGAGCGGCAGCGTCCAGCTCCTCCTGGGAAGGTAGGGTGTTGTCGGCTTCGTTTTCATTCTTCTCAGCTGCTTCGCGGTAGTTGTGCCAGATGTTCAGCACGCTGCCCATTGCGATGTTCAGCTTGCCGTCGGTGGTGTCGTACATCTTCTGGGCGAGTTCCAGCATCCCGAGAATTTTATCATCGACCTTGACCGGTGCGATACCGGCATTGTCATTGATGGTCTTGACGTTGGTAATACCGTCGTAATCGTTGTAGATGTCGTACAATTTGTGGTAGGTCAGCAGGTCTTCGTGAAGAGCATTCATCTGTTCGTTGAACTCTTCTTCATTGTCGCAATAAGCGATGACCTGCGTCACGGTGTCAAAAGCGTCATAGAAAATGGTGCTGTATCGCTGCGGCCCGTCGGCGGAAGAAGAGGAGCTGGCGGAGGAACTGCCGCATCCGGCCAGCAGGCTCAGGCAGAGGGCAGCGGAGAGCAGGAAAGAAATCAGGCGTCGGGTTCTCATGCGTTGGTCGTCTCCTTTGCGGCAGTAAAGGCGGCGTGTTCCTCCTGCAGGTGTGCCAGCAGGTCACCGAAGACCCAGTTCTTGTTGCTGGGGGTGACGACGGCCTTGAGGGGGATGTTCACCTTGGCCTGCTTCATCAAGTCGAGCAGGGTGTCGAGGTCTTTCTCCCGGAAATTTGCCAGTACCAGCGCAGGAGGATACGCGCCCGGCACCAGCACGAGGGTACGGGGTGCGAGCGTCTCGACCTCGCCCAGCAGCTGAGCGACCGTCCGGCCTGCATCGGCAGGGGAGACGAGGAGGAGCTTCATGCCAAAGGCAGGAGCCATCCCTTCCAGAATGCCGCGGTCAGCGGCGGACAGGTTCCAGCCCAGAGCCAGCGGAATACCGGCGTTCTGGTTGCGTGCGATATGTGCTTTCATAAAGATACCTCTTTTCAGCGGAAAATCATCTTGCGGTTGCGCAATAATAAAATAGTATACCACAGTTTAAGGGAAAAGAAAAACCCTCTCCGAAGAGAGGGTGGAAATTCAGGCTCAGTTCATCTTCTTGCCGAAGAACTCGACTTCCTTGTTGATGAACTGCATCAGCTCATCGAACTGGTCGGGGGTCAGGCTCTGTGCGCCGTCGCACTTGGCTTTGGCCGGGTTGTTGTGGACCTCGATCATCAGACCGTCAGCACCGGCGGCGACAGCGGCCTTTGCCAGCTCCGGGACCATCCATGCGTGGCCGCAGGCGTGGCTGGGGTCGACGACGACGGGCAGGTGGGTCATCTTGTGGAGCATGACGACACCGGCAAGATCAAGGGTGTTCCGCATACTGGTCTCAAAGGTGCGGATGCCGCGCTCGCAGAGGATGACGTTTTCGTTGCCCTCGGCCATGATGTATTCGGCACTCATGACGAACTCTTCCAGCGTGTTGGCGAGGCCGCGCTTGAGCAGGACGGGCTTTTTCTGACGGCCGACGGCTTTCAGCAGCTCAAAGTTCTGCATGTTGCGTGCGCCGACCTGAATCAGGTCAACGTTCTCGAAGAGAGGCAGATGCTCAGTGTTCATGATCTCGGTAACGATGGGCGCACCGGTGGCACGACGTGCCAGTTTGAGCAGATCAAGACCCTCACTCCGCATACCTTGAAAAGAGTAGGGCGAAGTACGGGGTTTGAAAGCACCGCCGCGGAGCAGGGAGGCACCAGCAGCCTTGACACGCTGTGCGCAGTAGGTGATCTGCTCTTCGCTCTCGATGCTGCAGGGGCCGGCTATGACGGCAAAGTTGCCGCCGCCGATCTTGACACCGTTCACGTCGATGACACTGTCGTCCGGATGGAATTTGCGGTTGGCCTTTTTGTAAGGCTCTGTCACACGGCGGCAGGTCTCGACCACCGGGTTCGCCAGCACCCAGCTTTCGGCGATGGCTTTGGTGTCGCCGATGAGTCCGAGGATGTGGGTATCGCTGCCCTTGGAGTCGTTGATCTGCAAGCCCATTCCTTCCAGCTCACGGCAGAACTCGTGGACCTGTGCGTCGGGGGCGTCCTGTTTCAATACGATGATCATAGTGGTTTCTCCTTTGCCTTCTCAAATCGTTTTTATCGGCAAGAGGAGTAATGGCTCCGTTGCCGCAAATCACTACACTGAACTTCAGTTTCCTGAAGCATGGGCTTATCATAACACTTCAGTTTCCTGAAGTCAAGAGGATTCTGAAAGTTTTTTGAATTTTGCAGGGGAAAGTGGTAGAATAACCCCGGAGGTTGATAACAATGGCTAAAGAAGCAAAGACAAACGCGATGCGGATGCTGGACCGCGCAAAGATCGCATATACCGCACACGAATATCCCCACGAAGAGGGCGTTGCCGTCGACGGTGTGACCGTGGCGAAGAGCATCGGCGAAGACCCGGCCTGCGTATACAAGACGCTGGTGACGCAGGGCGCAAGCAGGAACTATTTCGTCTTCGTCATTCCGGTGGCGGCAGAACTGGACCTGAAGGCTGCTGCTCGGAGCGTGGGCGAAAAGAGTGTGGCGATGATCCACGTCGCCGACATCAATAAAGTTACCGGTTACGTCCGTGGCGGATGCAGCCCGGTCGGCATGAAAAAGCAGTACACGACTGTTTTTGACGAAAGTGTTCTGGCACAGGAAAAGGTCTATGTTTCGGCCGGACGCATCGGTACCCAGATCTGCTGCGCACCGGCAGACCTCATCAAAGCCGCCCGTGCCTCGACCGCAAAAATTATTTTTTAAAATAGTTAGTCTCACAAATAAGTCATACTAAAAAAGAAAATGAATGTCGAAACTGCACAAAACTTTTGAAAGTTTTTTGGTGGGTTGAGAACACAAGGGAGAAATTGCCGAAACGCTCTTTGCAAAGCGATTTTTTTGCCGTACACTGTATGTAGCAGGCGGACGGAGCCCGGATTTTATGGGCCGTTCCGCCCGGAACATGAAGGTCAGAAACCGGTGAGCGGAGGGAAAAACGAATGCTGAAAAAGCTGCTCGGCACCATGCGCCAGAACTGTGGATACGGTGATCAGGGGCTGGGTGTAACCTCATGCCATATCGAGTTCGATCGGAATTGGAACAGAAAGGCCGTGGTGTAACTGCATCACAGCCTTTTTTGTTTGGAGCTGGGTTCAAAAGGAAGAGAGGTTGGATTTCGATGATTCGTAAAGTTGCTGTTATCATGGGTTCGGATAGTGATTGGCCGGTAGTCAAGGGTGCATGTGTTCAGCTGAAAGCTCTGGATATCCCGTTTGAGGCGCACATCCTGTCGGCGCACCGCACCCCTGCGGAAGCAGCCAAGTTTGCCCAGAATGCCCGGAGCAATGGCTTTGGCGTCATCCTATGCGCAGCAGGCATGGCGGCGCACCTTGCCGGTGCATTCGCCGCAAACACGACTCTGCCGGTCATCGGCATCCCGATGAAAGGCGGCGCAATGGATGGTCTGGACGCTCTGCTGGCAACGGTCCAGATGCCCAGCGGCATTCCGGTGGCGACCGTCGCCCTGAACGGCGCGAAGAACGCCGCATGGCTGGCGGCGGAGATCCTGGCTCTGAGCGATGAGGGACTGGCCGAGCGGCTGGAAAAAGAGCGTACCGCGATGGAAGAGCAAATCGCTCTGAAAGAGCAGAAACTTCAGAAGGAAGTAGAGGAACTGTAATGTCTGATTTTGCATATCCGCTTCACGAGGAGTGCGGCGTTTTTGGCATCTATGACCGTGCCGGTACCGAGGATGTGGCCGCTGCCGCTTACTCGGCTCTGTACGCTTTGCAGCACCGGGGTCAGGAGAGCTGCGGCATCGCGGTCAACGACGATGGCGTCATCCACGGCCACCGGGATCTTGGTCTGGTGAACGAGGTCTTTACGCCGGCAGTGCTGGGAAGCCTTTCCAAGCCCGGCGCACGGATGGCGACCGGACATGTTCGGTACGCTACCGCAGGCAGCCGCACTCGTGCCAACGCCCAGCCGATGATCGTCCGGCATGGCAGAGGTACGATGGCTCTCTGTCATAACGGAAACCTGACGAATGCCATTGAGCTTCGGACAGAGCTGGAAAATGAGGGCGCGATCTTCCACGGTTCCTCGGATACCGAGGTCATCTGCTACCTCGTCACCCGGTACCGTCTCCAGACCGGCAGCATCGAGGCTGCTATCAGTGAGACGATGAAAAAACTGGAAGGCGCATACAGCCTCGTCATCATGTCGGCCACTAAGCTCATCGCTGTCCGTGACCCGAGAGGCTACCGTCCGCTCTGCATCGGCACTCTGCCCGACGGCGGCTACGTCTTTGCCAGCGAGAGCTGCGCTTTGGATGCTGTCGGTGCGACCCTGCTTCGTGATGTGGAACCCGGCGAGATCGTCATCGCCGATTCCCGGAGTGAGGGACTGCGGAGCATCAAGACCCACTGCGGCTGCAAGGACACCCAGATGTGCGTCTTCGAGTACATCTACTTTGCCCGTCCGGACAGCATCATCGAGGGCTGTTCCGTTCACGAAGCCCGGAAGCAGGCAGGCCGATTCCTTGCGCAGGAGCATCCGGTGGATGCGGATGTCGTCATCGGTGTTCCGGACTCCGGTCTGGATGCTGCGCTCGGTTACTCTGAGGAGAGCGGCATCCCCTATGGCATCGGTTTTATCAAGAATAAATACATCGGACGGACGTTCATTCAGGGCAGCCAGAAACAGCGTGAGAACAGCGTCCGCATCAAGCTGAACGCGGTTTCCAGCACCGTCCGTGGAAAACGGGTGGTTCTGGTGGATGACTCCATCGTCCGAGGCACCACCTCCGCTCGCATCATCAACCTGCTCCGGGATGCCGGTGCAAAGGAAGTCCACTTCCGGGTGTCGGCACCGCCGTTCAAGTATCCCTGCTACTTCGGTACGGATATCCCCGACCAGAAGCTTCTGGTCGCAACCGGCAGAACCGTCGACCAAATCAACGAGATCATTGGCGCGGATACGCTGGGCTATCTGACGACGGAACATGTCGTCCAGCTGGCGAAGAACGCCCACTGTGGTTTCTGCACGGCCTGCTTTACCGGCAAATATGCCGTAAAACCGGACGAAGTGCTTTCGACCGATATTCATGACCGCCACCTCAACGACCGCCCCAAGGGTGAGAAAAAGTTAGGAGAGTAATCAAGATGGAAAAGAGCTATTCTGAAAGCTACGCAGCTGCTGGTGTGGATATCACCGCAGGCTATCGCTCCGTGGAACTGATGAAGCAGTATGTCGCACGTACCATGAACGAGCATTGCATCGGTGGTCTGGGCGGCTTCGGCGGTCTGTTCGAGCTGGACTGCACCGGCATCCAGCACCCGGTTTTGATCTCCGGTACCGACGGCGTTGGCACCAAACTGAAACTCGCTATGATCATGGACAAGCATGACACCATCGGCATTGACTGCGTGGCAATGTGCGTCAATGATGTCATCTGCGCCGGTGCGAAACCTCTGGTCTTCCTCGATTACATCGCCTGCGGCCGGAACATCCCCGAGAAGATCGCTGAAATCGTCAAGGGTGTTGCCGAGGGCTGTGTGCAGGCTGACTGCTCGCTGGTCGGCGGCGAGACTGCGGAGCATCCGGGCATGATGCCGGAAGATGAGTACGACCTCGCAGGCTTCACGGTGGGCGTGGTCGACAAAGAGAAGATCCTGAAGAACGACAGCATGATCCCCGGCGATGTCATCATCGCTCTGCCCTCTACCGGCGTCCATTCTAATGGTTTCTCGCTGGTGCGCAAGATTTTTGATATCGACGGCAACCCCGATGTTCTCAAGACTGCTCCGGCGGAGCTGGGCGGCAAGACGCTGGGCGAGGCTCTGCTGGCTCCCACCAAAATTTACGTCAAGCCTGTCCTGAAAGTTCTGGAAGAGGTCGATGTCCGCGGCATCTCCCACATCACCGGCGGCGGCTTCTATGAGAATATTCCGCGCAGCCTGAAAAAGGGCTGCTGCGCACGCATCAACAAGGCGGATGTCCGCACTCCGGCACTCTTCCACCTGATGCAGAAGACCGGCAATATCTCCGAACACGATATGTTCAATACCTTTAATATGGGCGTCGGCATGGTGATGACCGTTCCGGCAGAGCAGGCAGACAAGGCTCTGGAGATCCTCCACGCAAATGGTGAGCCGGACGCTTACCGTCTGGGCGTCATCGCAGAAGGCGAGGGTGTTGAGCTGTGCTGAACATTGCAGTTTTAGTTTCTGGCGGCGGCACTAATTTACAGGCTCTGCTGGACAGCGAGGCACGGGGCGAAAACCCCAACGGCAAGATCAAGCTGGTGGTTGCCTCGAAACCCGGCGTCTACGCGCTGGAACGTGCGGCGAAAGCTGGCGTTGAGGGCGTGGTCGTCCGCCGGAAAGATTACGAGAAGAGCGAAGATTTCGACGCTGCCCTGCTGAATGTGTTGAAAACTCATAACATTGACCTCGTGGTTCTGGCAGGTTTTCTGTCGGTGCTGGGGCCGAGCGTCATCGAAGCCTATCCGCGCCGCATCCTGAACATCCATCCGGCTCTTATCCCGTCCTTCTGCGGCCCGGGCATGTACGGCCTGAGACCTCATGAAGCGGCTCTGGCACGGGGATGCAAGGTGACCGGTGCGACTGTCCACTTCGTTAATGAGGAGTGCGACGGCGGCCCCATCCTGCTGCAAAAGGCAGTGGATATCCTGCCCGGCGATACGCCTGAAATCTTACAGAAACGTGTCATGGAACAGGCTGAATGGAAACTGCTGCCCAAGGCGGTCGCGATGATTTGTAATGGAGAGGTAGAATAATGGAAAAGATCAACCTGAACGAGTATCTGGCTTCCAACGAGTACCCGGGCCGTGGTATTGCAATTGCAAAGGCTCCCGATGGCCGTCAGATGTTTATCGGATATTTCATCATGGGCCGCAGCGAGAACAGCCGCAACCGTGTGTTCGACCCCATCCCGGAGCGCGGCGGCATCTGCACCATCGCAGCCGACCCCGATAAGCTGGAAGACCCCAGCCTGATCATCTATAACCCAGTGCTGACCCTCGGCAAGACCCACATCGTCACCAACGGCGACCAGACCGACACTATCTTCGACCTGATGAGTCAGGGCAAGAGCTTCGCCGACGCTCTCCGCACCCGGACATTTGAGCCGGACGAGCCGAACTACACCCCTCGCATCTCCGCCGTCGTCTATGCGGACGGCAGCTACCAGATGAGCATCCTCAAGTCTGCCGACGGCAACGGCGAGAGCGTCCAGCGGTATTTCTTCGATTATCCCCAGCCCGTCGCCGGTGAGGGCCATTTCATCAGCACCTACAAGCACAACGGCAACCCCATCCCCAGCTTTGAGGGCGAGCCGCTCCGGTTTGCCTGCCCCCGTACCATCGGCGATTTCGCAACCGGCCTGTGGAGCAGCCTGAACATGGACAACAAGGTCAGCCTGTTCGCCCGGGTCATCGACCTTGAGTCCGGCGAGAGCGGCGATATGATCTTCAACAAATATGACGCTGTGTGCAGCGATCTGGACGACCCGGAAGAACCGGAACTTCTGCCCGAGGAGCTGGAAGCTCTGAAAGTGTCTGACGAGGAATAAGGAGGAAGCGGAATGAACGAACTGGCATTGAAGTACGGCTGCAACCCCAATCAGAAGCCCAGCCGAATTTATATGGAAGATGGCTCCGACCTGCCGGTGACTGTCCTGAACGGCAAGCCCGGCTACATCAACTTTCTGGACGCGCTCAACTCCATTCAGCTGGTAAAAGAGCTGAAAACGGCCTGCGGTCTGCCGGCAGCGGCTTCGTTCAAGCATGTCTCTCCGGCCGGTGCTGCGCTGGGTCTGCCCCTGACCGACGTAGAACGGAAGATGTACCACATCGCACCCGACTTTGAGCTGTCTCCGCTGGCCTGCGCTTATGCCCGTGCCCGTGGTGCGGACCGGATGTCCTCCTTCGGTGACTGGATTGCCCTCTCTGAGGTCTGCGACGTGTCTACCGCAAAGCTCATCCAGCATGAAGTCTCGGACGGCATCATTGCTCCGGGCTATGAGCCGGAAGCTCTGAAAATTCTCGCCAGCAAGAAGAAGGGCAATTACAACGTGGTCGCTATTGACCCCAACTACAAGCCCAACCCCATCGAGCATAAGCAGGTCTACGGCATCACCTTCGAGCAGGGACGCAACGAGCTTGCCATCAATGCCGACACCATGCTGAACAACTTCGTTACCGAGAATAAGACCGTGACCGAGGAGCAGAAACGTGACCTCATCATCGCCCTCATCACCCTGAAATATACCCAGTCCAACAGCGTCTGCTACACCTACAACGGCCAGACCATCGGTGTCGGCGCAGGCCAGCAGAGCCGCATCCACTGCACCCGTCTGGCCGGTCAGAAAGCCGACAACTGGCAGCTCCGCCACATGGACAAGGTGCTGAATCTGCCCTTCCGTGACGACGTGGCAAAGCCCAACCGGGACAACGCCATTGATGTTTATATCGGCGATACCCCCGAGGACGTCATCGGCGATGATGTCTGGGCGGAGACCTTCACCGAGCAGCCCGAGCCGTTGACCGCAGAGGAAAAGAAGGCTTATCTGAGCAAAGTCACCGGCGTCAGCCTTGGCTCCGATGCGTTCTTCCCCTTCGGCGACAACATCGAGCGTGCGCGCCGTTCCGGTGTGACTGCCATCGTTCAGCCCGGCGGCTCCATCCGTGACCAGCAGGTCATCGACACCTGCAACAAGTACGGCATTGCGATGGCGTTCTGCGGCATCCGGCTGTTCCATCACTGAGAGAGTCCGGCGATAGTATGGCACGATGGAAGTTTCTCCGAGGACCGTCCGCTGGGGTGGGACCCTGTTGCCGCAGGCAATAGGGCGGGCGATGGAATGGCCCGAATCGTGTCCGAGGAGAAAGCTTCCATTGCGCCGATGGATAGAGAAGGTGTAAACATGAAAAAGAAAATTCTGGTAGTTGGCGGCGGCGGCCGTGAACATGCCATCATCAAGGCACTGAAAAAAAGCCCGGACTGCGGCGAAGTCTGGTGCGCACCCGGCAACGGCGGCATCAGCTATGACGCCCACTGCGTCAACATCAAATCTACCGATGTAGAAAAGATGGTCGAGTTCGCCAAGAACGAGGCATTTGATTATGTCGTGGTCGCACAGGACGACCCTCTGGCGCTGGGTATGGTCGATGCGCTGGCGGCAGTCGGCATCCCGGCCTTTGGCCCCGACAAGGCCGCTGCCCGTATCGAGGCATCCAAAGTCTTCTCCAAAGACCTGATGAAGAAATACGGCATCCCCACCGCAAAGTATGAGACCTTCGATGACCCGGCCAAGGTCATGGATTACATCCGCTCCGAGAATAAGTATCCGGTCGTCATCAAGGCGGACGGTCTGGCTCTGGGTAAGGGCGTTCTCATCTGCGAGGACGAGCAGCAGGCGGCGGACGGCGTGAAGGAGATCATGCTGGATAAAAAGTTCGGCGCATCCGGCAATCACGTCGTCGTTGAAGAATTCCTCACCGGCCCCGAGGTCAGCGTCCTGAGCTTCACCGACGGCAAAGTTGTCAAGCCGATGGTATCTTCGATGGATCACAAGCGTGCCAACGACCATGACACCGGCCTGAACACCGGCGGCATGGGAACCATTGCACCCAACCCTTACTACACGGCGGATATCGCTGCCGAGTGCATGGAAAAGATTTTCCTGCCTACCATCCATGCGATGAACGCTGAGGGCTGCCCGTTCAAAGGCTGCCTGTACTTCGGTTTGATGCTGACTCCCGACGGCCCCAAGGTCATTGAGTACAACTGCCGCTTCGGTGACCCGGAGACGCAGGTCGTCCTGCCTCTGCTGGAAAGCGACCTGCTCAAGGTCATGACCGCCTGCACCGAGGGCACGCTGGCAGATACTGAGGTCAAGTTCTCCGACGGTGCTGCTGCCTGCGTCATTCTGGCGTCCGGCGGCTACCCGGTCAGCTACGAGAAGGGCAAACCCATCTCGGGTCTGGTGGACGGTCAGCTGCCCGATGAGCCGGATGTCACGGTCTATCACTCCGGAACCGCCATCACTGAGGACGGCCAGCTGGTAACGGCTGGCGGCCGTGTTCTGGGCGTGACAGCTACCGCTCCGGCTCTTCCCGGCGCAGTGACAAAGGCTTACGCCGCCGCTGAGAAGATCCACTTTGAGAAGCTGCACAAGAGAACGGATATTGGTCTGAGAGCTTTGAAAGCGATCGCGGAGAAAAATTAAACGATAAAATAACAGGAGGGTCTTTCCCTATGGTATATCGTATTTATGTTGAAAAGAAGCCCGGCTTTGATGTCGAGGCAGAGGGTCTGCGCAGCGAGCTTGTCTCCCTGCTGGGTATCAAGGAGCTGGCAGGTCTGCGCCTGCTGAACCGTTACGACGTCGAGGGCATCGACGAAGCACTCTTCAACCAGTGCGTCAACACGGTCTTCAGCGAGCCGCCGGTCGACCGTACTTACAGCGAGCTGCCCGAGGCGGACGGCGTGTCCTTTGCCGTCGAGTATCTGCCCGGCCAGTTCGACCAGCGTGCCGATTCTGCCGCCGAGTGCATCCAGCTCATCAGCCAGGGTGAGCGTCCGCTGGTGCGTTCCGCCCGTGTCTACCTGCTGGAAGGCAAGCTGACCGACGAGCAGGTGGCCGAGATCAAGAAATACGTCATCAACCCGGTCGAGGCACGCGAGGCTTCGCTGGATACCAAGACGACCCTGAAGATGGAATACGCTGTTCCCACCGCTGTGGCAGTGCTGGACGGCTTCAATGAGCTGGACGAAGAGGGCCTGAAAAAGTTCATCGAGGACAAGGGTCTGGCGATGGATCTGGGCGACATCAAGTTCTGTCAGGAGTATTTCCGCTCCGAGAAACGCGACCCGACCATCACTGAAATCAAGATGATCGACACCTACTGGTCGGATCACTGCCGTCACACCACCTTCGGCACCATCCTGAACAACGTCCAGATCGACGACGAGGTGGTTCAGGAAGCATTTGACCGCTACATGGCAATGCGTGAAGACCTGAACCGCACCGAAAAACCGCGCTGCATGATGGACCTTGCCACCATCGGCGCAAAAGAGCTGAAAAAGCAGGGCATCCTGAAAAACCTCGACGAGTCCGAGGAAATCAACGCCTGCACCGTCAAGATCAAGTGCGACGTCAACGGCAAGGACGAGGATTGGCTCTTCCTGTTCAAGAATGAGACCCACAACCACCCCACTGAAATCGAACCCTTCGGCGGCGCAGCGACCTGCATCGGCGGCGCCATCCGTGACCCTCTGTCCGGCCGCAGCTATGTCTATCAGGCAATGCGTGTCACCGGCGCAGGCGACCCCTTGGTTCCGGTCAGCGAGACCATCTCCGGCAAGCTGCCCCAGCGCAAGCTGGTGACGACTGCAGCCGCTGGTTACTCTTCCTACGGCAACCAGATCGGCCTTGCTACCGGTCAGGTCGATGAGATCTATCATCCCGGCTATGTGGCAAAGCGTATGGAGATCGGCGCAGTCGTCGGCGCAACACCGGCTTCCCATGTCCGCCGTGAGTGCCCGGCTCCGGGCGACGTCATCGTTCTGCTGGGCGGCCGTACCGGTCGTGACGGCATCGGCGGTGCGACCGGTTCCTCCAAGGCACACAACCACGAGAGTCTGGAATCCTGCGGTGCCGAAGTCCAGAAGGGAAACGCACCCATCGAGCGCAAGCTGCAGCGTCTGTTCCGCCGTGAGGACGCCTGCAAGATGATCAAACGCTGCAACGACTTCGGCGCAGGCGGCGTTTCGGTCGCCATCGGCGAGCTGGCCGACGGTCTGTACATTGACCTGAACAAGGTTACCAAGAAATATGAGGGTCTGGACGGCACCGAGCTGGCCATCAGCGAGAGCCAGGAGCGTATGGCGGTTGCCCTCGCACCTGAGGATGTGGACAAGTTCATCGCTCTGGCAAACGAAGAGAACCTCGAGGCGACCCCGGTTGCAAAAGTCACCGAGGAAAAGCGTCTGAACATGGTCTGGAACGGTGTTTCTATCGTTAATATCAGCCGCGAGTTCCTGAACTCCAACGGTGCCGAGAAGCATCAGGATGTCCATGTGGAGAAGATGAGCGTCTGGCAGCCCCAGTGGAAGGGCGTCACCTTCTCCCAGAAGATGAAAGACATGGTCGGCGACCTGAATGTCTGCAGCGAGAAGGGGCTGTCTGAGCGTTTCGACTCCACCATCGGCGCAGCAACGGTTCTGATGCCCTTTGGCGGCGCATACCAGCTGACTCCGCAGAATGCGATGGTCGCAAAGCTGCCAGTGGACGGTGAGACTACCACCTGTTCTGGTATGGCATGGGGCTACAACCCCTATCTGATGAGTGCCGACCAGTATCGCGGCGCACGTCTGGCAGTCGTCGAGAGCGTCACCAAGCTGGTGGCAGCAGGCTTCCGCTATGAGGACGCTTACCTGACCTTCCAGGAATATTTCGAGCGTCTGGGCAATAAGCCCGAACGCTGGGGCAAACCGCTGGCGGCTCTGCTGGGCGCACTGGATGCACAGATGGGTCTGGGCATCGCTTCCATCGGCGGCAAGGACAGCATGTCCGGCTCCTTTGAAGACCTTGATGTTCCTCCCACGCTGGTCTCCTTCGCAACGGCCATCGGCAAGGCGAACAAGGTCGTCTCCGCCGAGTTCAAGAAACCGGAAAGCACCGTCGTCCTCCTCCGTCCGCTGATCGACGAGAAGACCGGCTGCCCGGATTTCTCTTCTCTACGTGCAAACTATAAGATCGTCGAGCAGATGATGGAGCAGGGCATCGTGGTCGCTGCTTCCTCCGTCGGTTTCGGCGGCATTGCCGAGGCTCTGTTCAAGATGGGTCTGGGCAACCACATCGGCTTCAAGATGCAGGCCGATATCACCACCAGCCAGATGTTCGCTCCCATGTATGGCGCAATGATCTTGGAGATGGTCTCGGATGCTCCGGCTGGTGAGCTGCTGGGCGTCACCACCAAAGAATATCAGTTCCAGGCCTGCGGCGACACGCTGGATATGGCCGAGCTGCAGGAGATCTGGGAATCCAAGCTGGAGCCGGTCTACCCCTACCGCAAGGCAGGCCCCACTGTGGAGAAGATCAACGGCAGCCTGATCGCTCCGGCTGCCCCGAAGGTCGGCGTGGCAAAGCCGAAGGTCATTATCCCGGTCTTCCCCGGCACCAACTGCGAGTATGACACCGCCAAGGCGTTCGCCCGTGCAGGCGCGGAGCCGCAGATCTTGGTCATCCGCAACCTGACCCCGAACGATGTCACCGAGAGTTGCGCCGCTCTGGTAAAGGCCATCAACGAGAGCCAGATCGTCATGCTGCCCGGCGGCTTCTCCGGCGGCGACGAGCCGGACGGCAGCGCGAAGTTCATCGCTTCCTTCTTCCGTTCCCCGGCGGTCACCGAGGCAGTCCGCGAGCTGCTGCAGAAGCGTGACGGCCTGATGCTGGGCATCTGCAACGGCTTCCAGGCACTCATCAAGCTGGGTCTGGCACAGTACGGCGATATCCGTGACATCACCGAGGACGACCCGACCCTGACCTTCAACACCATCGGCCGCCACCAGAGTATGCTGGTGCGCACCCGTATCGCTTCCACCGGCAGCCCGTGGCTGAGCAAGTGCGAAGTCGGCGACCAGTACACCGTTGCCATCAGCCACGGCGAGGGTCGTTTCGTAGCTCCGCAGTCGGTGCTGGATACCCTCATCAAGAACGGTCAGGTCGCTACCCAGTATGTCAACCTCGAAGGCGTGCCGACGATGGATCAGAGCTACAACCCCAACGGTTCGGTTCTCGCCATCGAGGGCATCACCAGCCCGGATGGTCGTGTCTTCGGCAAGATGGGCCACTCCGAGCGCAGCGGTGAGTATCTGTACAAGAACGTCACCGGCGACAAGTACCAGCCGATTTTTGAGGGCGGCGTGGACTATTTCAAGATTTAATGGTACAATAAAAGAAAAAACGCTGGAGGAATTCTTCAATGTCTCAGCATGACCGTTATATCAGCCCGTTTTCGACTCGTTACTCTTCCGATGAGATGCAGTACATCTTCTCGGATGACAACAAGTTCCGTACATGGCGTCGCCTGTGGGTGGCTCTGGCACGGGCAGAGATGAAGCAGGGTCTGACGAACATCACCCCCGAGATGGTGGAAGAGCTGGAATCCCACGTCGACGATATCAACTATGACGTCGCCATCGCACGGGAAAAGCTCGTCCGTCATGACGTTATGAGCCACGTTTACGCTTACGGCCAGCAGTGCCCGAAGGCTGCCGGTATCATCCATCTGGGTGCGACCAGCTGCTACGTCGGCGACAACACCGACATCATCGTGATGCGTCAGGGCCTGGAACTCATCCGCAAGAAGCTCATCGGCGTTCTGGCAAAGCTGGGCCGCTTTGCGGAAGAGTACAAGGATATGCCCTGCATGGCCTACACCCACTGCCAGCCGGCACAGCCCACCACCGTCGGCAAGCGTGCGACCCTCTGGGCCAACGAGCTGGTGATGGACCTCGCTGAGATCGACCACCGTCTGGAGACGCTCCAGTTGCGCGGCGTCAAGGGAACCACCGGTACGCAGGCATCCTTCATGGAGCTGTTCAAGGGCGATGCAGACAAGATCCGTGCGGTGGATGCGTCTATCGCCGAGGAGATGGGATTTGCACCCGAAGCGGTCATCCCGGTGTCGGGTCAGACTTACAGCCGCAAGGTGGACTCCTTCATCCTCAACGCTCTGGCAGGCATTGCGCAGAGTTGCATGAAGTTCGCGACCGACCTGCGTCTGCTGGCAAACTTCAAGGAGATGGAAGAGCCGTTCGAGAAGAACCAGATTGGTTCCTCGGCCATGCCCTACAAGCGTAACCCGATGCGCTGCGAGCGTATCTGCGCACTTTCCCGTTACCTGATGGTCGACGTGCTGAACCCCAGCTTCACCACCGGCACCCAGTGGTTTGAGCGCACGCTGGACGACAGTGCGAATAAGCGTGTCGCAATGGCAGAGGGCTTCCTCGCTGCGGATGCTATCCTGAACATCATGCTGAACGTCACCGACGGCATCGTGGTCTATCCGAAGGTCATCCGCAGCCGTCTGATGGCAGAGCTGCCCTTCATGGCAAGCGAGAACATCATGATGCAGGCGGTTGAAAAGGGCGGCAACCGTCAGGAGCTGCACGAGCGTCTGCGCCAGCACGCCATCGCCGCAGGCAAGCAGGTCAAGGAAGAGGGTCTGCCCAACGATATGGT